>Ga0190265_10001025_pt1 | contig 18187 bp, 17 predicted proteins | sample Popmic124T_FD_133135 | JGI IMG/M metagenome (GOLD analysis project Ga0190265, IMG submission 133135) | Populus adjacent soil microbial communities from riparian zone of Indian Creek, Utah, USA - 124 T | ecosystem: Environmental > Terrestrial > Soil > Riparian zone | place: USA: Utah | collected...
CATGAGCGTCCTCGTTTACGCACTCCACTACGAGGGCGAGTTCAACAAGAACTCGCTCGGCGCCGTCTCCGAGGGCGCGAAGCTGGCGAAGGAGCTCGGCGGCGAGGCCGCGGCCGTGGTCGTCGGAGGCGACGACCTCACGGACGAGCTCTGCGCGACGCTCGGCAACTACGGCGTCTCGAAGGTCTACCGCGGCAAGGGGCCCGAGGGCCTCTCGCAGCCGGTGGTCGATGTGATGGCCAAGGTCATCCAGGACGAGGGCTTCAAGTACGCCCTGTTCGGCGGCGGCCTGCTCGGCTTCGAGATCGGCGCCGGGCTCACCGCGCGCCTCGGCGCCGGCGTGACCATGGAGGTCACGAACGTGAGGGCCGAGGACGGCAAGCTCGTGGCCGAGCGGCCGATCCTGCAGGACTCCGCCATCGTCGACGTCGGCTACGCGAGCGAGCCCGGCATCATCATCGGCCGCCTGAACGCCTTTGACATCGCCGAGGGCGGCGACGGCTCCGCGCAGGTCGTGGACGTCGACGTCCAGCTCGAGGACCACTCGACCAAGGCCGTGATGGTCCAGCGCGGCGAGCAGCGCGGCGCGGACGTGAACATCGAGGACGCCGACATCCTCGTGGCCGGCGGCCGCGGGCTCGGCAAGGCCGAGGGCTTCGAGCTCTGCGAGTCGCTCGCCGAGGCGCTCGGCGGCGCCGTCGCGGCCACACGCGCGGTCGTGGACGCCGGCTGGTACCCCTACGCCGCCCAGATCGGCCAGACCGGCAAGACGGTCGCGCCGAAGCTCTACCTCGCGGCCGGAATCTCCGGCGCGATCCAGCACAAGGTCGGCATGCAGGGCTCGGAGAACATCGTCGCGATTAACAAGGACCCGAACGCACCGATCTTCGAGTTCTCGGATCTCGGCATCGTGGGCGACCTCAACAAGATCATGCCCAAGCTGACCGAGGCCGTGAAGGCCAAGAAGGGTTAGGCCGGCGGATGGGCGTCGCGCCGATCGAGTATCCGCCTCCGGTCGAGCCGGAGAAGGAGTTCGTGACCCAGCCGACCGATCCGGAGGACGAGCGGATCGAGGTCGGCGTGGTGATCGTGGGCGGCGGCCCCGGTGGCCTCGCGTGCGCGATCAGGCTCACGCAGCTGCTCGCCGAGGACGAGGCGCTGATGGAGTCGCTCGGCGAGGTGCCGGTGGCGCTGGTGGAGAAGGGCAAGGGCCCCGGTTCGCACCTGCTGTCGGGCGCGATGATGAAGCCGTCCGCGATGCAGAAGCTGTTCCCGGACCTGGATGAGAGCGACTGGCCGACGTTCGGCACGGTGGAGACGGACACGGTCTACCTGCTCCCGAACGGCAAGCGCGCGATCCCCCTGAAGCCGACGCCGCCACCGTTCCGGAACCACGGCAACCACGTGACGTCGGTCGCACAGCTCGGCCGCTGGCTCTCCCAGCAGGCTGAGGAGGCCGGCGTCTACATCCTCGGTGAGACCACCGCGCACGAGTTGCTCGTGGAGGAAGGCCATGTTGTCGGCGTCCGCTCCGGCGACAAGGGCCGCGGCCGCGACGGCCAGGAGCTGTCGAACTTCGAGCCGGGCTCGGACCTGATCGCCAAGGCGACGGTGCTCGCCGAGGGCACCGCCGGCCACCTAACCGGAGCGGCGATCCGCCACTTCGAGATCGGCTCCGAGGACCCCCAGCAGTGGGAGCTCGGCGTGAAGGAGGTCTGGGAGGTCAAGAAGCCGCTCGACCGGGTGATCCACACCATGGGATGGCCGCTCAAGTTCGCCGCGAAGTACCGCGAGTTCGGCGGCTCCTTCATCTACCCGATGGGCGAGGACAAGGTCTCGATGGGACTCGTGGTCGGGCTCGACTACCGCGACGCGCGTTTCTCGGTGCACGATGCGCTCCAGGAGCTGAAGTCCCACCCGCTGGTGGCGGAGATCATCGAGGGCGGTAAGCGCGTCGGCTGGGGCGCTAAGACGCTCCCCTCCGGTGGTTACTGGGCGCGGCCGCGGCAGCTCTGGGCGCCAGGCATGATGATCGTGGGCGACGGCGCCGGGATGGTCAACGTGCCGACGCTCAAGGGCGTGCACTACGCGATGCACGCGGGCATGTACGCGGCCGAGGCGATTTACGAGCGCCTGAAGGGCGGCGGCCACTGCGACGACCTCTCGAACTACCAGAAGAAGATCGAGGGCTCCGAGCTGGCGAAGGACACCCACCGCTCGCGCAACATGCGCCAGCCGTTCGCCAAGGGCTTCCTCGTGGGCGGCGCGATCGCGAACATGATGGAGATCTCGGGCGGGCGGATTCCCGGCGGCCACTGGCCGACGCACGACGACGCCACGGTGCCCGTCTTCATCGGCCCCGAGCGCAACTACCCGAAGCCCGACGGCAAGCTCACCTTCGACAAGCTCTCCTCGGTCTTCGCCAGCGGCAACGCCACCCGCGACGACGCGCCGAACCACATCCGCATCCAGGAGAAGGTGCCGCTCGAGGTCGCCCTGATGTGGCAGAACATGTGCCCTGCGCAGGTGTACGAGGTGCCCGACGAGGAGCTCGAGGCCGGCACCGACGAGGTCAAGCTTCAGATCACCCCCTCGAACTGCGTCCAATGCGGCGCGATCACCGCCAAGGGCGGGCGCCTGACGCCACCCGAGGGCGGCGACGGGCCGAATTACCAGGCCACCTGAGAGGCCTCGGCCCGCAGCTGGCCTGGCAAGCCAGCAGACGTAGGACGCGCGGGCGCGCGTCCCGCTAGCTTCTCCGCCCATCCGCTACCCCGGCCAGCATCCACGCCGCGCCGCCGTCGTCGGGGCCGGCTCGTTCGGCACCGCGGTTGCCGTGTTGCTCGAGCGCGCCGGCATCCGCACGACGCTTCTGTGCCGCACTCCGGAGCAGGCCGAGGAGCTGTCCGGTGCGCGGCAGAACGAGCGCTACCTGCCCGGCGTGGAGCTCCCGCGCGACCTGCGGGTGCGCGCCCTCGGCGCCGAGCCGGACCAGTTCGGCCGAGCCGACCTCTTATTGCTCGCCGTTCCCTCCAAGGAAATTGGCATCGCCATCGTGGAGCTCCAGCGGCTTGGGGTGCCCGACCGCGCGGGAATCGTCTCGCTGGCCAAGGGCCTCGTGCCGCCGGACGGGGAGACGCCCACCGCGCTCCTCGAAGCGGTCTTCGGTCCCGAGCGCGTGGCCTGCGTGGGCGGTCCGGCGCACGCGCTCGAGATGGTCGAACACGGGGCCGGCCTCGTGTGCGCCTCGCGCTCGGAGGCGCTCGCGCACCGCGTTGCGGAGGCGTTCCAGCGTGCGGGCGTGGTGTGCGAGGTCTCCGACGACCCGGTCGGGGTGGAGCTGGCGGGGGTGGCGAAGAACGCCGCCGCCGTGGCGGTCGGCGCCACCCAGGCGCAGGGACTGAACGCGGCCGGCATGGCGGCCGCCGACATCTTCCTCGAGGTGCTGTCGCTGTCCTCCTCGAGCGGCGGGCAGGCGCGCACGTTCGTGGGCCGGGCCGGAACCGGCGACCTGGTGGCCACGGCGCTCGCCCCGATGTCGCGCAACCGCAGCGCCGGCGAGCTGCTCGCGCAGGGCGTGCCGGCCGCGGAGATCCCGGAGCGGGTGGGCCAGGCGGTCGAGGCCCTCGAGACCGTGCCGGTGCTGGCGCACGCGATCGAGCGTGCGGGGGTGGAGGCGCCGGTGACCTCGGCGCTCGCGCGCCTAATCGAGGGCACCCTGCCCGTGGACGACTGGGTGGCGCTCGTGCGCGCGAAACAGCCGCCCCCCGCGAGCTTCAGGCGCCCCAGCACCTGGTGGGTCCGATTGCGGGCCTGGTTCGGACGCCATTTCGGCAGTCGGTCACTAGACTCAGAGAGGTAATGAAGGCAGATCTTCATCCTGAGTACGTCCCTTCCCACGTGCGCTGCACGTGCGGGAACGAGTTCTGGACGCGCTCGACCAAGCCCGAGCTGCACGTCGAGATCTGCTCGAACTGCCACCCCTTCTACACGGGCCGTCAGAAGCTCGTGGACACCGGTGGTCGCGTCGAGCGTTTCCGCCGCCGCGCCGCGCGTTCGCGTCGCGGTTAAGCGCGCCGCAACTTCGAGCCCGCGCGAGCGTTCACACCACGCATGCGTTACCGGCTCCTAATAGCCGCCCTGACGACCGCCGCCCTCGTGGCGGCGGCGTCGGCTGCTGGCGCGGGCGCCCCGCCGGCCAGCGTCCGGGTGGCGAGCTGCTCGGTCGAGCAGCACTCGGCTGCATTCCACGCGCGCATGAAGCTGGTGGACGGCGCCGACCGCATGGCCCTGCGCTTCACCCTGCTCGAGAAGACGGGAGTGGAGGGCGACAGGGCCGTGAAGGCGCCGGGCCTGCGGCGCTGGCACCGGTCGAAGCCCGGTGTCGTCTCACTGCGCTATCGCCAGGGCCTGCGCAACCTCAAGGAGAACGCCACCTACCGGGCCAGGGTCGATTTCCGCTGGTACTCGTCGTCCGGCGCGGAGGTCCTCCGCGCGCAGCGGCGCTCCGCTCGCTGTCGTCAGTTCGTGGCGCTGCCGAACCTCGTCGCGAAGCTCACCGATGTGGGTCCGGGGAAGGTGGCGGGCGTGATGCGATACGAGTCGCTGGTGAGAAATACCGGGGACGCGAACGTGGCCGCGGTGCCCCTGAGGCTCACCGTGGACGGCACCGTGGTTGACACGGTTTCGCTCTCGTTGGGTCCGCACGAGTCCCGCACCGTCGTGATCCGCGGCCCGAGGTGCAACAGGCTCGCACGGGTGGAGGCCGACCCCGAGAAGGCAATTGCGGAGACCTCCGAGGCCGACAACGCGCACGAGCTGACCTGCGCCAATCTCGCCCGTCTCTGAGCACGCGGTTGAGGCGCGCGGCCAAGCCGCCGATACGATGAGTGCGGTGAGTGCCCCCACCTCCATCAACGGCGTCGGGCCCGAAAGGGACCGCGAGGCCACCAAGGACGCGCCTATCGGCGGCCAGGCCGTGCTCGAGGGCGTGATGATGCGGGGCATCTCCACGTGGGCCGTGGCGGTCCGCAAGCCGTCCGCCGAGCAGATGGCCGACGGCGGCCCAGACTCGAAGGAGGGCGCGAAGGGCGAGATCGAGGTGATCTCCGAGCCGCTCGTCTCCTGGACGAAACGCCACCGGTTCCTGAGGCTCCCGGTCGTGCGCGGCGTGGTCGCGCTCGCCGAGTCGCTCAAGATCGGCTTCAGGGCGCTCGGTATCTCCGCGAACGCCCAGATGCCACCCGACGACGACGGGAAGCAGCAGGACATCGGCGGCGGCGCCTGGGCGGGCACGATCGTGTTCGCCCTGCTGTTCGCGGTTGGTCTCTTCTTCCTGCTCCCCGCCGGCCTGACCAACATCTTCGCCGACGACATCCCGAACGGCTTCGTCTTCGTGGTGATCGAGAAGCTGGTTCGGATCTCGATCTTCCTCGGCTACCTCGTGCTGATCTCGCGCATGCCGGATTTGCAGCGCGTATTCGAGTACCACGGCGCCGAGCACAAGACGATCTCGTGTTACGAGGCCGCCGAGCCGCTCACGCCCGAGAACGCGCAGCGCTACTCGCGCTTCCACCCGCGCTGCGGCACGAGCTTCCTCCTGCTGGTGATGATCGTGGCCATCGTCGTCTTCGCGCCGCTCGGGAAGCTCGATTGGACGTGGCTCTTCATCTCGCGCGTGGTCGGCATCCCGCTCGTCGCCGGCCTCGCCTTCGAGCTGATCAAGTGGTTCGGCAAGAACCGCACGAAGCGCTGGGCCCGCATCCTGATGTGGCCCGGCATCCAGCTCCAGCGTCTGACCACGCGGGAGCCCGACCTGTCCCAGCTCGCGGTGGCCATCGCCGCGCTCGAGGCGGTGCTCGCGGTGGAGAACCCGCGGGAAGCGTCCGAGGAGGACCTGGTCGGCATGGAAGTCGTGGCGTAGGTTTAGCCGCGCCCCGCTCGCGAAAGCCTCAATAGATGGGCGCCGTGCTCCTCACTGGCGCCACGGGATTCGTGGGAAGGGAGATTCTGTCGCGCTTTCTCGAGCGTGACGATCGCCAGATTTTCGCGCTCGTGCGCGCCGACAACGACGATCAGGCCGCTGGGCGGCTGCCGGCTCATGTTCGCCTGACGGCGGTGGCCGGGGACATCGAGCAGCAGGAGCTGGGTCTCGCCGACGGGACAAGCGAGCTGCTCCGCCGCGAGGTCACGACCGTGCTGCACTGCGCGGCGTCCGTCTCCTTCGACCTCCCGCTCGAGGAGTCGCGCAGCGTGAACGTGGAGGGCACGCGCCGGATGCTGGAGTTCGCGCGCAGCTGCCAGCGGCTCGAGCGCTTCAGCTACGTCTCGACCGCCTACGTGGCCGGCGAGCCCGGCGGCCTCTTTCGCGAGGACGAGCTGGCGGTCGGCCAGCGCTTCCGCAACCCCTACGAGCGCTCGAAGTTCGAGGCCGAGCTGGCGCTGCGCAGCGAGGGCCGCGACCTGCCGCTCCAGATCCTTCGGCCGAGCATCGTCGTCGGCGACAGCAGCACCGGCCGCACCTCCTCGTTCAACGTCCTGTACGGGCCCCTGAAGGCATTTGCGCGCGGCGCGGTCCCGGCCATTCCCGCCCGGCGCGACGCGCCTGTGGACATCGTGCCCGTGGACTATGTGGCGGACCGCGTGCACGAGCTCGCCACGAACGGCCCGGACGGGACGTTCCACCTCGTCGCGGGGCGCAACGCCACCACGGTCGGGCGGCTGCTCGAGATGTCCTCGGAGGAGCTCGGGCGCGCCGAGCCGACCGTTCTGTCGCCGCGGCTGTACCGCCGCTGGGTGCACCCGTGGCTGCGGCGGAAGTACCGCGGGCTGCGCCGGATGGAGGTCTACTTCCCGTATTTCGCGATGCGCGTGCGCTTCGACGACCGGCGTCTTGGGCCCGGCCCGCGGGTGGAGGGCTACTTCCACCGGCTCGTGCGCTATGCCCAGGCAGCGGGGTGGGGGCGGAGGTAGGCCCTACCCTTGTCCGAGTGATCGAGAAGCTCGTGGAGCAGATCGAGGGCCGCTTCGCCGAGCTCTCAGGGCAGATGTCCGACCCTGAGGTGATCTCGGACCAGCGGCGCTATGCCGAGGTGGGTCGCTCCTACCGCGGGCTCGAGCGCGCCCATGGGCTCGCCCAGGAGTGGCGGCGCGCCACGGACGACGCGGCGGGCGCTCGCGAGCTGATCGCGGAGGACGGCGACGACCCGGAGCTGAGGGAGATGCTCCGCAACTCCGCGGAGCGGATCGGCGAGCTCGAGGAGGAGATCCGGCTCGCGATGGTCGAGCCCGACCCGAACGACGACAGGGACGTGATCGTGGAGATCCGCCCCGGCGCGGGCGGCGAGGAGGCCGGCCTGTTCGCAGCCGACCTCTATCGGATGCTCGACCGTTACGCGGAGCGGCGCGGCTTCAAGACCGAGCCGATCGAGGTGAGCGAGGGTCACTTCACCTTCGCCGTGAAGGGACAGGGCGCCTACAGCGTCTTCAAGTACGAGGGCGGAACGCACCGGGTCCAGCGCGTCCCGGAGACGGAGTCGCAGGGCCGCATCCACACATCCACCGCGACGGTTGCGGTGCTTCCGGAAGCGGAGGACGTGGACGTGAACATCGACCCGAACGACCTCCAGATCGACGTCTACCGCTCGTCCGGCCCCGGCGGCCAGTCCGTGAACACCACCGACTCGGCCGTCCGGATCACCCACAAGCCCACGGGGCTGGTGGTCTCGATGCAGGACGAGAAGTCCCAGCTCCAGAACCGCGACAAGGCGATGCGCGTGCTGCGCGCCCGGATGCTCGAGCGCGAGATGGCGGCGCAGCAGGCCGAGCAGGCGGCCGCGCGGCTGGCCCAGGTCGGGTCGGGCCAGCGCGCCGAGAAGATCCGCACCTACAACTTCCCGCAGGACCGGGTCACAGACCACCGCGTCGGCGTCACGAAGGGCAACCTGCCCGGAGTGCTCAGCGGCGAGCTCGACGACTTCACGGCCGCGCTCGAGTCCGAGGAGAAGCGCCGCATGCTCGAGGCCGCGGAGACGGTCAGCAGTTGATCGTCCGGGAGGCCATGGAGGCAGCAACGGCCGCGTTCGATGCAGCGGGCTGCGCCTCGCCCAAGCTCGACGCTCAGCTTCTGATCGCCGACGCGCTGGACGTCACGCACGAGCGGCTCTTCCTCGACCCTGACATGGAGATCCCGCCGGCAGCGGCGCGGGTGATCGCCGAGAACGTGCGCAGGCGCAACGAGCGCGAGCCGGTGGCCTACATCCTCGGCCGCAAGGGGTTCCGCAACATTGAGCTGATGGTCGACCCGCGGGTGATGGTGCCGCGGCCGGAGAGCGAGCTGCTCGTGGAGGCCGCGCTCGACCTGCCGGAAGGCGCCCGCGTGCACGACGTCGGGACCGGCTCGGGCGCGATCGCGCTGGCCCTGCTCGACGAGCGCCCGGACCTCCAGGTGAGCGCCTCCGAGGTGTCGCCGGAGGCTGTGGATGTCGCGCGGGCCAACGCGGAGCGGCTGGGGCTGCCGCTCGAGGTGGAGGTGGTGGACGGAGTGCCGCCGGGCGATTACGACCTCGTGATCGCGAACCTCCCGTACGTCCGCGACGACCGCTGGGAAGGCCTGATGCCCGAGATCAACCGCTACGAGCCGCGCGTGGCGATCACCTCGGGCGTCGAAGGGCTCGACGCGATTCGTGAGCTGATCGAAGCGATGCCGTCCGGCACGCGCGTGGCCCTCGAGCACCACCACGACCAGGCCGACGAGATCCGAGAGCTGCTGGACGAGGCCGACTCCTACCCCGACCTATCGAGCTGGGACCGCATCACCGTCGGCCGCGTGCCGTGACGCGCGAGGAGGTCGAGACCTTCGCGCGCTGCATCTCGGTGGGCGGGGTCGCGCTGTTCCCCGCCGACACGGTTTATGGGCTCGCCACCGAGCCCGACTCGCGCGAGGGCGTCGATCGGCTCTATCGGCTCAAGGGCCGCGCCGCCGATATGCCGGCGGCGGTGATGTTCTTCGACCTCGAGCTGGCGCTAGCGGCGCTGCCCGAGCTCGGCCCGCGGACGCGCGAGGCGGTCGAGTGCCTGCTTCCCGGCGCGCTCACGCTGCTGCTCCCCAACCCGGCCCGGCGCTTCCCGCTGGCGTGCGGGCCCGAGCCCGAGCGGCTTGGGCTGCGCGTCCCGCTGCTGGAGGGCGAGCTGGCCGCGCTTACCGGCGTGAGCTGGCCCGTGCTCCAGTCGAGTGCGAACCGCAGCGGCGGCCCCGACGCGGCACGCCTCGCCGACGTGGACGAGGAGCTGCGCGCCGGGGTGGACCTGATCCTCGACGGCGGCGAGCTGCCCGGCACGCCGTCGACCGTCGTGGACCTCACGAGCTACGAGCGGGACGGCTCCTGGGAGGTCGTGCGAGAGGGGGCGATACCGCGGGAGGCGGTGGTACGGTGCCTCCGATGAGCGACCTGAGCCCCGATTACTTCACGAAGCCAGTCGCCGAGGTCGATCCGGAGATCGCCGAGGTGCTCAAGGACGAGACGAGGCGCCAGGAGCAGACGCTCGAGATGATCGCCTCCGAGAACTTCGTTCCGCAGGCGGTGCTCGACTGCCAGGGCTCGGTGCTCACGAACAAGTACGCCGAGGGCTACCCGGGCAGGCGCTACTACGGCGGCTGCGAGTACGTGGACGTGGCCGAGCAGCTCGCGATCGACCGTGCGAAGGCCCTGTTCGGCGCCGACCACGTGAACGTGCAGCCGCACTCGGGCGCCCAGGCCAACTCGGCCGCCTACATGGCGCTGCTCGATCCGGGCGACCGCATCCTCGGCATGAAGCTCGACCACGGCGGCCACCTCTCGCACGGGATGAAGATCAACTTCTCCGGGCTCTACTTCGACATCGTGGCCTACGGCGTGCGCGAGGAGGACTCGCGGCTCGACATGGACGAGCTGGCGCAGCTCGCCGAGGACTCGAAGCCGAAGCTGATCATCGCCGGGTGGTCGGCGTATTCGCGGCAGCTCGACTTCCAGCGCTTCCGCGAGATCGCCGACTCGGTGGGCGCGATCCTGATGGCGGATATCGCGCACTTCGCGGGCCTGGTCGCCGCAGAGGAGCACCCCAGCCCCGTGCCGTACTGCGACGTTGTCACCACCACCACGCACAAGACGCTCGGTGGCGGCCGCGGCGGGATGATCATGTGCCGCGAGGAGTACGCGAAGAAGATCGACTCGCGCGTGTTCCCGGGGCACCAGGGCGGGCCCTTGATGCACAACATCGCCGGCAAGGCGGTCACCTTCAAGATCGCCCAGTCGGACCTCTTCCGCGAGCGCCAGCGGCGCACGCGCGAGGGCGCGGCGATCCTCGCGGAGGAGATGGTCGCCGCCGGCGTGAACGTGCTCACCGGCGGCACCGACGTGCACCTCGTGCTCGCCGACCTGCGCGAGTCCGAGCTCGACGGCAAGCAGGCCGAGGACCGCCTGCACGAGATCGGCATCACCGTGAACCGCAACGCCGTGCCGTTCGACCCGCGTCCGCCGGCGGTCTCCTCGGGCCTCCGCATCGGCACGCCGGCGCTCGCCACGCGCGGCTTCCAGGGGGATGACTTCCGCGAGGTCGGCCGCGTGATCGGCGAGGCTCTCAGCGGTGACTTCTCGGACGCGAAGCGGAGCGAGCTGTCGGAGCGCACGCGCGGACTGGCCGACAAGCACCCGCTCTATCCACAGCTCGCCGAGGCCGCCGTCGCCTAGTCCGATCTTCGAGCTCGAGGGCATCGGCCTGGCCCGCGACGGCCGGCCGGTGCTGAGTGGGGTGAGCCTGGCCATCCCATCCGGCTCCACCGCGGTGGTCGGGCCGTCCGGTGCCGGCAAGTCCACCCTCCTGCGGCTGCTGAACCGGCTCGCCGACCCGGACGAGGGCGTCGTCCGCTTTCACGACACGGACGTGCGTGAGCTCGACCCGCTCGAGCTGCGCCGCCGCGTCGGGCTCGTGCCGCAGCTGCCGGCGCCGGTGCCGGGCACGGTTGCGGACAACGTCTGCTTCGGCCCACGTCTGCACGGCGACCAAGTCGATCCCGAGCGGCCGCTCGGGCTGGCCGGGCTCGACACGAGCTTCGCCGAGCGCGACGCGTCGCGGCTGTCGGTGGGCGAGCAGCAGCGCGTGATGCTCGCCCGGGCGCTCGCGCTCGAGCCCGAGGTGCTCCTGCTGGACGAGCCGACGGCGTCGCTCGACTCTGCCGCAACGGGCGCGGTCGAGGACGCGCTGCGCAACCTTCACGGAGTTTCGCTCGTGCTTGTGACCCATGATCGCGCGCAGGCCGACCGGCTCACCGAGCGAGCGATCGAGCTCGAGGGAGGCCGGGTCACGACGTGAGCAGCACGATCTCGATCACGCTCGGCGAGGTGGCAGCGTCACTCGTGCTGATCGGCGTGGCGATCGCGGTCTCGTTCTGGCGGCGCGCCGAGCTCGAGCAGGACATCGCGGTGGCGGTGTTCCGCTCGTTCATCCAGCTCACGGCGGTCGGCTACGTGATCCAGGCGATCTTCGACACCGACAGCCTCTGGCTCGTGGTGGCTCTCCTGGCCGGGATGGTTGCGTTCGGCGCCTGGACCGCGCGCGGCCGCGCGAAGGGCGTTCCGGAGGTCACCGGCCCGATCGTGCTCGCTCTCGGGGTGGCGGCCGCCGTGACGCTCGGGCTCGTGATCGGGCTCGGCGTGTTCAAGGCGGAGCCGCGCTATCTGGTGCCGGTGGGCGGGATGGTGATCGGAAACTCGATGACCGCGGTGGCCGTGGCGCTGAACCGGCTGGCCGACGAGATGCACGACGGACGCCGGCAGATCGAGGCGACGCTGGCGCTCGGGGCCACCTCCCAGCAGGCGGCGCGCGCGATCGTGACCCGCAGCCTGCGCTCGGGGATGATCCCGCTGGTGGACTCCACGAAGACCACCGGGATCGTCTTCTTCCCCGGCACGATGGTCGGGATGCTGGTGGCCGGGGCGGAGCCGGTGGACGCCGTGCGGCTCCAGATCGTGCTGCTGTGGGTGCTGCTCGGAGCGGTGGCGCTGGCGGGCCTGGTCGCGGTGTCCATGGGCTACCGTGGGTTCTTCACCGATGCCCACCAGCTCCGCGACACTTAGCCTCACGAAACCGCGCTTGCGCGGCGTTTCCCACCAGTGGGCGTTCTTCGTCTCGGTGGCGCTCGGAGCGGCGCTCGTGATCGTCGCACCGTCGGGCCAGCCTCGGCTCGCGGCCGCCATCTACGCGCTGAGCGTGGCTGCTCTGTTCGGCACCAGCGCGCTCTATCACCGCATCACCTGGGCGTCCCAGGCGGCGCGCCGCTGGATGCGCCGGCTCGACCACTCGATGATCTTCTGCCTGATTGCGGGCACCTACACGCCGTTCGCCCTGCTGGTGCTCGAGGGCGACCTGGCGACGGTGATCCTGATCGTCGTCTGGGCCGGCGCGCTCGCCGGCGTGCTCATGAAGTTGGTCTGGATCGACGCGCCGAAGGCGCTCGTGGCCGTGACCTACATCATGCTCGGGTGGGTCGCGGTTGCCGCCTTCCCCGCCATGATCGAGCGGCTGGGCGTGACTGCGTCGGCGCTGGTGGCCGTGGGCGGGTTGCTCTACACGCTCGGGGCGCTGGTCTATGCCTTCCAGCGCCCGAACCCCGCGCCGAGCGTCTTCGGATACCACGAGGTGTTCCACGCACTCGTGATCCTCGCCGCGGCCCTGCAGTACGCCGTGATCGCGTTTTACGTGATCCCCGGCTCCTGAGCCGCCGGGTCCGTCACTAGGCTCCTGCCAGATGGACGAGCTCGATGCCCTCGGGGCGTTCCTCGTCGCTGCGCTGATCGCCTTCGTCGCCACTCCGCCGGTCGCCCGGCTCGCCCGACGGCTGGGCGTGTTGCACCACCCGCGCGACCGCGACCTGCACGATCGGCCCGTTCCCGGGCTGGGCGGGCTCGCGATCCTCGCGGCGGCGGTGGTCTCGGCACTGATCTTCCTCCCCTGGAGCTCTGAGACGCGCGGCATCATCGGCGGCGCGCTGGCGATCGCGTTCGTCGGGGCGGTCGATGACTGGCGCCCGAACGGCCTCCACCCGGCGGTGAAGCTCGCGGGGCAGTTCGCCGCAGCCGCGATCCCGGTTGCCTCGGGCGTCTGGGTGGAGAACGTGACGCTCCCGTTCGTCGATCCGCTCGACCTGAACGACTGGGGCAAGTTGCTGACGCTCGTCGGGATGGTCGCGGTGATGAATGTCGTGAACTTCACCGACGGCGCCGACGGGCTGGCCGCCGGGGTGTGCACGATCGCGGCCGCCACGTTCGCGGTGATCGCGCTGTCGCTCGACCGGCCCTTCGCGGGGATCCTGGCCGCGCTCACGGCGGGAGCCGCGGTCGGCTTCCTCTGGCACAACTTCCACCCGGCGTCGATCTTCATGGGCGACGCCGGGTCGAATCTGCTCGGGCTGCTGCTCGCCTGCGTGGCGATCGAGGGCGTGCTGAAGACCGCCGCCGTCGTGGCCCTGTTCTTCCCGCTCCTGATCCTGGCCGTGCCCGCCCTCGACGCGACGTTCGTGGTGGCCAAGCGGATCAAGTACGGCCGGCCGGTCTACTCGGCGGACCGATGGCACTTCCACCACCGCTTCGCGAACATCGGCTTCTCCCAGCGGCGCACCGTCCTATACCTGTACGGGTGGACGCTGTCGCTCGCGGCGCTCGCACTCGCCATGCGCTTCGTGCCGTATTCGGAAGACGACGGCACTCTCAACGCGGGATGGGCGCTCGTGATCGCGGCGTTCGGCCTGGCGGCCCTCGCAGCGAGCGTCTACCTGGTGCTCGTGCTCGAAATCCTGAAGTTCCGCCGCTTCCGCGAGCGTGAGATCCAGCGCCAGGTCGAGACCGGCGAGATGCCGGCGCTGTCCGCCGACGAGATCGAGCGCGAGGTGGAGCGGGAGGTCGAGACCGGCGAGTTCGAGGCGGTTCGGGGCGATTGAATCCGGGCAGGGAAGAGGTATGGCCGAACCCACTGACGAGATCCAGGAGCTCCTGAATTTCCTGCTCCCGTATGCCGAGCGGATGCTCAGCGAGCACGGCGAGTTCTATCCCTACGCGGCGGCGCTTGGCTCGGATGGCGAGCTGAATGCGGTCGGCACCGACGTCGACGACGACAGCCCGGATGTCGGCGAGGTTCTCCTCGCCCTACACGAGGGCCTGCGCGAGCAGGCCGCGGAGGGCGAGATCCGGGCCTCCGGCATCGCGGCCGACGTGACGCTCACGGACCCGGACAGCGGCGAGACGACTGACGCCGTCCAGGTCGAGCTCGACCACGCGGACGCCGACGCGGTTGACATCTTCGTCCCCTACGAGACCGAGGGCGAGGGCGTCAAGTTCGGCGAGCTGGTGGCCGCCGAGGGCCGCACGCCCGTGTTCGCGCACGCGACGTCCTAGAACAGCTTCGTCTGCGCCGGCTGCCGCGGCGGGCGCCGCTCGGGCATGGTGATCGGGTCCGCGTCGCGACCGGGATTTCGGAGCACGGGAACGTTACGGCGCCCCCGGCCGCGTCGGAGCAGCGCGGAAATCCGCTCGCGCTCCGGCTTGCCGACGTAGGCCCCGCGCGCGTAGAGGTCCTCGTAGCGCGGCACAAGATCGGGCCTGTACGAGCGCAGCCAGTCCATGAAGATGCCGCGCACCTCGCCGCGCAGGTGCAGCGGGATGCCGCCGATGTTGGTGGCGCCCGCCTCGCCGCACAGCTCGAGGATCTCCTCCACCTGCTCCGGCGAGTCGTTGATGCCCGGCATGAGCGGAGCGATCAGCACGCCCGTCGGGATCCCGGCGCGGTTCAGCTCGGCCACAGCCTCGATCCGCTTGCGGGGATGCGGCGTATGCGGCTCGCTCGCGCGCCAGGCCTTCTCGTCGAGCGTCGGGATGGAGAGGTTCGCGGCGAAGCCGGCCACCTCGTGGATCTGCTTGAACAGCTCGATGTCCCGCAGCAGCAGCGGCGACTTGGTAAGCACCGACGACGGCGTGCCCGAATCCCGCATCGCCTCCCAGATCCCCGGCATCAACCTGTAGCGCCCCTCGACCCACTGATACGGATCGGTGTTCGTCCCAAGCGCGACGTGCTCGTGCTTCCACGACGGCCGCATCAGCTCCGCCCGGGCAACCTCCGGAACGTTGACCTTGACGACGATCTCCTTGTCGAAGTCGCGACTGGCGTTGAAGCCGAGGTACGTGTGCGTGGGCCGAGCGAAGCAGTTGTGGCTGACGACGCCGTCTGCGATGAAGTCGCCTGTGGCGGTGGTGATGTCGTAGAGCTCCATGTCGCCCACCGGTTCGATTGCGACTACCCCGAGATGGGCCGAGGTCTTGATAGCCCTTTCAACGATGGAGCGCTTGCGGGTGATGGCGGGGTCGACCGTGTGGAAGAGACGCAACTGTTCAGGGAGACCGCCGCGTAGGCGGATCACCTTCAGGCCGCTTGCCTGTGTCGTGTTTTCCTCCGCGTAGGAGAACCCGAATTTTCGGAGACAGAACGTTGTCCAGCCCAGGATTTCGGGATCGGTGTTCCAGATTCGGAGGATGCCCTCGCTGCAGCCCCCCTCAGCATCGAAGATTCCGGCCAGAAATCCCTTGCACCAGTCGGTGCTCGGCGACCGAGGCCAGCTCACGAGGCTGCGGATCGCGGTGACGCGGTCCAAAGCCTGCGTCCGGATCGCGGTGATGGGCCTCCGGCGCTTATTACCGGCGTGGAACGCGAACTGTTGAGTCTCGATCGCGAAATCCGCCAAATATTCGCGCGCTCGACGGAGACCGTCGAGATCCGCCAGTGCTAGCCGGAACCGATGCACATCTCCATGGGTACGGCCCGGACGGTCATACGAGTAGGACCCCATGTGGCCATCACCGCGCACCATTCCGCAGAGATATCCCCGACGGTAGTCCTCACTGTCCCTCGGTTGGCACGCGAATCTGCCCGTGCCCATGAGCTTGTTATTCGTGGTCAGGTGAGGTCTGCGAAGCCGCCCCTGCTCGGCGCCCGTGACGAACTTCCAGCCTCTATCACTCAGGAAACGATGCTCGCCGCTCGCGATCAGTTCGGCTCCGTCCTCGAGGACGATCCGGTGCGCCGGTTTCGCGGTGGCCCAGTGCGCGATCACGTGGTTGTGGGTGTAATCCCTGTAGGTGCCCACGCGCGTGGTTCCGTAGATGGCCTCTCCGATACGCAGATCCGCGAGCGGTTTGGTCCGACCGTCCGCCATGAGGATCGGCGTCTCCGGCCCCATGCAAAAAACGCACGCATGTGCGCAACCCCTGTACGGATTGATCGTCCAGAGGAACGGCATGCGTGATTGCTTCGGCACCTTGTTCAGAGCCGACTTCGAGCGCACCTCGTAGAAGCGGGTGTCGAGGGCCTCGGGTGCGTCGAAGGTGCGGACCGTGGCCGGCTCGCGGTAGCCCGGGAGGGTGCGGCTGTCCTCGACGTCGACCTTCAGGTTGTCCCAGCGCACGAACACATGTTCGCACACGCGACGGCGGGACCCGCGGCGACTCGCGCGCAGTTATGCATGACATGTATGTAAAAGGCGGAGAGAGTGGGCCGGCGACGTCGATTCCGGCGTTAGGCGGGCTCCCCGAACGCCGTGAACACCACGCGGCGCGGGCCGCCTCGGTCGCGGTGCTCGCACAGGTAGATCCCCTGCCAGGTTCCGAGGGCCAGGGAGCCTTGGGCGACCGGGATGACCAGCGAGGACCCCGTCAGGGACGCCTTGATGTGGGCCGGCATGTCATCGGCGCCCTCGAGCGTGTGGGAGAAGTACTCTGCGCCGTCGGGGACGGCACGGTCGAACCACGCGGCGAAGTCGCGGCGCACGTCGGGCGAGGCGTTCTCGTTCAGGGTTAGGGAGGCGGACGTGTGCTGCATGAACACCGTGGCGATGCCCACCGCGAGCTGGGACAGCTCGGGCACGGCACCCACGATCTCGTCGGTCACGAGATGGAAGCCGCGCGGCCGCGCGCGGAGCTCGATCTGGGTCTGTATCCACACGGCTCGCATTCTGGCGGGAACGCGCCAACGGACCTATGGTGGCCGCAGGCCCACGGATTCGTAATAAAGGCCATTAGGAGGAGCATGGATCCGCCCCTCCGCGAGCGGCTGCGCTGGCGGAACGCCACAGGCAACGATGTCGAGCGGCCCGCTACGCGGGCGAATATGGCGCGCACAGCCGCGCTCCTCAGCAGCGCGGGCGCGCTCGTTTGCCTGATCGCGGTCGTGGTGCCCGGCGACGGGCAGCTGCACGACGACATCCTGCTCGCCACGGCCGCGGCCGCCGGCGTACTTGGCCTCGTCCTGCTGCTCGCCTACGACCGCATTCCGCTCTGGGGCTTCCACGTCGTCGCGCTGCTCGACACCGCGCTGTTCACGGCCGCCGCCTACGGCTGGGGCTCGATGAGCTCCTACGGGCCGCTGCCGTACGTGTGGGTGACCGGCTTCGTCTTCTACTTCTTCAGCCGCTCGGCCGCGCTCGTCCACCTCTCGATCATCGCCGCCGGGTACGCGCTCGCGCTGGCGCAGGAATCGCCGACAGAGAACCCGCTCGACGGCTGGATCGCGACGGTGGCCACGCTGCTCGTGACCGGTTACCTGCTCTCCGCCGTGCGCGACCGGCTCGTGCACCTGATCGCCGGCCTCAGCGACGCCGCTCACCACGACCCGCTCACCAATCTGCTCAACCGTCGCGGCTTCCAGGAGGTCTTCGACGTTGAGCTCGAGCGCGCGCGCCGTGCCGATCAGCCGCTCAGCCTGATCGTTGGCGACCTCGACCGATTCAAGCGCGTGAACGACATGCACGGCCACGCCGCCGGCGACGACGTCCTGAAGCGCGTGGCCGATGCGATCCGCGGCGCGAAGCGCGGGTTCGATCGCGCCGCTCGTATTGGTGGGGAGGAGTTCGCGATCCTGGCGCCCGACTCCGACGAGCACGGCGCCTACATGCTCGCGGAGCGCATCCGCGCGGCCGTGCACGAGGCGTTCGCGGACGGGCGCGACAGCCAGCTCACGATCAGCTTCGGGATCTCGACCCATCCGCTTCACGGGCAGACGGCGGACGGCCTGCTCCGCACGGCTGACCAGGCGCTCTACGCCGCCAAGCGCCTCGGGCGCAACCGCTCGGTGATCTCGAGCGCGGAGGTGCCCGGGATCCTCGCGCACG
>Ga0190265_10001026_pt1 | contig 18186 bp, 18 predicted proteins | sample Popmic124T_FD_133135 | JGI IMG/M metagenome (GOLD analysis project Ga0190265, IMG submission 133135) | Populus adjacent soil microbial communities from riparian zone of Indian Creek, Utah, USA - 124 T | ecosystem: Environmental > Terrestrial > Soil > Riparian zone | place: USA: Utah | collected...
CTGCGACAGGGCTTCCGGGGACCGATCTACGCGGACTTTCACAGCCTCTTTCTCGGCATGCAGCAGGATGGGATGCGGGTGCTCCAGCCGCTTCCACATGCGGCTGACTGGTTTGGGTGCTTCGATCTGGTCCAGCTGAATGAGGACGAGATGAATCAGCTGTCGCCCGATCCGCTTTCGCTGTCGGCACAGGCGTTGGCGGCGGGTGTTTCTCTGCTCACCGTGACGCTCGGGCCGCGGGGAGTGGCGTACGTGGCGGCGCCGGGGTTTGACGGACTGGTGGGGACGCGGGGAAGCGGGGAAGCGGGGAGGCTGGATGTCACTCGAAGCGCGCTCATCAAGGCACCCTCCATCGAAACGCTCGATCCCACCGGATGCGGCGATGTCTTCGGCGCGGCCGCCTTCGCCCGGCTCCTGGCCGGTGAGTCGGTTGAAGCCGCGCTCCGCCACGCCACAGCCCTGGGGGCGCGAAACGCGGGTTTTCGTGGTGCGAGAGGCCTGGTGAGCCACCTTCGCGGTGAGCTGGTGACGCCGTGACCCGAGTCATCGAGGTTCCGACCCATTTCGACGACCGGAATTTCGACACCTTTGCCGCCGGGTTCGGGGAATGGCCTCCCGCGGAGAAGGTGCTGATCGATGCCCGTGGCACGCAGTGGGCCTCCCCCTACGGCTTGATTGGGATCTTGACAGCGGGCCAAGCGCTGGCCGAAGCGAAGCGGGAGAAGCCGTTGCTCACCGTGCCCACCAGCGACGAGGTGAAGCGCTACTGGGCGCGAGCCGGTTTCTTCACTCAGGCAGCCGAGCTGTTCGAGCTCCACGGCAAGGTGCCCAAGAGCGGGGCCACCGGCCCTTCGGACGTCCTGCTCGATGTGACCCCAGTGCGCGCTTCGGAGGATGTGCACGGAGTGGTGCACAAGATCTCCGAGGGAGCCTCCCGCATACTCCACGGCGAGCTGGGCCTCGAAATGAAGGCCACGCTGCGATTCAGTATGGCGCTTTCGGAGGCCTGCCAGAATATTGTGGAGCACGCCGGCACCAGTGGCTGGGTGGCGGTTCAAGCTTATACTTTCCGTCGCCGGCTGGGCCGCCGGGTCGTCGTCATCGCCGTCAGCGATGCTGGAGTCGGCTTTCGCCGCTCCCTCGAGAGTACCCATGCCAAGCGCTTCGGTGAGCGGTGGGGAGACGGTGCGGCGCTTGAAGCGGCGCTGATTCAGGGCGTTAGCCGCTTCCGCGACCCCGGGCGCGGCCAGGGACTCGCCTTCATCAAACGCTTTCTCGACCAGTGGGAGGGAAAGATTTCCATTCGTAGCGGTACCGCCCGGCTGTCGATCGTGCCGCCATGGGACGAAGACATTCCGCTCAGTGACCACCTTCCCTCGTTTCCCGGAGCCCAGGTGCAGATCATCATTCCGGCCCAGGACCCGAAATCACGGTGATCCAGACGATCCAGATGGGGCACGTGCTGCGCGAGGCTGTCGCAGCCCCGTATCGCAACCTCGTCACCCGGCCTACCGGAGCGGCGGTTCGCGTCCGGATCGAGGCAACGCTGGCGCTCTCCAATGGCCTGACCGCCCTCCTGGACTTCTCGGAGATCGAGCTGGTCGACCTGAGCTGCGCCGATGAGGTCGTGGCCAAGCTGCTCCTGACACCCCAGACCGCATATTTCCTGGTCTTGCAGGGCCTGCGGGAGGACCATCATGAGGCGATCGACCACGTCCTCACCCATCACCGGCTCGCCATCGCGGCGGTTCCGCCGGGCTGTATGGCTCCGCGGCTTCTCGGCTGGGTCCAAGCCGATGCGCGCGAAGCGTTCGCCCACATTTCCGAAACTGGACCGCTGAATTCCTCCGGCCTGGCCCAGGCACTGGGCTGGTCCGAATCCCGCAGTCGCGAAGCCCTTGGCGATCTGACTCGGCGCCGCCTGGTCCGGCCCGTGGGCGAGCTCTACTATCCGCTCCAGACCGCATGAGCCGGCCCGGGCTGGGCCTTTCGACCATCGCGATCCATGGCACTCCCCACCGCCGGCCCGACTGGAGCCCGGTGGCCCCCTCGGTCCACCAGAGCAGCACCTTCGTCAACCCGATCGGCACCGACGACGAGGTGCTTTACAGCCGCTACGGGAACAACCCCAACCAGGTAGAGCTCGCCAGGAAGTACGCCCTCCTGGAAAAAGCCGAGTCCGCCATCTTCGTCGCCAGCGGAATGGGCGCCACCGCGCTCGCGCACCTCGCGGTGCTGCGCCCCGGCGATCACCTGATCTCGAGCACCTGGATCTACGGCGGAACGCAGCGCCTGTTCGACGAGGAGCTGGGCCGGCTGGGAATCGACGTGACCTATGTGGGGCCGGACCAGGTCCGGCTCTGGCGCAAGTCGGTGCGGAAGGCCACTCGCGCGATCTTCGTGGAGACCCCAACCAATCCGCTCATGCGGGTCATCGATCTCGCCCCTATTGCCTACCTGGCCGAAGAGCACGGCCTAGCGCTGCTGGTAGACGCCACCTTTGCGAGTCCGATCAACTTCAGGCCGCTGGAGCACGGTGCCGACGTCGTCATCACCAGCGCCACCAAGTACCTCAACGGCCACAGTGACGTGATCGCCGGCGCGGTGGCCGGCACCGCATCATTTGTCGAGGAGGTCAACCGGCTCATGCGCCTGTGGGGCCAGGCCATCGACCCCCATGCCGCCTGGCTGGTCGATCGGGGCATGCGCACCCTCGCGGTCCGGATGGAGCGCCACAACAGCAACGGCATGGCCGTGGCGCAGTGGGCTGAGCAGCACCCGGGCATCTCGAAGGTGCACTACCCTGGCCTGCCGTCTCATCCCGATCACGCGCACGCCAAGTCGGTGCTCGCCGGCTTCGGTGGAATGGTGGGACTGGAGATCAAAGGCGGGACGAAGGCAACGGAACGACTGTTGAAACGGCTCAAGCTGGTCACCCATGCACCCAGCCTGGCCGGCGTGGAGACTCTGGTGTCGGAGCCGCGGGTTACCTCCCACAAGAGCATCGGCCCGGAGGGGCGGGCCAAGATCGGTATTCCGGACGGTTTTCTGCGGCTCAGCTGCGGGATCGAGGACGCGGCCGACATTATCGCGGATCTGGAGCAGGGGCTTAAAGGGAGTGAGAAGTGAGAGGTGAGAGGTAAGAGGTAAGAGGTGAGAGGTGAGAGGTGAGAGGTGAAAAGTAAGCAGGTTCTCATTCTCGTCAGGTAGATCCTTCGCTACGCTCAGGATGACAGGCTCGCAGAACCCCCCTCTCACTTCTCACCTCTCACCTCTCACCTTACTTTTCCAGCCGTGATCCGCTTTTCCAGCGTTTACAAAGCCTATCCCAACGGTGCCATGGCCCTGAAGGACGTGACCTTTCACGTCTCCAAGGGCGAGTTCGTCTTTCTGACTGGCCATTCTGGCGCGGGCAAGTCCACCATCATGAAGCTGCTCTTCGGCGAGCAGCGGCCGAGCGGGGGCGAGGTGCGCGTCTCCGGCTACAACGTCAGCACACTCAAGGCCGATGACGTGCCCCGGCTCCGGCGGCGCCTGGGGGTAGTGTTTCAGGACTTTCGGCTGCTGGAAGACCGGACCGCTGAGGAGAACGTCGCCTTTGCGCTCGAAGTCACCGGGGCGCGCACCGACACCATCGCAGCCCGGGTGATGCGGGTGCTCACCCAGGTGGGGCTCTCGGCGAAGGGTAGGGCGTATCCTCGCGAGCTGTCGGGCGGCGAGCAGCAGCGGGTGGCTATCGCCCGAGCCCTGGTGAACGATCCGGCCATTCTGCTGGCGGATGAGCCCACCGGCAACCTCGACGAGCGGGCCACCCGCGGCGTATTCCAGCTGCTGCGTGACATCAACAACGGTGGCACCGTAGTCGTCATGGCCACACACGACCTCGACCTTGTCCGCCAGACCGTCTACCGGACCATCGAGATGCGCGATGGCAGCCTGGTTTACGACAGCGACGTGGACGAAGCGGCGGCAGAGGCCCAATGAAGCTTCTGACCCGCGAGGCTCTGCTGTCGTTCCGCCGCGCGCCGCTGCTGTCGGTCCTTTCGGTTACCACCATCGCGTTCTCGCTCTTCACCGTCGGGCTCTTTGGTCTCGTCGCGGTCAACCTGCGCGCGGCGCTCCGCGGCATTGAAGAGAGAGTCGAGATCGTCGCTTACATCCTTCGCGGCACGCCGGCGGAAACGATCGCCATCGCCACCCAGGACATCTCGGCCTTTCCGGAGGTCAGCGACGTGAGCTACGTGAGCGAAGAGGAGGCACTCCGGCAGGCCCGAGCCGAGCTGATCGAGTTCCGGGACGCCTATAGAGACCTGCAGGTGAACCCCCTCCCTGCGTCGATCGAGGTCCGGATGAAGGACGGCCATCGCGACGCCGCAACCGTGGCCCGGGTAGCCCAGCGCCTGCGGGGCTTCGGGTTCATCGACGATGTGCGCTTCGGACGGGAGTGGGTTCAGAAGCTCGACTCCCTGCGGAACCTCACTGGCCTCGTCGGTCTGGTGATCGGGCTGGCGTTCGCCGCGGTCGCGGTGGTCATCATCGGGGTAACCATACGCCTTACGATCCTGCAACGGGCGCGCGAGATCTCGATCATGAGGCTGGTCGGCGCCACCAACTGGTTCATTCGGGGTCCATTCCTGCTGGAAGGCGCCTTGAAGGGTCTGCTCGGCGGCCTGCTCTCCCTCGTCCTTTGCTACGCCGGCTACGTCCTCTTCCGCGACAACAGCGGTGGGACGCTTTCGGGTCTCATCTTCTTCCAACCGATGCAGATGGTGCTGATCATCGTGTTCGGCATCCTGCTGGGGCTAGCCGGCAGCATGGTGAGCGTGGGGCGGCATCTTCGGCATGTGTAGGCGGGGCAGCGGGGCAGCGGGGCAGCGGGGCGGTCAACTGGTCGCCACCATCGCGTTTCGATGCGTCCTCGCAGGCCTCCTGCCCCGCTGCCCCGCTGCCCCGCTCGCCGGCGTCATGGTGCTACTCGCGTCACCGATATCCGCGCACGCCCAGGAAACACCGGATCTGGACGATAGTCGTCGGCGACTAGAGGTGATCCGGGCGGAGCGCGATCGGTTGGAGCAACAGCGACGCCGGCTGCAGGGCCAGGTACACGACGTCAACGACGAGCTGACCAACCTGGAGCGGCAGCGGGAATCGACCCACCGGATCGTCAACGAGATCGAGCGGCAGATCGGCGGCCTGGCCTCGCAGCTCGACCGCTCGAGCGCGGAGCTGATCCTGGCCCAGGACAATCTGGCGGAGCGGCGCGCCGTGCTGGAGCGGAGACTGGTCGATATCTACAAGCGCGGGCCCTTGCACACCTTTCAGGTACTGCTGGCGGCCGAGGGGTTTGGGGATCTGCTGAGTCGGTACAAATACTTGTACCTGACCAGTCAGCAGGACCGTTCTCTGGTCACCGACGTCGAGAAGCTACGCAATCGAGTGGTGACCCAGCGGAATAACATTCTGAACGTCCGCAGTGAGCTGGACCGGCGCCGGGATGAGCGCGAGGCGGAGTTCAGCAAGTACAGCGAGCTGGCCTCGGAGCGCTCGAGGCGGCTGCAGACCTTGCAGCGCTCGGCCCGAAGCACCGAGCGCCGTCTCACCGAGCTGCAGAAAGACGAGTCCCGGCTGAATGGCCTGCTGGCAGCCCTCGAGCGCGCCAGGCGCGACGAGCTGGCCCGCGGCGCACTCCGCGGCGCGGTGGACGCGCCGGGCTCGATCACCACCGCCGACCTGGGAAAACTAGACTGGCCGGTGGAGGGAGCCATCGTGTATAAGTTCGGGCGCGATACCCTTCCCAGCGGGGGAATCATCCGGTGGAACGGCGTCGGCATCGCCGCCGGAGTCGGGACACCGGTGAAGGCTGTGGAGGCGGGAAAGGTGCGGCTGGTGGGACAGTTCGGCACCTACGGACTCACCGTCGTCGTCGAGCACGGCAACGGCTACTATTCGGTCTATTCGCACCTTGCCACCGCGGCCGTGAAACTCGGGGCGTCGATCGGCAAGAGCGGCATCGTGGGAATGGTGGGCGGACAGAATTCCGACTACGGGCCGCACCTTCACTTCGAGATTCGGGGAGAGAATCAGATCGCGCTGGATCCTACGACGTGGTTGAGGAGGAGGTAGGACCTACACCGCCACTCCAATCCGCTCTCCCGACTGCGCCTTCCCTCGCATCAGCGCCGCCTCGGCCATCGCGTACAGCTCCTCGGTCTGCGAAACTGCGGGATGCGGGTAGGTGACGATCCCGGCGCTGAAGCGAGGATGCTCCAGACGGGGATCACTCTCCTGGGGCACGACGGCCAGGCGCTCCCGAACCCGCATGACCGACTGCCGAGCGCCAGCCTGACCGGTTTCGGGGAGCACGATGGCGAACTCGTTGCTGCTGTAGGTGACCACGAAGTCCGGCAGTCGGAGCTCCCGGCGGAGCACCAATGCCACGTCGGCCTTGAGTTTCTCGGCTGCTTCCACGCCGAGGCGCTCGCGAACCGCGCGGAGCTCGTCGACCCCCAGGAGGATGAGGCTGAAGCTGAGTGAGTAGCGGCGGGCCCGCTCGAACTCCTCCCGCATCCGCCGGTCCAGTGTTGCCTGGGCAGTCCCAGAGTCGGCAAGGTCGTCCTGGTAGTCACCCAAATCTCGTCCGTCCTGCCGCGACGGCTCGCTCTGGTCGAGCGCCGCCGCCGCGCTGCGGGCCAGGCCGGCCGCAAATTCGAGCTGCAGCGGACTTAGGCGACGATGGGCCTCACCGGTGCCGAGCAGGAGGGCCCCCGCGACTCGGTCTCCAGACTCGACCGGCAGCACGATGACCGAGCGTGGCGGCTGGCCTGGGTGATTGGTATGCTCCGCTCTCACGACCGTCCGGCGGGTGCGAACGGCTTCGGCGATCTCCGGGTAACGGCTAAGCGCCAGATTTTCCGCATCGGGGGCAGGACGCTGGAACTCAGCGATGATCCGGCCACTCTCGCCACCGGGGGCAAGGGAGACGAAGGAGCAGTGCGCCAGGTCGAACGTCCGAGCCAGCCGACGAACCAGCGCCAGGATCAGCTCGTCGGGGTCGAGGCCGGGCTGAGCGAACGCCAGGGACGCCTCCCGCAGCTGCTCCTGCTGTGGCCCCAAGGCCGCGTCCAGCCGGTCCCTGATGCGGGCATGCAGCCGGGCGCAGAGCTCGGGCAGGTGGATCGGCGCAGCAAGTGCGTCCGCGGCACCCAGCGCTAACGCGGTAGCCGGCGCATCACGGTTGGGGGCGGCGATGAGGACGATCCGAGGGGGAGCCCCGGTTGAACCCGGGTTCGGATTCGGGAGTAGTTCGGCCAGAGAGCCCTGGTCGATATCGTTAACGGTTATGAGGATGGCATCGGCCTCGGGGTCGGCTGACGGATCTTCGCGCTCGACCGGGTGGAACCCGCCCCGGGTAAGGGCGCGCTCCAGCCCCGTCGGCCTGGCGGAGGGGTCCCCGACCAGAAGTACCCTCGGGCGAGCGAGAGCCTCCCCTGCCTCCTCTTTCACGTTCTACAGAGGAGAAAATGCATCGGCCTGATCAACCAGAGCGCTTGGGGGCACATGTATCCGTCCAGGGTGGCGTCGAAACGGCACCAGTCAGGGGCAAGGTAATCGGTGCAACCGCGATCCAGGTGTTCACCAAAACGCCCAGCCAGTGGCGCGAGCCGGGCATCTCTTCCGAGTCTTACGACGCGTTCCGGCGGGAGTGCGAACGCTGCGAAGTCTCCAATATAGTGGGGCATGATTCGTACCTTATCAACCTCGCCTCACCGGATCCCGCCTTAACTGCACGCTCCGAGGCCGCTTTCGTGGCAGAGCTTCGGAGATGCAAAGCCTTCGGCATCCCCTACCTGGTGTCGCACCCAGGCAACTATATCGATGATCGAGATGCAGGGCTTGTCCGCAACGCCGCGGCCTATACCCGCTGCCTCAGGCTGGTCCCAGAGTCGCCCGTGGTTCTGCTCGAGACCACGGCCGGGTGTGGGACTTCGCTGGGCAGCACCTTTCAGGAACTGGCCATGCTGCGCGCCGCGATCGCCGACGACGTGCGACCCCGCATTGCCTACTGCGCGGACACCTGCCACCTCTATTCGGCAGGCCACGATCTGGTCGGCGACTACGATGGAGTCTGGCGGGCCTGGGACGAGATCCTGGGTCTGGACAACCTTCTTTGCCTCCACCTGAATGACTCCAAGACAAAATTTGCATCCCGGCGCGACCGGCACGAGTTGATCGGGGAGGGCTCTCTGGGCCCCCAGCCGTTTCGCCGAATCATGACCGACCCCCGGCTGGTGCGTGCTATCAAGATTCTGGAAACCCCGAAAGGCGATGACGGGGTCACCGCGGATCGGAAGATGCTGCGCCGCCTGCGCCGCTACGCCAGAGCGGTAGGGCCGCCGCGTTGACCGCCTCACCTTCTGCGTCCATACTTGCGGGCATGCGCGCTCCCTTGACGTTACTGCTGACCCTGGCCGCAGGCGCAACCGCGCTTGAAGCCCAGGTGGATTACAGCGCCCGCCTCGGGGTCACCTGGGCCACCGCCCTGGTCCGTGACGACATCATCAACGAGATCGAGGTCCGGCAGAAGCTGGCCCCAACCCTGGTGCTGGGCGTGGCCCTTCCGATCGCGCCGCTCTACCGGGCCGGCCTCGAGCTCGCTCTGGCTACGTCCGGCTACCAGAGCAATGAGGAGGGCGGGACGACAGTCGACCTGGGTACGCTCCGCACCGGTACGATCACCTTGGGACTGGACGGCCCCGTCTCGCATGGCCTTCGCTGGCGGGCTGGAGTCGGACTCCTGCGATATTTGCCTGCCGAGGACCAGGGGATTTTTCTCCGCGGCGGCACGACCCGGTTTCTCGCCGGCGCCGGGATAGACTACCGGCGGCCAATCATGACTAAATGGGACCTGATGGCATCGCTACACTACGACTTCCACCGATTCACGACCGACGAGCTGGAGGCTCGAGGCTTCAGTCAGAGTCAGGGCGTTCAGCGAATCGGGGTGTCCATCGGACTGGCGCGGGGTCACCGATGAACCCACGCCGCTGGTTGCCCCTGCTTTGTCTGGCTGGTGGATCAGTGCTGCTCTCCTGCGCCGACATAGCGGCCCCGAGCCGGAGCGGTGCCTATGAGTGGCGGCGCATCGTCGCCACCGCAAGCGGCCCCGACACCCTCAGTTTCCACTGGCCGCAAGCCCGGCTGCCGGTGCGGTTCTGGGCCGAGGACACGCTGAATCTGCCGGTCCACGTCCAGCAGGCCATCGACCAATGGCAGGCCGCATTCCTTTACGGTGAGTTCCGTGGCGAGCTGGTAGCCGATTCGAGCATCGCCGATGTGATCGTGGCCAGCGGAATAGCACCCAAGGGCGGCCTCTCCGTCACCCGGCTCGAGAGCCTCATGGCGCCGGAATGTCAGGGGGCCACCGACATCGAGCTCGATGCCAGCGGGCACCAGATTCTCCCTCCAATCAGGGTCTACGTGGACCCCAGATTCGACCCAGCCGCCCCCGGTGTCGACGCGTGCATGGCACTCACCACGACGCACGAGGTGGGACATTCGCTGGGCATCTTCGCCCACTCGCCGAATGCCGAGGACATCATGTTCGCCGATCCCGTAGTGGCTGAGCTCAGCCCGCGCGACCGGGCGACCGCCGAGCTCGCCTCCCATACTGAGCCCACCCTAACAGCTGCTCCACGGTGAGGTTGCAAGATGGGTTGAAGCTGCCGATACTTTAGCCCATGACTGCCGAAACCACAGCAGCACCGCGCGAGACCCTCACGCTGGTAGAACACGGGCTTTTCCCCATCCGAATTCATGCCAATCTGACACCACCGACACTGATCGAGCACGCGGTGCGCAGAGGCGAAGGCGTCCTGACCGACCGAGGCGCCTTCACAGCGGTGACCGCGCCCCACACCGGTCGCTCGGCCAAAGACAAGTTCCTGGTCGAGGAGCCGGGCACGGCGGATCGGATCTGGTGGGAGAAGAACGTGCGACTCGACCCCGACGCGTTCGAGCGGCTTCAGGAAGACGTGCGCGCTCATCTGGATGCACGCGAGGTCTTCGTCCAGGACCTTTTTGCCGGCGCCGACCCGGCCTACCGCCTTCCCGTCCGCTTCATCACCCCAAATGCGTGGCACGCGCTCTTCGTGCGCAACATGTTCATCCGGGCTGTACCGGCCGAGCTGGCGCAGTTCCGGCCGGGGTTCACCGTGTTGCATGCGCCCGATTTCCAGGCCGACCCGGAGCGGCACGGCACCCGCACCGGAACCTTCATCGTCATCAACTTCGGCAAGCAGGTGGTCCTGATCGGCGGTACCCGGTACGCGGGCGAGATGAAGAAGTCGATCTTCACCGCCATGAACTACATCCTGCCCGGCCGGGGGGTGATGCCCATGCACTGCTCGGCCAACATCGGGCCGGACGGCGACACGGCCATCTTCTTCGGCCTGTCTGGAACGGGCAAGACCACGCTGTCGGCCGATCCCACCCGCCAACTCATCGGCGACGACGAGCATGGCTGGAGCGACCGGGGAGTATTCAACTTCGAGGGCGGTTGCTACGCCAAGGTGATCCGCCTCCGCCCGGACACCGAGCCAGAGATTTACCACGCGACTCAGATGTTCGGCACGGTGCTCGAGAACGTGGTCCTCGACCCCGCCACCAGGGCGGTGAACTTCGACGCTGACACCATCACCGAGAACACCCGCGCCTGCTATCCGATCGATGCCATCCCCAATCACCTGCCCAGCGGTGCCGGCGGACATCCCAAGAATGTGGTGTTCCTCGCGGCCGACGCGTTCGGAGTGATGCCACCAATCGCACGCCTGACCGCCGAGCAAGCCATGTATCACTTCCTCTCCGGATACACGGCCAAGGTAGCGGGGACCGAGCGGGGCGTGACTGAGCCGTCAGCCACATTCTCCGCTTGCTTCGGAGCGCCCTTCCTACCGCTTCATGCCGGGGTCTACGCCCGAATGCTGGGCGAGCGGATCGGGAAGCACGGCGCCAAGGTATGGCTGGTGAACACCGGATGGACCGGCGGCCCCTACGGTACCGGCTCGCGGATGAAGCTGGCCCATACGCGGGCCATGCTGCGCGCGGCGCTGTCCGGGGCGCTCGACCGTGGCAAGTTCACCCGCGATGCGGTCTTCGGATTCCAGGTTCCGGCCTCGGTCCCCGATGTCCCCAAGGCTGTTCTGTCGCCCCGAGCCACCTGGCCCGACCCCAAGGCCTATGATGCGCAGGCTGGGAAGCTGGCTACGATGTTCCGGGAGAACTTCGAGCAATACAGGGCGGAAGTGCCGGCTGAGGTGGCCGCGGCTGGCCCAGTGGTGTGAAGCCAGCGGGGCGGCGGGGCGGCGGGGCAGTTCGTAAGAGTGACGGATCGTCGCGAGCCGGGCAGATTGACCTCCGCCCTGCCGCCCCGCTGCCCCCCTGCCCCCCCGAGATCATCCGGGACCCGCTCTGGGACAACATCCGGGTCGATCGCCCCGCGCTGCTCGCGCTCGACACCACCGCAGTTCAGCGCCTCCGCTACATCCGCCAGGTCGGGCACACCTTCCTCGTCTACCCCGGCGCCACCCACAGCCGCTTCGAGCATGCGCTCGGCGCCTTTCACCTGACCCGGCGGGCCCTCGCGGCGCTGGAAGAGTTGGGTGATCTCGGATCCGTGAGCGCGGAGGAGTGCCTCGCGGTACGAATGGCCGCCTTGCTCCACGACATCGGCCACTATCCCTTCTCGCACGCGCTGGAGGAAGCAGGCTTCCCCTCGCATGAGAAGCTTGGCGTGGCCAAACTCACCGAGGGCGAGCTGGGCGAGCGGCTGGTTCAGATCGGTGGGCCCGATTTTCCCAGCGCGATCGGCAAGCTGATTAGCGGGACCAGCAAGAGCCCGCTTCAGGGACTCATCTCAGGCTCCATCGACCTGGACAAGGTCGACTACCTGAGCCGTGATGCCAGGATGTGCGGTGTTCCCTATGGCACGGTGGATGTAGACCGGCTGCTCTCCTCGCTCACCCTGCTCGAAGTCGCTCCCGGCCGCCTCGAGGTAGGGGTGCAGGAGAAGGGCATCAGCGCTCTCGAGTCGCTCCTCTTTGCCAAGTACCAGATGTACCGCAATGTCTACTGGCACCATGCCGTGCGCTCCGCCACTTGCATGTTCAAGCGGGCGGTCCGGGGGGCAGTCCGGCGTGGAATCGTCACCCCGCAGGACATAGCCGAGGCCACCGATGACGGCCTGATGGAAACCCTCATCGGCCAGGATCGCAATGAGCTTGCCGTCGCAATTCGGGCACGGCATCTCCACAAGCGGGCGCTCGACCTGCCGGCGAGCGATGTACCAGCGGGTCTGCAGCCCTGGGTGGCCGAGGATCCGGATCTATTGGAGCTGGTAGAGGACGCCGTAGCCATGCAAGTTGGGCTGCCTGCTGGGGGGTTGCTGCTCGACTTCCCGGCTCGCTCATCGATGCTGGGGGTAGACCTGCCGCTCCGCACCCGGGCCGGTACGATCGAGCGGCTCACCGATGCAGGCCGGGCGGGGCAACTGGGACTCCCTCGCGTGGCCGATGAATTGTACCGGAGCGCCCGGCGTCTTCGTATCTTTGTTGCGAGCGCACCCAGCCGATCGCTGGGGCGCGTACTCGATCTGCTGACCCTACCGACTGACGAGGTCAGGCGCCGTCTCGGAGAAGGAGTGAGCCTTTTGTGAGTGACATGAGAACGATGCAGCGACGCGGGTTCCTTACGAAGTTGGCCGGCCTGGCAGCGGCGGGGGTGGCCGGCCCACGGCTCTGGGCGCAGCTACCGGGCGGCATGGCCCCGACCCCGATTACGGTCTACAAGAGCAGTACATGCGGCTGCTGCACGAAGTGGGTCGATCACCTACGCGCCAATGGCTTCGCTTGCGCGGTGCACGACCACGAGGAAATGGAGACCCTAAAGGACGAGATGGGCGTGCCGCGGGGGGTCCGGTCCTGTCACACCGGCATCGTCGATAAGTATCTCATCGAAGGGCACGTGCCGGCCTCCGATATCCGCCGGCTCCTGGCCGAGCGGCCCAAGACGGCAGGCCTGGCGGTGCCCGAGATGCCGCCACTCACTCCGGGAATGGCGCCCGACGGCGTGAAGCCGAAGGACTTTGAGGTCGTCTCGTTCCAGGCCGATGGTTCAACCACACTGTTCTCCCGACACTAGGCGCCAGCCTGGCCGCTACCGCGGCGGTATGGTCAGGGTCACGATGTCCCCGGGTTGAACGCTCATCTCCTCGCTGACCGGGGTGCGGTCTCCGCCGATCGGGTCGGCCAGAAACCGGATCGGGCCGGCGCCGGTCGTTAGATATCGCGGGATGGTGAATGTCTTGGTGGAATTTCCCGTTGCCAGTCCCAGCCGGACTCGCTGTCCGCCGTTGACGGCATAGATCGCCATGTCGGTAAAGCCCTGATTCTGGACTTGTACCTGCGCCAGGCTCTCTGGCCCGGGGGCGGGCTCTTCGGAGCGGGGGGCACAGGCGGTCAGCATCGCTAGCAGGCAGAGGCGAGAAATGCGGATGAAGGAAAGCATAGGACTCAGCGGTGAAGGTGTCGATTCGCGGAAACCAGAGGTGCTACGGTACCGCGAGGAGCTCCGGAGCGCATTCGAGCGGCTGAACCGCGAGTGGATCGAAGCCTATTTCGTCCTGGAGCCCGCCGACCGGGAGATCCTGGGGGATCCTCGCAGGAAGATTCTCGATCCCGGTGGCCAGGTGTTCTTCGTGCTGGAAGGGGGCGACGTCCAGGGGACCTGCGCGGTTCTTCGGCATAGCGCGGAGGAGTGCGAGATAGCCAAGATGGCGGTGGCGCCTGCCGCCCGGGGCCGGGGGTACGGCGACCTCCTGATGGAGGCCTCCCTGGCCTTCGCCAGGGAGATCCAATCCCACCGGGTGGTGATCGTCTCGAATACGGTGCTGGAGCCGGCGATCCGGCTCTACCGGAAACACGGATTCGTGGAGGTACCGCTGGCCAGTGATGGCCGCTATCGCCGCGCCAACATCCGTCTGGAGCTGGAGCTCGGCCCTACGCCCGGCGCCTCGACCCCCGGAGCAGCCGGATGATCAGCAGCAGGACCACCGCACCGATGAAGGCCACGAAGATTGCTCCTGCTATTCCGGGGAACGGCGTTCCCCAGCCCATCTGGCCAAAGAGCCAGCCGCCAAGGAGGGCGCCCAGGATGCCTACAATGATATCGCCGGCGATGCCGTAGCCGATGCCGCCCATCACCATGGAGGCCAGCAGTCCAGCCACCAGCCCAACGATGATCCAGGTCAGTACGTCCACACATCCTCCTCGTGCCGCGGGGGGTGGAGCGCCAAGCTTCGGTTCAGCGAGAGTAGCCTGGAAACGCCTGGGAGACTGTGCCGGGCATCACGACCGCTGACTGGCGGCGGCTGACACCGTCGGGTGCTCGCCGGTGTCGCTGTCTACCGAGTCGATCCGAATCACGATGGCGGTGATATTGTCGAGCCCGCCCCGCCGATTGGCTTCCGACACCATCCGGTCCACCCACGCCTGTGGCCCTCCCTGCGACCCCATGATGTTGACCAGCTGCTCGTCCTCCAGCATCCCGGTCAATCCATCAGAAGCGAGCAGCAAGACGTCGCCCTTCTCCAGGCGGCCGAAGTAGATGTCGGGCGCGACATCGATGCCGGCCCCCACACACCGCGTGATCACGTTGCTGTAGGGATGGACCCGGGCCTGATCCGGCGTAAGCAGTCCGGCATCGACCTGCTCCTGGACATAGGAGTGGTCTTTGGTGAGCTGGTGGAGCCGGCCTTCGCGCATCAGGTACGCCCGGCTGTCGCCCACCTGGCCGATGAGGTAGCGCTGCGGGAGCAGCACCAGGACGGTTGCGGTGGTGCCCATCCCCCGCTTGTCCTGCTCCGATAACGTGCGCTCGAAGATGGCATCGTTGGCGGTGCGGATGGCGGTCCGCACCCGCTCGCCCGCCTCCTCGTCGCTCAGCCCTCGCAGGGAGCCGATGGTCTGGGAGGTGATCCTCACCGCCATCTCGCTGGCCACTTCTCCTGCCGCGTGCCCACCCATGCCATCGGCCACGATGAAGATTCCGTGCTCGGACAGCATCAAGTAGTTGTCTTCATTACCCGAACGGACGATCCCGACATCGGTGCGGGCAGCGCAGGTGAAGTTCACGGAACTTTTCAGCTCAGCAACAGGTATGCGAGAATTGCCATCAGAATCAGCAGGGACATCACCAGACCGGCCGAGGGGCCCTTGGGTCGGGGCGTCGCCATCCGGATCGGCCGCCGGGGCGGTCGCGGCCTGGGCTTATCGGTCTGCCGCGGGTCTCCTGCCGCGGCGTCGGGGTCCAACCGGCCCATGAGCCGGGTGTTCCCGCTGCGGCCGGCCGGCACCTTGTCGTCCAGCGGCTCGAACAGCGCGATCACGTCCCCGAAGCGGAGTGTCGTTCCCGGACTGAGCGGAGCCTCGCCGGCGAGACGCTGGCCCTCGACGAAGGTGCCGTTGGTGGATCCCATGTCCGTCAGGATCCAGACCGCTTCCCTGCGCTGCAGCTTGGCGTGCATGGTGCTCACACTGGGATCGCCGATCACGATGTCGTTATAGTCGCCCCGCCCGATGTTGACCACCGGCACCTTGATCGGTAGTCGCCTGCCTTTGAAGTCTCCGGTCCGGAACAACAAGGAAGCCAGTGGCGCGGCCTCCGGCGAGGGAGGCGTAGTTCGCCGCGCCGGCTCCTCCTCCGGCAGGCCATGCATGGTATCGGAGAGCTGCTGAGCCGCTCCTTCCGGTGGGCGCGACGGGTTATCAACCGGGGGCGAGATCTCCGGCGCAGGCACGGGCGGGGGAGAGCTCACGGGATCGGCATAGAAACGAAATTCATCGTTGCCGATCCGGATCACGTCCGCCCGCGCCAGCCGGTGGGTCTTCCCGATGCGCTCACCATTCACGTACGTGCCGTTGACGCTAACATCGACCAGAATGTATCCGTCCGGCTCGTTGCGAATCTCGGCATGCTGGCGCGACACTTCACTCCCCGCCACCACGACATCCGACCCCGCATCCCGTCCCAGTGTGAGCGGCTGTGCTCCCACGCTGTACTCCCGTCCATCGGTGAGACACACCAGGCGGCCACCGGTGCGGGTCCCGGCCCCCTTGTAGCCGGGCGGCGGCGCGAGATCGGCGAAGGCGCCGGAGTCGAACAGCTGGGTGCTGCCCGCACGAGTCGCATCCACGACCAGCAACTCGCGATTGCCGATGCCGATCTTGTCGCCATGCAGCAACGGCGTCGGATCGGAACCGAGGCGGACCCCGTTGACCCGCACTTCGGCCTCGCTCCCCGCAGCACGAATAGCGGCCGCGCCGGCCGGCATGCCCTGCACCACCGCGTGGCGGGGCCGCACACCCTCACCGTCGAGGACCACCGTGCTGTCTGAAGCCGAGCCTATGACTGTCTCGCCGGCGGCGATAGGGTACCGCTCGCCGTCGATTTCGAGATGGATCATCGATTGATCCTGAGGAGAAAGTCGAGTGCCGTGTAACGTATCCCCCGACTCATAACCATGCAAGGAAATGGAGGTTAGCGCCCAACAGCCTGCCCGCTGAGCTGGAGTTGATAAAGCCGCTCGTAGAGCCCCTGCTGCGCGAGTAGCTCACGGTGACTTCCCCGCTCGCGGATCTCCCCGTGCTGCAGCACCAGGATCTCGTCCGCATGGAGAATCGTGCTGAGGCGGTGGGCGACCACGAGGCTGGTGCGCCCGGCCATGAGCTCCGCGATGGCCACCTGAATCTGGCCTTCCGCCTGCGCGTCCACCGAGCTGGTGGCCTCATCCAGCACCAGGATCGTCGGATTCAGCGCGAGCGCCCGGGCAAAGCTCAGCAGCTGGCGCTCCCCTACGCTCAGGCTCCTCCCCCGCTCACCGAGTCGGTGGTCGTACCCCGCCGGAAGGCGTTCGATGAAGCGATCCGCGCCCACCCGGCGAGCCGCCTGCCGGGCGGCCTCCGGTGGGATCGGGGCATCGAGCGTCAGGTTGTGCTGAATGTCCCCGGCAAAGAGGAAGAGGTCCTGCTGCACGAAGCCGATCAACGCCCGGAGGTCGGACGTGGCCAGCTGCCGGATGTCCACCCCATCGATCAGAATCCGGCCCCGGTCGGGGTCGTAGAACCGCAGGAGAAGATTGACGATGGTGGTCTTGCCGGCGCCGGTGTGGCCCACCAGCGCAATGGTCTGCCCCGGCGAAGCCGTGAATGACACGTCGCGCAGGACCCAGGGGCCCTCAGGACCATACCGGAACCACACGCCCTCGAATCGGACCTCACCGCGAACTGGCTCGGCCAGCTTCACCGGATTGACCGGCTCCAGCACGGTCACCGGCTGATCCAGGAGCGCGAACACCCGCTCGGATGACGCCATGGCGCTCTGCAGCAGGTTGAACTTCTCCGAGAGGTCCTGCAGCGGCTGGAAGAAGCGACGGGTGAGCTGGATGAACGCCGCCAGGACACCCACCGTGATGGTGCCGCCGAGGGCCCGTAGCCCTCCATAGTAGAGCAGCAGCGCCATGGCCACGGCGGTCAGCAGCTCAACCACCGGGAAGAAGACCGCGTAAATCGTGATCGAGCGCCGGTGAGCCTCGAGGTGATCCTGATTGAGCTGCGCGAATCGGGCCGCCGAATCGGCCTCCCGTCCGAACAGCTGGACTACCCGCATCCCCGAGAGCCGCTCCTGCAGGAAGGCATTGAGCCGGGCCAGGCGCACCCGGATGTCGCCGAAGGCCTGCCGCACCCGGCGGCGAAAGATCCGGGCGGTAAGCCACACCAGCGGGATCACGGCGAAGGTGACCAGCGCCAGACGCCAGTCGATCCACAGCATCATGGTCATGATGGCGAGCAGGGTGAACACGTCGCCAAAGACGGTGACCACTCCCGACGAGAACAACTCGTTGAGGGTCTCGACGTCAGAGGTGACCCGGGTCATGAGCCGCCCAACCGGATTCCGGTCGAAGTAGCTGATGCTCAAGCGCTGGAGATGACTGAAAATCTGCATGCGCAGGTCGTACATGACCCGCTGACCGAGATAGGTAGTGAGCAGGGTCTGGCCGTACTCGACCAGGAACTCGAGAATGAGCGCGGCCAGAAACAGGAGGGCCAGTGTGCCCAGCAGGCCGGTATCGCGGGC
>Ga0190265_10001027_pt1 | contig 18184 bp, 13 predicted proteins | sample Popmic124T_FD_133135 | JGI IMG/M metagenome (GOLD analysis project Ga0190265, IMG submission 133135) | Populus adjacent soil microbial communities from riparian zone of Indian Creek, Utah, USA - 124 T | ecosystem: Environmental > Terrestrial > Soil > Riparian zone | place: USA: Utah | collected...
AAAGTCTGACTGCCGAAAAGCTGTCCGCCCGTGACGTACAACGAAGTTCCGTCCGAAACCACGTCTTTCTCCGGCGTGCCTGGCAACCCCGCCGAACGGTTCTCCCAGCTCGTTCCGCCGTTATCCGAATACCAGAACTGCCCCCCGCCAAACGCCCCCCCGAACGCAGCATACACCTTGTTCGAGTCCAGCGGATTGACCGCGACCGCCCGGCAGGCCATCGGCGCGCCCAATGGCGGCGTGCGATTCTCCCACGAATCGCCTCCATCCGGCGAAAACGCCACATTCACCGTTTGAAACCCAAGATGATCATCGACGCCGACCCACAGCCGATTCGGATTCGTGGGATCGATCGTCAGCCGATGCGCCGCGGTGTTTAATCCCAAACCCATGTCGATGCGGGTGAATGAAACCCCGTCGTTCGTACTCTTGAAGATGGCATCCGTCGTCGCCAGGTAGCAGGTCCCGTCCGGCGCAAACGCGATGTCCTCTACCCCCGGGTTCTGCGCGCTCGGCAGATTCACCGGCCCCCACGACAGCCCCCCATCGGTCGACCGAAACAACGTGCGCAATCCGGCCAGCACGACGTTCGGATTTGTCGGCGACACCGCCACATCCAGCGCATCCCCGCCGAACGGCCCGATCGCCTGCCAACCCGCTCCGCGCGGAAGCGCCTCTTCCGGATCGGGAAGCGTCGCACCGCCTCCGAGCACGACCCGTGCCCCGTGCTCATCCGTTCGAACGACCTGACCCACACCAGCCGCCGTCCACGGCCACCCGAAAATCAAAACCGCGCTCACTATCCATCGCATGAGGCCACCTCTTTGGTTTAGAGCAGGACCGTGTTCATCTAGTCCTTGTGCGCAAACTCTCTGCTTGAATTGCCAGGATAGCGCTGCCGCCGTGTCATTGTCCGATCCCAGCACGCAGGTGCGCGGGCGACATTTTCTGAAATCAAATCATTGCGGATCACTTCGCGCAAGCGAAGCGCCCCCCCTTCAGTCTCATCCCGAACACCTTGATGGAGGGTAATTACCGCAGAATGGCAAAGTCAATACGGCGCGACCCGAATTACAACTTTGAAATCTGCTCCGAGTCGGCGAATCACCACCGCGGCTCGCACCAGGCGATTTTCGAGAATAATTGGTGAAACGCTGTGGTTGGAGGGATTCATCGCGACCACCGCCGCTCTCTGATCGACGCACGTCAGGGTCCGGTCAACACCTGGTTCGGCTCGCTGGACGATAGGTCACCGACGCGCGACGGCGCCGGTCGGGCTGTCAGGTCATCCAGCTCCTTTTGAATCTTGGTTTCCAATTCCGGGAACTGATTGCGTTTCGCCCGAGCGCCGTCGAGCGCGCGCCGCAGTTGGTCGGCTGCCTGCCCCTGTTTCGATTGTCGGCGATAGGCGCGGGCCAGGGCGCGCCTGGAATTGATCGTCTCGGAATGCTCCGCGCCAAGCGATCGGTCGAGCGAATTGACGGCCGCCAGAAGAATCGCCTCGGCCTCGGCGGGTTGGCCTGCCCGCTGCAGCGCATTGCCCAGCCGGACTCCGGTCATCGCCGTCATCACGTGATCGCCGCCCAGCGTCGCGAGGCTGGCATCGTACGCCTGCCGATGAAGGACCATCGCCTCGTCTTTCCGGTCGCGCTGCGTGAGCAGAGCGGCCAGGTTGCCGAGCGTGGTGATCGTGTTCTTGTGCGACGTGCCATGCACGCGCTTCTGCGATTCGAGCGTCCGCCGCAGCATGGCCTCCGCTTCGTCCAACCGGCCCGTGGAACGATACAGGTCGGCCAGATTGTTCATTGAGACAAGCGTATAGGGATCGTCCTCACCCAAGGCAGCGCGCCGGCCCTCCAGCGCGCGCCGGTACAGCGCTTCCGCCTCGGGCAACCGGCGCTGGCGCCCCCGAGCCTGGCCAAGATTGTTGACCGCCTTGAGCGTGTCGACGTGATCCGGACCGAGTTGCGATTCCCACAGCGCCAGGGCGCGTTCGAACTGCTCCGCCGATTGATCGATCGTGCCCAGGTTGTAGTGAATCGTGCCGATCTCGTTCCGGACCGCCGCCTCGGCAAGGGGCTGCCCCGCGAACATCGTCCCTGCTCGTTCGGTCGCGTGTTCGACCAGGTCGGCGACGGGCAGCCGCTGACCCGCCGCGGCGGGTGCGTTGGCGGCGGCAAGCAGCTTCATGAGGAAGTCATTCGTGATGAAATTATTGATCGCCGTAGCCTTGTCCGCCTCGTAACGTGACTTGTCGGCCTCCCACCGCGCCGTCCGAGCTTCGCGCGCATAAAGAACCATGCCTGCGGCCAGCGCGAGCGTGGTCGTCGCGACTCCTCCCACCAGCACCCGGTTGCGCCTCGCGAACTTCCGGAACTGGTACATCACCGTTGCCGGACGAGCCAGCACCGGTTCGTCATTCAGGTAGCGCCGAAGGTCGGACGCCAGTTCCGCCGCTGACTGATATCGACGGCCCACGTCCTTTTCGAGCGCCTTGGCAATAATGACCTCAATGTCCCCGCGCAACCCCGAATCCAACGCGCCCAACCGCCTCGGCTCGTCGTGTTCGATGGCTCGAATGACCTCGGCGAACGAACTGCGGCCCGCAGCGTGCGGCAGGCGGCCGCTCAGCAACTCATATCCGATGACGCCGAGCGCAAAGACGTCGCACCGCCCGTCGATTCGCTCGGGGTCCCCGGAGAGTTGTTCGGGGCTCATGTAGGCAAGGGTGCCGACGAGTTCTCCAGCAACCGTGTGCATCGTGGCCTGCACGTCGGATTCGATCGACCGAGCCACGCCGAAGTCGAGAATCTTGGGCTGACAGATGTCCGCATCCTCCGTGCCGACTTCCATCAGTACATTGTCCGGCTTCAGATCGCGATGAACGATGCCGCGCTGGTGGGCATGCTGCACCGCGTCGCAAATAGAGACGAGCAGCTCCAGTTTCCGCGCCCGCGACAATGAATGCGTTTTTATGTACGCCTGAATTGGCGGACCCTCGATCAGCTCCATCGCGAACCACGGCTGCAAGCCGCCGCCGATTTCGAACGTACCGGCCGCGAAGACCTGGGCGATGCCCGGATGATGCAGCTTCGCCAGAATTTCGGATTCATACTCGAACCGCCGCTGCATTCGCGACGCGAAAATTCCCGGCCGCAGGACTTTGACCGCAGCGCGCCGTCGCGGCTGCTCTTGAAGAGCCTCGTACACGGCGCCCATGCCGCCTGCCCCAATCTGTCGGATGATTACAAAGCCGCCGAGATTGCGGCCAATCAGAGGATCAACGCCTGAATCCGCATTCGCCGGCGACTGCATCGGCGAAACCAGAAAGTCCGACGGATCATCGTTGAGTCGTAGCAGCCGCAATACCTCGGCGAGAACCGATGTATCATCGCATTGCTTTGAGACAAACGCCTCTCGATCGCCCAACGGCTGGTCGAGCGCCAATCGGAACAAGTCCTTGGCCGATTGCCAGCAATCTCGCTGCATGCTACGCCCCTTCCAGTTGTGCCCGCAGCCACGCGCGCGCATGCGCCCATTCGTAATGCACGGTGCGGGCGGAGACGCCGAGCGTCGTCGCGCAATCCTCAACGCTCATCCCGCCGAAGAATCGCAACTCGACCAGCCGAGCCTGCCTGGCGTCCAGTTCGGCGAGCCGAACCAACGACTCATCGAGCGCCAGCAGACTAATCGACCGATCGTTGAATTCCGCCGTCACCTCGTCCAAGACGAGAACCGTCTCGCCGCCGCCACGCTTTTCAGCATCCCTGGCCTTCGCGTGATTAACCAGTATCCGTCGCATGGCGACCGCGGCCGTTGCGATGAAATGCCGCAGGTTCTCGAACCTCGTTGCGTCCGTTCCTGTTCCTACGAGTCGGACGAATGCCTCATGTACCAGCGCCGTCGCCTGAAGGGTGTGATCCGGCCGCTCCCGCCGCATGTACGACGAAGCAATCCGGTGCAATTCGCCGTATACAATCGGAAACAGGCTCTCCGCCGCAACCGAATCGCCACCTGCGACCGCACTGAGCAGCCCGGCCACGTCTGAGGAGGTGGGGTCTGTGTTCATCGAAGAGCCGCCAAAAAAAACGCGCCGCTAATCGTTGCAGGCCGGTCTGATGATTCTTGCCTTCTTAGATGAGCGTAGCAAGCATTGGCCCTAAGCCATGCTTTGCTTGAACAAAAATACTCCCCCGAGGGGGTTACGCGGCTATTGACGGCATGAACGGCGTGACGACGTCGAGCCTTGCGTTTAGCTGTTTGCTGGTGGGTTGTTTCTGACTTTGAACTCAATGAGTCAGTTCAATTTAGTCATTCGTTCGGAAGTGCGGCGTAGCCTGTTTATTTACTCGTTGATCTGAGGTTCTTCGCGGTTTTTGTTGATTCGGAGCGGCGGCACTGGGTAGAATCTGGCGATCGGGATCCGTCTCGCGATTTCAGGTGGTATCGGCGCGCGACGAAGTGGAATTCGCACCCTGCGCGCCTCGGGCCGACAATCTGAAACCTGCGACGAACTGGTGACATTTCACCCCGTCGGAGGATCACTCACATGTTCACCCTTCTAAGCCTTGGCGTTGCCTTTCATATCTCTTCGGCCGCCAACCCCCCGCCAACCGAGCCGGTTGCCGTGACTCCCGCGTGTATTCAAATGCCGGTAAGGGAAGTGCCGACTTCACCGCCCGCGCCTGATGATCCGGGGTCGCCGCGAGGAGACATTTCGGCGATCGGCACGCAGTACGACGTCAGTCACTGGCTGGGCACTCAAAACCCAACTCCGGGCTGTTTCCCTGCTTATGATCCGGGGCCAGGAGGACCACCGGATGACATCGTTACATTTGGGCCGCCTCAGGAGCAAACGCGCCGGCTGGTGAACAACACCATACCCGTGATCAGCGAGAATGAAATGATCTTGGACCCGGCCCATTCTCAATTGACGATTCAAAGTCAAGCACCCCAGCCGCTTTTTCCCGGCGGCCAGATTGGGCCGCAAGGCCAGCCTCTCACCGATGGCTGCTTCTTCATCGGTCTCTCAGCCCCGCTTGCCTACGACGGTCCGAAGACCGTCACCAATGCGGTCATACGGTTCATGGTGAATGGCACCCCGATCATGCCTCCCATTGACGTGACGCCCATGTTTTCAAATCCCTGGGACGGCACCTTTGGAATTCGCGTGCCCGGACTGGCCGGTTCGCCCGTCAACAGCGTCGCGCTCGACATCTTTCTAAGCTTCGACATTCCCTGCGTGCCCCCGTGCGACGACGGCGACCCGTGCACCGACGACGAGTGCGTTGACGGCGAGTGCATTTTTGCCCCGATCGATTGCAGTGATAGCGATCCGTGCACCACCGACGAGCACTGTGAGGATGGGGAGTGCGTCTCGGAGCGCCTTGATTGCGACGATGGAAACCCGTGTACCGTCGATTTCTGTGAAGGAGCCGGTTGCATTAACGAGCATTTAAAGGACATTCTCAGCCGCGAGGAGGCCTTGCGGGCGTCGCACGGCCCGCTCGCTCCCTGCTTCGAATCCGGCGGCGGCCTATGCCCACCACCGGTCTTCACGGAACCGCGAGACGCCTGGGAGACCAACGACGACTGCGACGGCCATACCAAGTGGCGGATCGGATTGGACCCGGGGTCTCCGGCGATCCCCGAGGATTTCTTTGATCCCGGTTCCGAGCCGTTCACGGGTGAAGTCTTTTTCAAGGGCGCTCCCCTGGGATTGCCCGGCCTCGCGAATACCGACACGCTGGTGCGAAGGTCTGACGATCCCTTCGGCCGCAACTCCCCGCCGGATGGAACAGAGATCACGGTCGAGATCGAGCTGATTCAACTCAGCCTGGTAAGCTGCCAACCCATTACCGTTCAATATGACGGCGGCGCGTTCACGGTCGATTGGGACATCAGCGTCTCTCTTTCCGACTGTCCGCCGCCGCCCGGCTCGTTGACCGCGACGAAGACGCATTGCAACGGCGGCACGTTCGAGTCGGTACTTCCCGTGCAGCCAAAGCTGACCTTCACGCGCGTGGACAATCCTTCTGTCGTCAGGGTTCTCGACAGCGGCTGCGACGCCCCGACATATCCTCCCGATTTGCTCGGTCCGGCCACTCCGATTGCATGGGTGCACGACATCGCCTCGAACTTGAGCGTAGCGGCCGATTACGGTTCATCCTTCCATGCCGGTCTGCCGCTGGGCCAATCCACGTGCTGCGGAGATTACGACCTCGACGGCGACGCCGACGGCAATGACTTTCAGCATTTTCTCAGAGCCTACGGTCACGCGACGGACGATCTCGGTTGCCAATACTACTACATTGATTACGACGTGGACGGCGTCATCGATTTCGATGACTACACCGAATGGCTCGCGTGCTATCGCTGCTCGACCGGTGACCCAGATGCCGGGCCCCCGTCACCCGGCATCATCGGCGACCTGAACGAGGACGGCTCCGTGCGCGGCAACGACATCGAAGCCTGGATCGATTGCTTCCTCGCCAGTTCGGCCACCGACCCCTGCGATCGCGCCGACACCGACCAAAACGGCACGACCGATCTCGACGACGTCCCCGGCCTCGTGCTGCTACTGCTTGAATTGGAATAGGTATGCCACGGCCTATAGGACCTGCTGCAGAAAGCTTGATCCGTTTGGCTGCACATGCAGCAGGATTTGGTCATGGGCTTCCGCGTCGTGCTAATCCCTTCCCCATTCGATCGCCGATAGTTCGGACGACGGTCGTCGCGCGCATCTCGATGAATGAAGAGTGTCCGCGAGCGACGCGCTGGTAGCACGGGAGGGAAGGCAAATGGACATCGGGCTGACTAATCGCGTACAGCAAAGTTTTCGTCAGCTTGCACCGCGCGGGCCGGAACTCGTCGATCACCTGTTCGCTCATCTTTTCTCCAAAAATCCGCAACTTCGACCCCTGTTCCCGCGCGACATGTCCAGCCAGAAGAAGAACTTTCTCGCGACGTTCATGCTCATCATGCGAAATCTCAGTGATCGCGACAAGCTGCGCCATACGCTGATCGACCTCGGCCGGCGGCACTTCAAGTATGACGCCCGGCCGGATCAATATCCGCTCTTTCGCGACACGCTCATCGGGGTCATGCGCGACATGAGCGGCGCGAAGTGGAATCCGCAGCTCGCGGCCGACTGGACGATCGCGCTGAACGTCATCGCCGCTCTCATGATCGAAGGGCACAAGCTCGATGAAAAGCGACCGCGGCAATTGACCGCGGTTTAGGCGCGGCCGGCATCCGCCCGACGTACCTTTCGATCCAATTCATTGTCCTCTTCGCAAGACGATCGACCACCTTTGCCGGCGATTCGTTGCCTCCTTCCAACTCCGTCTATACCATTCGCGCCGCAATGAAAAAGCGGTCACGGCGTTCGCTCCACATCCTGATCACGGCCGGTCCCACGCGCGAATATCTCGACTCCATTCGATACATATCCAATCCATCGTCGGGCAAGATGGGCTACGCGCTCGCCCGCGCGGCGGCACAGCGCGGCCATCGCGTGACACTGGTGAGCGGCCCCGTCAACCTGCCTGAACCGTCCGGCGTCAAGACGATTCAGGTGGAAACGGGTGAAGAAATGCTGCGCGCTTCCAAAAATGCGTTCACCACCGCCGACGCCGCCATCTTCGCCGCCGCCGTCTGCGACTATCGGCCCGCCATTCGAACATCCAGAAAAGCGCCCAAACTCAAACGGCTGAAAATCAATCTCGTCGCGACAAAGGACATCGCCGCCACCCTCGGCCGCTCGAAGGGGAAACAGATCACCATCGCCTTCGCCCTCGAAGATCACAACGGGCGCTCAAAGGCCGAAGCCAAGCTGCACGCGAAGCGAGCCGATGCGATCATTCTCAACTCCCCCGCCAACATCGGTCGCGCCCACGCACGGGTCGATTTTCTGGCACGCGGCGATAAATGGAATCGTTGGCCGATGGGGACCAAGCGTGCAATCTCATCACGAATCGTGACTTATGTCGAGGAAGCGAATCAACGACGCCACAGACCTAATGCCCCCGCTCTTGAATACGCCATGACCAGGCGCCGTAGCGATCGGTAGCAATTCACAACCACACCGCAAATCGGCACGTTAACCGCTGTTTTTCCGCAAGTTATCAAAAATCAAACGATGCGGGCTTGAAATAAGTCTGCTGTTGGCATAGCATGGGCCTTCGGAGGTGAGAGGAGCGCCCTCGGCACTCCTTCTTACATTGTTAACGGTGGCTGTAGCGGGATTCAGCGAAGCGGCATGGCGTCGTTGCGCGGTCGAATCGCTCGCAGCATCGACATCACCAGGTATAGTCATCTAGAGAAAGAGGAAAAGGAGCGAATTCGATGAAAAAGTTTTTTGCCTCACTGAGTATTGCAAGTGCGATTTGCCTGTCCGCGCAAGTGGCAACGGCCGACTTGGTCGCACAGACGCTGCCGTTCTCGCAGAATTGGTCCAACGCCGGCCTGATTACTGCAGACGACAATTGGTCCGGCGTGCCGGGCATCAATGGTTACCGTGGCGATGGCCTTAGCGCCGCGACCGGCACTAACCCACAGACTCTGCTGGCGGACGATGCCGGACTTGTTTTGGACGTCAATGCGGACGAGGCCAACCCGAACACCTTCACGACAGGTGGAGTCAGCGAATTTGCAATTGCGGACCCGGTCGTCGCACTTCAAGGATCAGGTACCGCGGACGCGCCGTATTTGCTGCTCTCTATCGACTCCACGGGATTTGAGAACGTGAGCATTGCCTACACGTTGCGGGACATAGATGGGGCGGCCGACAATGCCGTGCAGCCGATCGCGCTGCAGTACCGCCTGGGTAATGCCGGCGCGTTCACCAATGTGCCGACCGCTTTTGTTGCCGATGCGAGCACCGGTCCCAGCCTCGCTGTTCAGGTGACGCCGGTTCTGGCGATCGACGCTGCCTGGGATAACGTTTCGTTGGTTCAGTTTCGAATTATGACTTCGGACGCCGTGGGCAGCGACGAGTGGATCGGTATCGATGATATCACCGTCGTTGGAACCATTATTCCCGAACCGGCGACATTGAGCCTGCTCGCTTTCGGCGCATTCGCTTTGATTCGCCGCAAGCGCTGAAAACAAGACAACCCCGCCTGATCCTGCTCAGTCGGAATTGTGAACAAGACAGGCCGTGAGTACGATGGTGCTCGCGGCCTGTTTCTTTTTGGAACGCCGCGCAAGAATACTGATCCAATCGAAATCGTCCTGGTTGATTCAAAATGGATGTCCGAATGCACGCTTCTTCTCCGGTAGTCTTTCGATCGACCCGCGCTTCACGCGGATTTGGACAATGCCTGGCGGTGCTCCTCGCAGCGTTGATCAGTAACGCCGAAGGAATCGCCCAGACGACGCGCCCTGCGCGTTTCGACCATGAAGCCCTGCTCGCGAAAGTTCGGGAAAACCCCCTCAGTAAACCCCCGCTTCTCGGAAAAGACGCCAAACCGCTCTCCGAGGCGCAGGCGGCCCGGATTCAGGAAACGGAAAAAACGCTCGCGGAAGCACGAAGCCTGATCGCCCGCGGCGAATATGCCGCCGCTGCGACACTTACCGAACAGGTCAGGTCCGTGCGGGCGGAGCTGCTTGCCGCGAACCACCCGCATTACTGGAGCGCGGCGATCCTTGCCGAGTCCATCGCCCGGCGCCTCAAGCTGCCGGAGGACGTTCAGGCGCGGGTGAAGGAGGCTGACGCCAAAGTGGCATCCGCGGAGAGCTTGCAGGAAAAGGGAAAGTACGCGGAGGCCCTGGCCGCCGCACGCGAGGCGGCCGATGCGTTTGAGAAATTGCTGCCCGAAGAAGACCCCTCGATCGCGGCAGCCCTCACCGCGGGCGGGTCGGCGGCCATCGAGATGGGCCTGCTCGACGAGGCGGAGATTCACCTGTCCAAGGCCCTGTCGATTCTGGAAACCACATACGGTACAACCCATCCCGCGCTGGCCAGGGTTCTCGACCGGCTCGGATGGTTGTCGATTTACCAGTCCGCGGGAAAGGCCGGCGCTGAGCGCGGGCGAAAAGCCGTCGACTATTTCAGTCGGGCCCTGCGCATCCTGGGCAGGACGGTTGGCGAGACGGCCGAATATGCCGAGTCGCTCGACAATCGCGGCACGGTCCACAGTCAGATCGGGAACACCGATGAGGCGCTAAAGGACAAGCTCCGCGCGCTGGTCATTCGCGAAACGGTCCTGGGGCCCGACGCGAAGGACACCGGAGTCTCATACAGCAATTTGGCATGGCTTTACTCCAACGCCGGCGAGTTTGAGCTGGCCCATCGGCTCCGCAAGAAGTCGCTGGCAATCTTCGAGACGCACCTGCCCGAAGACCATCCCTATCGCCATCTGGAAAAAGGCAACCTCGCCCGGGACTATCTCAAGGAGGGAAAGGGCAAGGAGGCTTTGAAGCTCTTTGAGGAAATGTACGCCGCGGACAAGGCGCATCCAGATACGCCCGAAGTGGGCGCAATCGACCGCGCGGCCGAGCTGGCAACAATTTATCTTCGGATGGGGCGCGCCGAGAAAGCCGTTCCTCTGTTCGACGAGGTTCTGGAGCGTTGCAAGCCCCTTCGTGCCGCGGGCAAAAAAGTGGACGCGCGAAACCTGATGATGCGGGTGCTCAAGGCCTGCACCGCGTATCGCATCTATCGCGAGGGCGTAAAATATCATGAGGTGGTGGTCGCGTGGGACGATGAAGACCGCGGCGCCGAGGATGATGCGGAAAAGGCCAATCTGCTCGCGACCCTGGGGGCACTTCGTGCCCAGACAGGCGAAACTGAAAAGGCGAAAGAGAACCTTCATCGCGCAATCGAGCGAATTGAAAAACTGGGCGGCAAGACGAGCCTCGATCTGGCCTCTCCGTTGATGAACCTCGCGCGCATTCATTCGCGAACGGGCGAAATGGAAAAAGCCGAGTCCCTGAGTGAGAGAGTTCTGCGCATCACTGAACAACACGCGGGGTCCCAGGCCCTCCCTACAGGATACGCCCTCATGTCGCTCGGCCGAATGCAGGCGTTGGCCAAAAAAACAGCGGACGCGGAGTTCAGTTTTTCCGAAGCCCAGAAGATCTTCGACGCGGCCGGCGGCCGTGACCCCGGCGGCGAGGTCCGGATTCGGATAGAAAAGGCTCAGGCTGCGGCCTTGAGCGGCGACACCGAAAAAACGGACGCGCTCCTGCGCGAAGCGATGACCCGGGCTGAGGACATTGCCAAACGGGCCGATTCGGTTCACGTGAAGGCGACGCTATTGGAGGTTTATCATCTGCTTCTCGAGCACACGACGGCCCCGAAGGATGCCGCCGAGCGCGAGGCTTGGATAACCCGCCTGAAATCGCTGGCGGAAGATCTGAGAATAGCGCATGCACTCATGCTCGAGGAAGAGGGCTGGCTCAAGGAAGTCCAGAAGTAATCATCCGTTCTTCTGGCGAATCGCCTCGCGCGCCCGTTCATAGATCAGCAATGCCTTGGCATCAAACAGCACAAACGCAACCTTTTCCAGGTTACGTTCGCGGTCGAGGAAATCCCGCGTCGTTGCCAGCGCGATTCGCGCGGCTTCCGAAACGGGGTATCCGAACACGCCGCAACTGATCGCCGGAAAAGCAACGGATTTCAGTCCGTTCTCGACCGCGATCCGCAGGGAAGATTCGTAACAGGACTTGAGAAGATCGGGCTCTCCGTGCCGCCCGTCTCGATAAACGGGACCGACGGTGTGGATGACGAATCTCGCGGGTAATTCGTAGCCCTTCGTGATTTTTGAACAGCCCGTCTGGCACCCCTCCAGCGTGCGGCATTCCTGAACGAGCTGAGGACCTGCTGCCCGGTGGATGGCGGCGTCGACGCCGCCTCCTCCCAGCAGTGTGGTGTTCGCGGCATTGACGATCGCATCGGACGCGACCTGGGTGATGTCGCCGCGAAAAAGCTCAATCCGGTTCCAGACATCCGTCATCATATCTCATGGATTCTGGAAACAAAATCGGAAGAATACAAGCGAACGACTCAGGAAATCCGCTGCGTTCAAACAAAACGACGGATAATCTCTGAAGGAAGAGAACTAAGAGCCAGAAATGGGACGGATGCGAGGGCCGGCAAACCCCCGCTCAATAGGTGTCACAACGTGCGGTTTAGGGGACGAGCAGGGCGTCGTCAGGCTGCTTGGGGCGCTCTGTTCCGTCGTACTGGCTGATCCCGCGGACGCGGTAAATGTCGTCCTGCCTAGGGCCGCACATCGGCGACGTAAAGAAGCGAACGCTCATGTTCGCCCGGAGCACGTTTTGCCCGGCGGCGGGACCGTGATTGCCCGAGTTACCCGGCGCGGCGTTGAACGGCAGCAGCCGGCGGTCGTCGTCCACCAGCGGAGTTCGACAACCCGCCAGCGGCATGTCGGACACGAATGCGTCTCGATTCCACGGCCGGGTCATGAGGTTGGTCGAAAAGCTCACGTTGCGCGGATCGCGAAAGTCGTTGTAGTCCTCGGGTCGATCGACCCGCATCGGTCGATCGGATGTGGCGCCGGCACAGAGCGCCGCCTCCGGCGCAATCAATCGACCGCCGACGAGGCGATAAACGTGCCGCGAATTGCGCATCACGTTTTCGTCCGCCCGAGGAGAAACGGGCGCCCATCGCGCTCCTGCCGTGATGGGACCTGCGAAGGGCATCTGGTTGTCATAGCTTTCAGAATAACTGACAAATCCATTCCCGATTTGCCGAAGGTTTTCGCTGCACGCGATCTTCTGGCCGGCCTGTCTTGCCGAATAAAACCCGGGAACGAGAATCCCAGCGAACATCAATAGTGCGGCAGCCAGACTGGTCAGCTCGCGCATCGAAAAGAGCGAGCCCCGCCCCGCAATGATGGGCTGTCCCGCCGGCGCGGCCAATGCGGCGCGGCGGAACGGAAGCGTCTCGCCGGCCTCGATGCGGGCAACGATGCGTTCGACAAAATCGGACGGCAAGGGATCGAGGGTGTTGCAAGCCAGCGGCCGAAGCACTCGATCGACGCGTTGGCACATTCGCTCACGCAACGTCGGATCCGCACAATCCGCTTCCACCGCGGCGCGCTCGGTCGAATCCAAGAGGCCGAGGCGATACCCGATCAGATCGGGCCGATTTTCAAGATTATCTTGCATGTCCTTCATGGGTCCCCGCGAAAATTCTGTTCCACCCTGCTGGATTCTTGCTCAACGCCCCTTACTTCATCCGATCATCCGCTTCGTCCACTTCAGTTTCGCGCCGATAGGCGGCAGCGAAATGCGAAACAGCCGCGTGAAGTCGGCTCTTCACCGTCCCGAGCGGGATGCCGATGATTTCCGCGATCTCCCTATATGGAAATCGCTGGTAGTACCCCAGAACCAGAACCTCCCGCAGATGGCTGGGCATCCTGGATACGACTTCTCGAACGATTGCCCGCTCTTCCTGCGCCTCGATAATCTCAGCCGGCGAGTCCACCTCGTCCGCCGTGAAATCCAAATAGCTGATCGTCTCGTCGCTTCCCGACAGGCCGCCGTTCATCGCCAGCGGCACTTCGCGCTTTCTCATGCGGCTGCGCAGGTAATCCCGCGCCTTGTTGGCCGCGATCGTGAAGAGCCACGGTCGAAATCGCCGCCCGGGGTCGAACCCCGCCGCGGACTGATGCACCTGAATAAATGTCTCCTGCACAATGTCTTCTGCCGCCGCGCTGTTCTGCAAAAAGCGGCCGACAAACTGGTGCAAATCATTGGCGTGGCGGGCAACCAGGAACGAAAAGGCGGACGCACCGCCCGAGAGAAACTCGGCGAGCAGTCGCTCGTCGGAGACTTCTTCCTCGGACCCCGGTCGCTTTTCCACACCAATCCTGCCGTTTGTACGAGACCCGCTTCGGGGTTGTTCAATGAGGTAACAGTATTTTGTTTCGACGACCGGAATGACGGTGGGGCAATTTACCCTTGACACCCCAACTGGTCAAAAATATGGTTCCCTAAACGGGTTAATCGCGATCATCCACGCGACGATACCCATGCGACACGCCTGTTTTAGGTTTTCGGACGCCGTTCGTCGGGTTGTTGTACGCCCCACGCCGTGGCGCGCCGCGATCCAGATTGCGAGTCCAACCGATCGTGCAAGATGTGACAGCCTATCGCGGCCTTCCACCCCGGACCGCCACCGCCCTGGTGGAGGCGTCCGCCGCCATCAATGCGTCTTTGAACATGAGCGAGGTCTTGCAGGCCATTGCCCAGACCTCGGCGGCCGTGCTGCGATCCGAGGCGTCCAGCGTCCTCATGCTCGACCGCCGCCGCAGCAAGCTCGTGTTCACGGCCGCCGTCGGCGATCGCGGCCCTTCGCTCATCGGCGAGGAGTTCGACGCGAATCTGGGCATCGCAGGCCGGGTCATCTCGTCCGGAAAGCCGGTCATCGTGGCAGACGTGCACCAGAGCAACGACTTTTTCCGCGGCATCGACGCCAAGAGCAGCTTTCAGACCCGCGGCATGATCGCGGCCCCGCTGATCTGGAAGGGCGAGGTCATCGGCGTTGTCGAAGTGCTCAACAAGCTCGGCGGCAGCAGCTACGATGACGACGATCTGACACTGCTGCAGATATTCGGAAATCTGGCCGCGGCCGGCGCCCACAACGCCGTCGAACATTTCAACGTTGTGCGCGAGAACCGCGGCCTGCGCGAGACCCTGCGGGTCCGCTCGCCGATCATTGGCAGCTCGGCGGCCCTCCGGCAGGTCATGGACATGGTCAGCCGCGTGGCCGGCAGCAACGCCACGGTATTGCTACTGGGCGAAACCGGAACGGGCAAGGAAGTGACCGCCCGCGCCACCCACGGCGCCAGCCCCCGCGCCGAGAAGGCGTTCATCGCCATTAACTGCGCCGCCCTTCCCGAAACGCTGCTGGAAAGCGAACTGTTCGGCCACGAGAAAGGCGCGTTCACAGGCGCCGTGGCCGAAAAAATGGGCCGCTTTGAGCTGGCCGACGGCGGCACGCTTTTTCTCGACGAAATCGGCGATATCTCGCAGAGCACCCAGGTGAAGCTGCTCCGCGTCCTGCAGGAGAAGGAATTTGTGCGGGTGGGCGGCACCCGCACGATCGCCACCGACGTGCGCATCATCGCCGCGACCAATCGCGACCTGCGCACCGCCATGGAAAAGGGCGAATTCCGCGAGGACCTTTATTACCGGCTCAACGTGTTCCCGATCAACCTACCCCCGCTGCGCCAGCGCCGCGAAGACATCCCCCTGCTGGTCGAGCACTTCGTCAACGTCTCGGCCACGGAGCTGGGCTGCCCGCGCCCATCGGTGAGCGACGAGGCAATGGCACACTTGGCCGGCTACAACTGGCCCGGCAACATCCGCGAGCTGCAGAACATCATGGAGCGGGCCGTGCTGCTGGCCGATGGCGCCCACATGACGACGGCCCACCTGCCGCGCGAAGTCGCCGGCGACGAGGCGCCCAAAGACGCGAAGACCGAATCTTCGCTCTCGGGCTACGAAAAGGCCCTCATCATCAAGGCCCTGCGGGAAAACAACTGGAACCAGTCAAAGGCCGCTCGGGCTTTGGGCATCAGCCGCGACAATCTGCGCTATCGGGTGAAGAAATATGAGATTGAAAAGACGAATTGAGGACTATTCTCGCAGGGGAGCCGAGGACGCCGACAGAAAAAAAATGGTTCTTCACGGATTTCCGGGAATGAAAAACGGGACGCTGGAGGTCACGCTCCCAAAAGCTCGCCACGCGACAAACCCAGTAAATGAAGCTGTTTGCGGAGTCCCTTGCGTTGCCAAGGTGAGCTGCCTTGCGCCAATCGCAGCCGTTGCCGGGACCTCCCGACGGTATCAACAGCTTACCTGTGAAATCACCGCAGAAATCCCCTACTTTGGAGGGCCTTTGGGTGGTGCCAACAATCCCGATATTCCGTGAAGAACCGAAAAAAAGAGGGGTTGAAATTGCAAATCGAACGCCGAGGGCCAGAAAAAACAAAAGATATCCACCGTCTCGGCGAGCGCCATCACTCGGCCCCTCGGCCCCATCTGCCAAACAACGAAGCGCCGAGCACCGCGCCGGCCGCCGTTCAGAAATAATCACCTTTTTCAACCCCGGCGATGCATTCAAAATGCGCTTGAAAAACCCGAAAAAACCGCGTTTTCGACTGCCAATCGCAGTTCGCCGAACCGCTCGCACATCGCTGTTCAGCCTCGAAGCCTGCTCTTCCGCGCGGGCTTGGGCCGCAAGCCGCATCGGCGATAATGCGCCCCATGAGTTCCCCGCCCGATTCCGCGCCGCGCGCCTCAGTGCCATACCTCCGCCTCGCCGCGCTGGGCATCGCGATTCTCGCGCTCGGCGTCCGCGTCCCGCTCATGACCATTCGTGGAAATCCCGCCGATCAGAGATGGTTCATGGAATGGTCGGAAATCAGCCGGCCGGGCTCGACCATCGCCCCGCCCGGCGGCCTGCACAAGGTGTACGACTTCAAGCCGCGCTCGCGGCATCGCTGGAGCAATTATCCGCCGGGATACATTCTGGTGCTTCGCGTGCTCGCGCCGGTTTACGATTGGATCGCGCCGCCCGGTGAACGGCTTGACAAGGACCTGGTCGCCCGGTTCAGAAACTCGCAGGACCTCGCCTGCCGCCGCGCCTGGGTGCTTTACAAGTGGCCGGCCGTGCTCGCGGATGCCGCCATAGCGGCACTGCTGTGCGTCTGGATCGGCCGCCGCGCCCGCCGTGCCGCCGGTCTGACCGCGGGCCTTCTGGCCGCGCTCTCGCCCCCGCTGATCTTCAACTCCGCCGTATGGGGCCAGGTCGACTCGGTCTTCATGCTGCCGATGCTGATCTCGTTGGAGCGAGCATTATCCGGTCGCGTCGTAGCGACCGCCTTCTGGGCCGCCCTCGCGATCCTCATCAAGGCCCAGGCGATCATGCTCGCCCCGCTCTGGCTCGCGGTCGGCATCGTTCAGGCCGGCCGGAACTGGAAGACGTGGCTCATGGTATTGGCCGCCGCCGCCGCGCCTACCGTTCTCGTCCTGCTGCCGTTCTACAAAACGATCGACGGCCTGTTGGCGGCGTACACGCACGCGTCATTTCAATATCCCTACACACACATGAACGGCTTCAGCGGATGGTTCATCGTTCATCCGCTGGTCTCGCCGCAGATGGGACGCATTTCAGAAGCCTATGTCAGCGACCTGCACATGCTCGGCTACGGCGTCACCGCCCGCGTGGCAGGCATGATCGCGGTCGTGATTTCCTGGATCACAATCATCGTGTTCCTGATCCGCCGGCGCTGCGACGGGCCAAGCCTGCGCTGGGCGGCGAAACTGCTGCCGCTGGTTTTTTTCTGCTTCTCGACCCAAATGCACGAGCGCTACATCCTGCCCGCCATCGGGTTGTGGTTGTGGGCCTACGCGCGCGGCGGGCACTGGCGGGCATGCTTCGCACTCATCAGCATCGCCGCGTTTTTCAACGTGCTGTGGGCCTGGGCGGGATATGGCGAAATGTGGTGGACGAACTTCTGGTACGACGCGCTGCACCGGACCTGGCTGAACTACCCCTCGGGGCAATGGTGCGCGATTGCGCTGTTACTGGTGCTGGTTCTCACGGCCGCCTCGTTTCCGCGGCGAAGAGTCGGCGGCGCTCTGGAGCAGGGCGGTCTCATCACGGGTCAGGGAAACAGGTAAGGTGTTCGGCACAAGTTGTCGTCGGCTCTCAAGGAATTTTCGATGATCCTGAATGAACAGAAGCCATATCAGCGCGCTGCCGACCGCGGTATTCAGTATGAGCAAACTGAGGATGGAGGAGCCGCCCAGCGGCGCTTGCAAGTCTCCGATGCCGCCGCATGAGATTCCGTAGTGCGGATGCCGCCAGCGAAACGCGATCGCCATGCCCAGAAATATCGCGACCAGCAGCAGGATGACCAGCGCCGGCCATCCACCAGAGCGTCCCGCTTTCAGGGCGAGGATTTCCATTTCCCGAGGCGCGGGCGCGGCGTGAACGAGCGTGCCGATGCGCTTGCGAAGCCGCGGCTCGTCCGCCAGTGCCGTCAGTTCGGCGTTGGCCCAGCCTGCTTCAAACGGCGATTTCCACTTTTCAAAGGCCTGAACCACTCCCGGAGGCAAGGGTTCCAACGGCGGAAGAGCGTCACTGGGCCCCGATCGCACGGCCACATAGACCGCTAGTCCGGCGCCCACGAGGGCGCCGGCG
>Ga0190265_10001028_pt1 | contig 18159 bp, 18 predicted proteins | sample Popmic124T_FD_133135 | JGI IMG/M metagenome (GOLD analysis project Ga0190265, IMG submission 133135) | Populus adjacent soil microbial communities from riparian zone of Indian Creek, Utah, USA - 124 T | ecosystem: Environmental > Terrestrial > Soil > Riparian zone | place: USA: Utah | collected...
CCCGTTCAGTGAGTACCCCTGGTTCCGGGCGGCCCAAGTCGCCTCGATCCTGAACGTCGAGCGCCTGCAATCCCACCACCTCTATTGGCCGGACCTCGACGTTGACCTGACCGTCGAAGCCATCGACCATCCAGAGCGGTTTCCCCTGATCGCCAGACCGCAGGCCTGAGCTTCCATGAAGATCCGCCTGCTCGCCTTCGCCAGCGCCGGGGACGCGCTCGGGTCCGGAGAGATGGATCTGGAGCTTCCGGAGGGGAGCCGGGTGGCCGATCTGCGGGCTCGGCTCGACCGGGAGCACCCGGGGCTGGCTCCGCTCTGGCCGCGGCTGGCGGTGGCGGTGGACGGTCGGATCGTCTCGCTGGACGAGCCTCTCGCCGATGGCTCGGAAGTTGCCCTGCTCCCCCCGGTCTCCGGCGGCAGCGGGGAGCCGATCCGGGCGGCCCTGGTGGACGGCCCCATCGACGCCGAGCCGTTGGTCGCGGGTGTCTCGGGTCCGGGGCGGGGCGCCGTGGTGGTCTTCCATGGGACCGTCCGCGACAGCCACGCGGGGCGGCCGGTCGAGAAGCTCACCTACAGCGCGTACCGCACGATGGCCGTCTCGTGCCTGGCGCGGATCGTCTCCGACTTGGAGGCAGCAGCCCCGGGCCTCAGGGCCGCGATCGTCCACCGGCTGGGCGAGGTGCCGGTCGGCGAGGCGAGCGTGGTGATCGCCGTCGCCTCTCCTCACCGCGCTGCCGCTTACGAGGCAAGCCGCACGGCCCTGGAGCGCCTCAAGGCGGAGATCCCGATCTGGAAGCGGGAGCACTACGCGGACGGCGAGGCGGTCTGGAGGGAGGAGGAGGCCCTGGCCGGGGGCGGCTATCCCCTCGTGCCCTGAGCGTCCCCCGCCGCGACAGCGGCCACCGCCCTCACTACTGCTGCCTCCCCCCTCGCCACGCAACCACCGCCCCAATCACGGCAGCCTCTGCCCTCACCGCGGCAGCCTCTGCCCCCACCGCCACCGGCACCGCCCCCATCACTCCACCTCTTCCCCTCGCCACTCACACCTCGCCCCCCGACGGGGCGGCAGTGGCCCCGGTTGGGGCGCCCCGCCCCCCACCGGGGGAGAGGCCGCCGTCTCCGGGGCAGGATTGGAAACCGCCAGGGCACCCACGTACGGAGTGACCGCAGAGGCCGCGGTGGATCGGGCAGAGCCGGCCGTGCCTCAGTTGCCGCCGGCAGCGGCCACGATGAAAGCCGCCACGTCCTTCTTGAGCTGCTCGCGGTCGACTTTGCGGACGTACATCATGTGGCCCGACTCGTAGTACCGCATCGTCACCCGCTCCGCATAGCCGGGGTCGAAGGCGATGTGGCCGAAGGTGTACTCGGTGGCGAAGAAGGGGGTCGCCAGGTCGTAGTAGCCGTTGCCGACGAAGACCTTCAGGGCGGGGTTCTGGCTCATCGCGGACCGCAGGTCCTCGGCGACGTTCACGTACGAGTTGCTGAACTCGTTGTAGCTCCAGGGCCGCACGCGGCCGCTCAGGATCTCGTAGGGGATGTCGCTCTTGTAGCCGAGCTCCTGGCTCACGTAGTCGTTGAACACCGCGGTGTAGGGGCCCTGGATGGCGGCGTAGCTGGGGTCGAACTCGTAGGCCTCGCCCGCGGCGTCGCGGTCCAGCCCGGTGAAGCGGCTGTCGAGGCGGCCCACCGTGGTCCGCCGGTCGCGCATCAGCTCCTTGACGAAGGCGCCGATCTCCGGCCGCAGGTTGGTCCGCTTGACGAAGTCCACCGAGAGGCCGGTGTAGCGGGAGACCTTGACGGCGAGGTCGTTCTGACCCTGCTCTGGAAGGCCGTTGCCCTGCATCAGGCCCAGCGTGTACTCGCCCAGGGCGAAGCGCCTCGACTCCTCGACGGCCTTCTGGAGGCCACCGGCCTGGAGGTCCTGCGGCAGCCGCTTGTGGTACCAGGCGGTCGCCGTGTAGGTGGGGAGGAAGAGCGGGTAGGGCAGGTCGTTGCCGACGTCGAAGCGCGCCGTCTGCATGTTGAGGATCGACGAGATCAGGACGACCCCGTTGAGGTACATCCCGTGCCGCTCCTGGAGGACGCGCGAGAGGCGAGCCGAGCGGGTGGTGCCGTAGCTCTCGCCGGCCAGGAACTTCGGCGACGACCAGCGCCCGAAGCGGGAGGAGTAGAGCCGGATGAACTCGGCGACCGCCTCGGCATCCTCGCGGACGCCGTGGAACTGCTTGTCGCTCTCCCCCGGCACCGCCCGGCTGTAGCCGGTCGTCACCGGGTCGATGAAGACGAGGTCGGTGACGTCTAAGAGAGACTCGCCGTTGTCGACCAGCCGGTACGGGGGCTTGGCAGACATGCCCTCCGGGTCCATGTCCACTCGGCGCGGGCCGAAAGCGCCCATGTGGAGCCAGACGGAGGAAGAGCCCGGCCCGCCGTTGAAGGTGAAGGTAACCGGGCGCTTGCCGCGGTCCTGGACGCCGTCCTGGGTGTAGGCCACGAAGAAGATCGAGGCCTTGGGCTTGCCGTCCTCCTCCTTGAGGAGAAGGGTGCCGGCGGTCGCGGTGTAGCGGATCTCGCGCCCGCCGACCGTCGCCCGGTGCTGGGTCGAGACCAGCCTCTCCTCGGGCTTCGGAGGCTCGTACCTGTTCTTGGTGCCCTCTTCGCCCGCGGACTCGTCTCCCGGGCGCTCCCTGGGGCGCTCACGCTGCTGGGCGGCGGACGGGGTGAGGGACAAGAGGGCGAGGGCGGCGGCGAGCCACCAGGTCTTCTTCGTGATCAAGGTCGGTCTCCCTTCAAGAAAACGAAACTCAACCGGGGATTATCCCTGAAATGGGACCGCGGGGGGACGAGAGAGCTACCTGACGGCACCTAGTACCGCGGCACGGCGGGGTCCACCTGGGTGCTCCAGGAGTCGATGCCGCCGGCGAGGTTGATCGCGCGCGAGAAGCCCATCTGCCGCAGCAGGCCCACGGCCTGGGCCGAGCGCGCGCCGTGGTGGCAGTGGGCCACGATGGTCGCGGCCGGGTCGAGCTCGCCCAGGCGGTCGCGCAGTTCGGGCAGCGGGATCAGCTTCGATCCCTCGATGCGGCCGATCTCGTACTCGGGTGGGTTGCGGACGTCGAGGAGGGTGACCGGCCGTCCCTCGTCGAGCCAGGCCTTGAGCTCGGGGGCGGACATCTCGAAGTCGACCTCGACCTCCTCCGGACCCGTCACGCCGCAGAACTGGTCGTAGTCGATCAACCCCTTCTGGGTGGGGTGGTCCGAGCAGACCGGGCAGTTGGGGTCCTTGCGCAGCTTGAGCTCGCGGAACTTCATCTTCAGGGCGTCGAACAGCACCAGCCGGCCGATCAGGGGGTCGCCGACGCCGACGATCAACTTGATCACCTCGTTGGCCTGGAGCGAGCCGATGATGCCGGGCAGCACGCCGAGCACGCCGCCCTCGGCGCAGGAGGGCACGAGGCCGGGCGGCGGCGGCTCCGGGAACAGGCAGCGGTAGCAGGGCCCCCTGGCCCCCCAGAAGATCGAGACCTGCCCTTCGAAGCGGAAGATCGAGCCGTAGACGTTCGGCTTGCCGGTGAGCACGCAGGCGTCGTTGACCAGGTAGCGGGTCTGGAAGTTGTCGGTGCCGTCGACGACGATGTCGTAGTCCGAAAACAGGTCGAGCGCGTTGCTCGAATCGAGCCGCGTCTCGTGGGGGACGAGCCGGATGTGCGGGTTCAGGTCCGCGAGGCGCTCGACGGCGGCCTGGATCTTGGGGCGCCCCACGGCCGAGCGGCCGAACAACACCTGGCGGTGGAGGTTGCTCTCGTCGACCACGTCGAAGTCGACGAGCCCCAGGGTGCCCACCCCGGCCGCCGCCAGGTAGAGCCCGATCGGCGAGCCGAGCCCGCCGGCGCCGATCATCAGCACGCGGGCGGCCTTGAGCTTCTTCTGCCCGGCAGTGCCCACCTCGGGCATGATGAGGTGGCGGCTGTAGTGGCGGATCTCGGCGCCGGAGAGCTCCGTCCCCTGGGAGCTCACCAGGCACCTCCGGCGATCGACGGGATGATCGACAGGGTGTCGCCGGCCGCCATCGGCGTCGCCTCGCGGCCGAGGTGGCGCACGTCCTCGTCGTTCAGGAAGAGGTTGACGAAGCTGCGCAAGGCGCCGTCGTCGGCGTAGAGGTGGCGCTCGAGCGCCGGGTGGCGGCGGACGAGGTCCTTCATGGCTTCGCCGACGGTCGCGCCTTCGACCTCGATCTCGCCCTGGTCGGAGGTGAAGCGGCGCAGGGGCGTGGGGATCTGGATGGTGACGCTCACTTTAGACGGCCTCCTTGTGCAGACCCAGGGGCACGGACGGCGGGATGCCCGACGCCCGCTCGACGGCCTCTTCGTCGAACTTCTCGCGGTCGTCGGCGAGGCGCCAGCTCCGGGTGTCGACCACCCGCCCGCGCTCCACGGAGACGATGAGGTAGGAGACCCCGGGCCAGGCGTGGTCGCGGTCGAACTCGCTCGGCCGCGCCGGATGGTCGGGGTGCGAATGGTAGTAGCCGACGACGTCGAGCCCCAGGGCGCGGGCCTCCTTGTGGGCGGCGAGGATGGTCTCGGGGTTGATCAGGAAGCGGTTGTGACGGCTGTCGCTCCGCTCGTTGCCGACCGAGAGGACCCGTTCGACGACGGTCGACTCCGCGTCACTATGGCCGATCAGCACGCCACAGCACTCCTCGGGATAGCTCATCGCGGCATGGCGGTCGATCGTCTGCAGGTGACGGGGCGTGATGACAAGGCGGTTCATTCCCACGGTTCCTCCCAGAAGCGTTCGGACAGGTACTTGTCCGCGCCGTCGCACAGGACGGTGACGAGGGTGCCGGCCTGCAAGCCGGAAGCCACCTCCAGGGCCGTCGCCACGTTGGCGCCGGAGGAGGTGCCGACCAGCATGCCCAGGGTGCGGGCGAGGTGCCGCACCATCCGGTGGGCCTTCTCGGTGGCGAGCTCGCGGGCCTCGTCCGCCAGGGCCGGATCGTAGATCGGCGGCACGATCGCCGAAGCCATGTGCTTCATCCCTTCGAGGCCGTGGAACGGCGAGTCGGGCTCCATCGAGATCAGCCGTACCGCGGGGTTCTTCTCCTTGAGGAAGCGGCCCGTACCCATGAAGGTGCCGCTGGTTCCGAGACCCGTGACGAAGTGGGTGACCGCGCCGCCCGTCTGCTCCCAGATCTCCGGGCCGGTCGTGCGGTAGTGCGCCTTCCAGTTCTCGGGGTTGCCGTATTGATCGAGATAGGCCCAGCGGTCCGGCTCCTCGGCGACCAGCCTGCGGGCCTCGAGGATCGCGCCGTCGCTGCCCGCGAGCGGGTCGGTCAGCCGCAGGTCCGCGCCGTAAGCGCGCAGGATGCGCTTGCGCTCGGGGCTGGCGTTCTCCGGCATGCAGAGCGTCACCGGCACCCCGAGGGCGGCGCCGATCATCGCGTAGGCGATGCCGGTGTTGCCCGAGGTGGAGTCGAGCAGGCGCCGCCCCCCGGCGAAGAGACCGCGCCGCTCGGCGTCGCGCACCATGGCGAGGGCCGGCCGGTCCTTCACCGATCCCCCGGGATTGGCGTTTTCAGCCTTGGCGTAGAGCTTCACCTCGGGGCGTCCGGTCAATACCGAGAGGTCCACCAGAGGCGTGTTGCCGATCAGGTCCAGCCACCGCACGGACCGGCTGCGGTCGACTGAAGAAGGGGAGCCCCCGAGGGCGATGGACGTCGTTTCCATGGGCGCAAACTCCGCCCGGACAAGCTAGCAGACGAGGGAGAGGCTGTAAAGGTGACGTAGCTACTAACGAATGCGGCTCACCGCTGGAACAGCTCGGGCGGCAGGGGGATGACCAGCGAGGCCAGCACCGCCGCCACGGTCGCCACCAGGCAGACGACCGCGGCTACCAGGTGGTTGCCGCGCTCCGGCTTCATCGGGTCGAGCACCAGGCCGCAGAGATAGCCGCCGGCGAAGCCGCCGACGTGAGCCCAGTTGTCCACCCCGCGCATCAGGAAGCCGAAGACGATCATGAAGATGGCATAGTTCCAGGCCATCCTTCGCACCGCGCTGCTCCCCGTGCGCCGGCCGTAGTAGACCATGGCGCCGAGCAGCCCGAGGATGGGGGCCGAGGCGCCCACCGTGAAGTGCCCGAAGTCCGCGAAGCGAATGAAGAGGTGGTTGCCGACGCTGCTCACCAGGAAGCCGGCGACCGACGACAGGGTGTAGATGATCACCATGCGGGCGGCGCCGTAGAGCTCGGCGGTCTGTGGAGCCAGGAAGCGGACCCAGTAGACGTTGAAGCCGATGTGCAGCAGGCCGCCGTGGAGCCAGCCGGCGGACAGTACCGTCCACCAGCGGTCGAGCCCGAAGACCGGCATGGCGCCGGTCGCCCCGAACCGCAGCAGGCTCTCGGTGCTGGGGGCCAGGAGGTTGAAGATGCCGCTCATGCGGATGCCCTGCGGGTCGACCGCCAGCGTCATCAGGTAGAGGAGCACGCTGCCGCCGATCACCGCCTGGACGAACCCGAGGTCCCGGCCGAGCTGGCGGAACACCGAGGTCATCCCCCACAGGCCCGGGCGTTTCCGCCCGCAGTTCAAGCACTCTTCGTCGTTGACCCCGACCAGCTTGCCGCACGACGGGCAGAGGACAGAGCCGGTGCGCTGGCGTCGCAACATGGCGCGTACTCTATGCCACGCTGAGGCCGAGCGCGAGTCATTCCACCCAGCGTTCAGGCTCCTTGGGATCGGGATCACGCCGCACCGGCTCACCCTCGCCCGGAGCGTCGTCAGGGTCTTCGGCCGGCGGCTGCTCCAGGGGTGATTCGTCCGGATCGTTCCAGGGCTCGTCGCGCGCCGGCTCGTCGACAGGCTCCGTGGGGTCGCGGTCGGGGCGGGGATCGTGGGGGTCTCGTGGGTCTTCCATCGCGGCTATCCTCCTCGGGCTCGATCGTGGAGCAAGGATCGCGCCCGAAGGGTAAGGTGAAAGCCGGAGGGCTTCAAAGGCGCAGCACGGTGATCTGCCGTCCCTGGTGTTCCACCTCGCTCCTCGAGCAGCGCTCAGGTACGGGCGAGGCCTGGGAGCGGGCGTCGAAGAGGATCAGGGTGCCGCGGTCGAGCCCGAGGCGGTCGAGGTAGCCGCTCAATTGCTCCAGCCCGTCGGCCAGCGGATCCGGTCGCCCATCCCGGCGGACCTTGAGCTCTACCGCCCAGCGTTCCAGGCCCTCGGGACGCGGCCAGCGGATGCAGAGGTCGATGCGGCCCCTGCCCACCCCGTATTCCCGGTCGATGAAGCCACCCCCGTTGACCACCCGCTGGAGGTAGGCCATGAAGACGAGCTGCGCCGCCGCCTCGGAGTAGGGCTGGCGCGCCAGGAAGAATTCGGCGTTCTGGCACCAGAAGGCGCGGAACTCGTCGAGGATCTTGTCGAACCGAAGGCTGCCGTCCGGCGCGATGAAGGGCGCCCGCACGACGGGAAGGGTGTCCTGCATCACCCAGGCGAGCGCCCGGGGGATCACCTCACGGTAGATCGGATTGGCGATTTCTAGCCCGGCCGGACCAGAAACGACCAGGCCCAGGTCCTTGACGAACTGAACGTCATCCTCCAGCAGGTCCGGAGGCAGGAACTCGCCGACGAGGATCGGTTCCAGGACGCGTCGGACCCGCGGCTCCCGCAGGCGGTCGACGAGAGAGTCGAGGTGAGTGTCGCGCCGCTCGATCAGAATCTCCCTGGCACGATCGACGTGGGCGGCTTCGATCGGCAAGGAACGATCGGGCACCAGCTTTTCGATGGTCTGGCTGGCCAGGGCGTTGACCAGCCAGGGCTGCCCACGGGTGAGCTCGTAGGCCAGAGCCGACGCTTCGGGGCTGAACGCCTGCCCGGTCTCCTCGGTATGCTGCCCGTACAACTCGGCCACTTCCTCCCGGGTGAAGTTGCGAAGCGTCAGGGACTCGACCTTGATGTTGAAGGGCGAGGAGGTTCCCAGGCTGGAGAGGTCCGGACGAACGCGAACCCGGTAATCTCGCACATCACGCAGGCCGATCAGGGCGACCGACTGGGGGAAACGCCCGGGACGGTCCGAGTAGCTGGCCCGGAGCTGGCGCAGGACGGACAGTAGTGTGCCGTCGAGCAGGGCATCGACCTCGTCGAGGAAGAGCACCACAGGCCGGACGGAACGCTGGCACCAAGCGACGAGGTAGGCGGCAAGGAGGTTCTCCGCCTCGATCGCTTCGAAGTTGCCAAGGGGCTCGGGCCTGATCTCGGCAGGCAGCGTCTCCGCCTCCATCTCGAGATCCCGCAGGACTGCACGGACTCCCCGCTCGATGTCGTCGCCGGCAGTCTGCCCCTTCTCGCAGGTGGCGAGCAGCGCCGCGTAGCGGCCCTCCGCCGTCAGGCTCCGGGCCAGGGTCTCAAAGCAGGTGGTCTTTCCCGTCTGCCGCGGGGCGTGGATGACGAAATAGAGCTCCCGGTCGATGAAGTCACGGATGTCCGGCAGCCGCCGCTCGGGCGGCAGCATGTAGTGCTTTTCCGGGTTGCAGGGCCCGGCAGTGTTGAAGAACCGCATTGCAGGGGGAGTATAGCCGTCTGTCAGGTCTCGTTCTTGCAAATCCCCGCTACCTATGAATCCACCCGACAGCTCCCAATGGATGCTCCAACTCGTCTGGCTGGTGACGCTCGCCGTGCCGATCGCCTGCGTGGCCTGGACGGTGACCCATGAGGAGATCTTCCGCGAGCCTCGGGAGTACTGCCTGGAGCGCTCCAAGAACTGCCGTACCCTGCTGGCCCGCAAGTTCTTCTATCTCTTCACGTGCGAGTACTGCTTCAGCCACTACGTGACGATCTTCTTCCTGTTCCTCACCGGCTACCGGTTGCTGCTGGACGACTGGCGGGGCTACCTGATCGCCTTCTTCGCCCTGGTCGCGGTGGCCAACGTCTACATGAGCTCCTTCGCGCGGCTGCGCCAGGAGGTCAAGTCGGAGAAGCTGGAGGCGAAGACCAAGGAAAAGGTGCTGGAGAGAGTCGAGAGCGGGGACGAGAACGCACTGCCCCTGCGGTCCTAGAACCCCTCGCCCTCGGCCGTCTCCACCGCGTCGAGGATGGCCAAGGCGCGCTCGGCGTCCTCCCGGTGGACCTCCAGGCGGTTGAGCGAGCGGGGCTCGCCGGAGAGCAGGCTCACCATGGGGAGGCGCTCCTCGAAGACCGCGGCGTCGATGCCGTCGGACTGCAGGCGGGTCTTCGCGAGATGGGCCTCCCAGGGGGTGGCGAAACGGGCGACCGTGACCAGGTCTTCGATCTCCATGGGCTCGGCCTCCGCCGCCGGCTCCTCCACGCCAGGGCCGGCAGCCTCCTCTTCGGTGACCAGGTAGATCTCGGGGATCGGGCGCTCGGTGCGCAGGAGGTCGGCGGCGCGGGCGGCATCCTCCTCATGCACCTGGAGCCTCACGCCGCCTCCGGAGTTGGAGAGCGGCCAGTAGAGGCGGACGAAGTTCTCGTCCGCGATCACGGAGTGGATCCCCTCGGCGTCCAGGCGGGCCCGGGCGAGTTGGGCTTCCCAGGGAGCGGAGAAGGTCTCGACGGTGACCAGGCGCTCGAGGTCGTAGGTTGGGTCAGGCATATGCGCGGCTACAGTGTACGCAAAACCAGGGCCGCCGTCTTCCCGGCGCCGCCCCGGGGAGGCTATTGCAGGAATCCGGCTTCGCTCAGGATCGACACCAGCCACCACGCCAGGGCGGCGAAGAACAGCAGGGTGACGAGCGCGGCGACGAGCCCCGCCGCCACGCTGCGCAGGTGGGCGACGGCGAGGAAAGCTCCCACCACGCTGAGCAGCGCGAATAGGCAGTAGAGGGCGGCGGGGAAAAGCATCCGCCGCGATCTTACCTCCTGCGGCGCGCCGGCGAAGCGCTCCGGAGTGTCCCGCCCACCCGGGGCGAGCGCACTAGAACCAGTGAGCGGCGCCGTCCGACGGCCACACCCCGCCCGAAGCAAATCTCTCTCAGGAGGTCCTTTGGCGCAGCAGAGCAGGTCCATCCCGAAGACTGTCCGAGGTGCCCTTCCAGGGCTCGCGGGCCTGCTGTTGAGCCTCCTGCCTGCGACGCTCGCGGCCCAGCCGCCGGCTGCGGCCCCGCTGCCGCCGCGGCCCTCGCTCGCCGCCCTGGCCCTCGACGAGCCGATCGAGGTGGACGGCCTGCTCGACGACGAGGCCTGGCAGCGGGCGGCGGCCGGCGGCGGCTTCGTCCAGCGCGAGCCGGCCCCCGGGACGCCGGCGACGGAAGTGACCGAGGTCCGCGTCGCCTATACCGCCACGACCCTCTACGTCGGCATCCGTGCCCTCGCCGCCGAGCCGGAGAAGATCGTCGGCGAGGAGATGCAGCGCGACGGCGCCCTCTTCCGCGACGACTCGGTGCTCGTGCTGCTCGACACCTTCGACGACAACCGCAACGCCTACTTCTTCGAGGTCAACCCCAACGGCGCCTTCACCGACGCCCTGGTGACCGACGAGGGGCGGGACTTCAACATCGAATGGGACGCGGTCTGGCGGGCGGTCGCGCGGCGCACTCCCGAGGGGTGGTCGGCCGAGATGGAGATCCCCTTCTCGACCCTGCGCTTCGATCCCAAGAAAGACACCTGGGGCCTGAACGTGCGCCGGTTGATCCGCCACAAGGGCGAGGAGGTCTTCTGGGCGGCGGTGCCGCTCGAGGCCGACCTCTTCCGCATCTCGCTCGCCGGCGAGCTGACCGGCATCCGCGGCCCCGAGCCGGGGCTCAACCTGCGGGTCAAGCCGTTCGCCGTGGGCTCGATAGCCGACTTCGCGGCCGCGGAGGGCGGCGCGGACGACGATCTCGACGCCGGCCTGGACATCAAGTGGGGCCTCACCCGGAGCCTCACGCTCGACTTGACCTACAACACCGATTTCGCCGAGGTCGAGGTGGACGATCAGCAGATCAACCTCACCCGCTTCTCGCTCTTCTTCCCCGAGAAGCGCGACTTCTTCCTCGAGAATGCCGGCATCTTCGAGTTCGGGTTCAACTCGCCCGGCACGCCGTTCCTGAAGCCCTTCTTCTCGCGCCGCATCGGCATCAGCCCCTTCGGCACCGAGGTGCCGATGGACTGGGGCGCGCGGCTGACCGGGAGGGCCGGCCCGTGGAGCATCGGCCTGCTCGACGCGCAGACCGGCAGCTACGACTTAGATCCCTTCGGCCGCCAGCCGGAGGACAACTGGGGTGTCGTGCGCGTCAAGCGCAACGTGGGCGAGCGCTCGAACGTCGGCATGATCTTCACCAACCGCGACCCGGAAGGGTTCGGCTCCAATCGGGTCTTCGGCCTGGACGCCAACTTCAACCCGTCGCGCTACTCGAACCTGAGCGGCTTCTTCACCAAGAGCGACACCGAAGGGCTCTCGGGCAACGACGACTGGGCGGCGGGCGCCAGCGCCACCTGGCAGGGCCCCGTCACCGGCTTCGGCTTCGACTTCCTGCAGATCGGCGAGCAGTACAACCCCGAGGCCGGCTTCCTGCTGCGCAGCGACATCCGCCGCTACGTGCCGACCTTCAGCTACCAGCCCCGTCCCCAGGCCGAGAGCCGGGTGCGCAACTACATCTTCGGGCTGACCGGCGACGTCATCACCGACCTCGACGACGAGATGCAGACCCTCCAGGTGGGGGCCAACCTCTTCGGCGTCCGGCTGCAGAGCGAGGACGAGATCACCTTCTTCGCCGATCACTCCTTCGACCGGGTGCCCGAGGCCTTCGAGATCGCCTCCGGCGTGGTCATCCCGGCCGGCGACTACCGTTTCAACGACGCCGGCCTCACCTTCGCCACCAACGACAGCCGCCGCTTCGCCTTGAACGGTTTCGTGCTGGCCGGCGAGTTCTATGGCGGCGACCGTCTGAGCAGCTCGGTCAACTTAGGGGTCCGGGCCAGCCGGTACCTGCGGAGCGACACCACCTGGGTGTGGGACGACATCGAGCTGCCGGGAGGCGACTTCACCTCCCACATCGTGCGCGAGAGGATCGGCCTGTCGCTCTCCCCGACGCTCTTCACCAACACCTACGTGCAGTACAACGACGCCGCCGAGCTGCTGTCGGTGAACCTGCGCTTCAACTGGCTCTACCGCCCCGGCGCCGACCTCTTCCTCGTCTTCAACCAGAACTGGAACGCGCCGAGCCTCTCCGACCTCTCCACGGGAGACCGTCAGGTGATCCTCAAGTTCACCTACCTGATCGAGCTGTAGCGATGCGTACCTTCACCTTCCTCTGGGCGGGCCAGCTCATCTCCGCGCTGGGCACGGGCCTCGGCCAGTTCGCCCTTGGAGTCTGGGTTTTCCGGCAGACCGGTTCGACCACCCAGTTCACCATGATGGCCTTCGTCGCCGCCAGCGTGGCGCTCGCCCTGGCACCGGTCGCCGGCACTCTCGCCGACCGCTGGGACCGCCGCAGGATCCTCATCCTGAGCGACGTGGGCTCGGGCGCCATGACGCTCACCACCGCCTTCCTCCTCTTCACCGACCGGCTCCAGGCGTGGCACGTCTACCCGATCGTCGCCGTCATGGTCGGCTTCTCCGTCTTCCAGGGGCCGGCCCTCGCCGCGACCGTCGGCAGCCTCGTGCCGCGCGAGCACCTGGCCCGGGCGAGCGGCATGGTCCAGATGTCGCGCGCCGTCGCCCAGATCCTCGCCCCGCTGGCCGGCGGCATCCTGATCGGGAGGATCGGCTATCAGGGCCTCCTGCTGATCGACTGCGTGACCTTCTTCTTGGCGGTGACGACGCTCCTGATGCTGGCGATCCCCAGGCCGCCGCGGCCGGAGGACGCCGGCAGCCGGAGCCTGACCGGGGACTTCGCGGCCGGCTGGCGCTACCTGCGCGAGCGCCCGGGCCTGTTCTCGCTGATGAGCCTCTACGCCGTCACCAACTTCAGCATGTCCATCGTGCAGGTGCTGCTCACCCCCCTGGTGCTCTCCTTCGCCACGCCTGTCGAGTTGGGCACCGTCGAATCGGCGGCGGCGGCGGGCCTGCTGCTGGGCAGCCTCGGGCTCTCGATCTGGGGCGGCCCGCAGAAGCGGGTGGCGGGCATCTTCGGACTCCTGCTCTTCCAGGGCTGCCTGCTGTTCTTGGGCGGGGTCGAGCCTTCGATCCCGCTGATCGCTCTGGTGGCGTTCGCCTTCATGTGCACCCTGCCCATCATCAGCGGCTGCAGCCAGGCCATCCTGCAGAGCAAGGTCGACCCCGGTGTGCAGGGCCGGGTGTTCGGCATGGCGGGCTTCATCGCCGCCTCCACCGTGCCGCTCGCCGCGGCGGTGGCGGGGCCTCTCGCCGACTGGGTCTTCGAGCCCGCCCTCGCCCCGGGCGGCGCCCTCGCAGGGAGCGTCGGGCGCCTGATCGGGGTGGGCACGGGGCGCGGCATCGGCCTGCTGTTCATCCTCCTCGGCCTCTTCGTCGTGATCGTGGTACCGCTCGCCTTCCTGAACCCGCGCCTGCGGCGGGTCGAGAGCGAGCTGCCGGACGCCGTCCATCCGCAAGCAGGAGCCCCCGAGGGCGAGCCGCGGCTCCAGGGAGCCTGAAGCATGGCAGTCCCCAAGATCACCATCGTCGGAGCGGGCCTGGGAGGCTCGCTCATGGCCATCTACCTCGCCAGGCGGGGCTGGGAGGTCCACCTCTTCGAGCTGCGCGGCGACCTGCGCCGCGAGCCCGTCGAGCCCGGCCGGTCGATCAAGCTGACGCTCGCCGAGCGCGGCCTGGCGGCCCTGGACGAGCTCGGCCTCGCTGAGGAGGTGAAGCGCGACATCTGCGTGCCGCTCAAGGGCCGCGCCGTGCACTCCGGCACCGGCACCGTCGTCTATCAGCCCTATGGCAAGGACGACCGCGAGGTCATCCACTCCTTCTCCCGCAACGACTTGAACGGCTTCCTGCTCGACGCCGCCGAGCGCGAGCCCAGCCTCTCGATCCACTTCAACCAGCGCTGCGTCGAGATCGACAAGGAGACCGCCGCCGCCACCTTCCAGGACTCCCGCACCGGCGCCGAGATCAGGGTCCGGGCCGACGTCCTGATCGGCGCCGACGGCGCCTTCTCCGCCGTCCGGCGGATGATGATGGTCCGCGAGCGGAGCGACTTCCACCAGGAGTTCCTCCCCTGGGGCTACAAGGAACTGACCATCGACGCCACCGCACCCGGCTTGCCGCCGATGGACCGCCACGCCCTCCACATCTGGCCGTGCGGCGATCACATGCTCTTCGCTTTGCCCAACATCGACGGTTCGCTGTGCGGTGTCTGCGTGCTCCCCTTCGAGGGCGAGCACAGCTTCGATTCCCTGCACGGCGACGGCGACGTGCTCGCCATGTTCCGCACCCGCTTCGCCGACGTGGTGCCTTTCATGCCCAACGCCCTCGCCGAGTTCAAGAGCCGGCCGATCTCCGAGTTCGTCACCATCCGTACCTCGCGCTGGCATCACAAGGGCAAGATCCTGCTGACGGGCGACGCCGCCCACTCGGTCGTCCCCTTCTACGGCCAGGGCATGAACGCCGCCTTCGAGGACTGCGCGATCCTGAACCGCCTGATCGACCGCCGCGGGATCAGCGGCAAGAGCGGCAAGGGTGATTGGGGGGCCCTCTTCGCCGAGTTCCAGGCCCTGCGCAAGCCGAACACGGATATGCTGGCCGATCTCTCGGTCGAGAACTTCCACGAGCTGCGCGACACCGTGCGGCGCCCCATCGTGACGGCGAGGAAGCGGACCGCCATCTTCTTCAACCGCCTCTTCCGCCAACACTCGGTGCCCCTCTACACCATGATCTCCCACAGCACCATGCCCTACGCCGAAGCCGTGGACCGCCACCGGCGCCAGGAGCGCATCGCCCGCTGGCTGGGCCTCGATCTGGTGGTGGGAGCCGTCTCCCTGAACGTCCGCCTGCGCACCGCCCTGGCCCAACGCCGAGCCGCCCGTCTCGCCGCCGCCAGGGGCCACCGGGAAGCCGTAGTACAGACCGTCGCCGTGCCGCTGCCCGACAGGTCCGGGGAGGAGGAGACGGCCGCCAAGTCCGAGCATGAGGTGGTGCAGACGCGGTAGGCTCGGATCCGCGCTCCCTTGGTTGTACGATGTCCCTGCGATGAATCTGCTCTCGCGCGGGGAGATCCTGGAGGCTCTAGAGGCGCTGGCGCGCGAGCTCGGGCCTGTGCGCCCAGCCGTGGAGATCATCGTGGGGGGCGGAGCGGCCCTCGTGCTCCTCTACGAAGCCCGGTCCTCGACGAAAGACGTGGACGCCCTGGCCTTCATCGGGTCGGATCCAGCCGTCATCCGACAGGCGGCTCGCCGCGTCGCCGCTCTCTTGAACCTTCCGGAGGATTGGCTGAACGATAGTGCCAAGGGGTACCTTCACGGCCTACTTCCCGGCGAGATCCTGCTCGAGAAGCCCTCCTTGATCGTCCGGGCCGTGGCTCCTCAACAACTCCTTGCCATGAAGCTCTGTGCCTGGCGCGACGACATCGACATCGCCGACGCCACGCTGCTACTCTCCAAGCTGTCGGGCGAGAAGGAGGAGGTTTGGCGATTGGCCGAGCCCTACCTGATCCCAGGCCGTGAGTTGAAAGCCCGCTACGCCTTTGAAGACCTTTGGGAGCTGGAACGTGGAACTCCGTGAGTTGGTTGAGGCTCTCCTGTCCTACGACACATTGACTGCGCGGCAGTGGATTGCCGAAGCGCAACGCTCTGGTCTGGACTGGACAGACGTGCCGGCCCCGCAAGGGCTCGACCCCACGGCCAGCGCCCTTGCCGCCGGGCTCACCGAGATGCTAGCCGCTCGGGCCGGGAGCCGCGCACCCGCTTGGACGAAGGGGGTGCCGGCGGCTCCGGAACGGGTCTTCCTCGTCCGCGCGGCAGCCGTCATGCCCCGCCTGCGGGCCACCTGCGAGAGCGAAGGGCCGGAGCCCCTCCGGCGCCGGGGGCTCCTGGCGCCCCCCGAATTCCTCACGATCGCCTGACTTGTCAGCTCACAGCTCCCTCCTCTCCCCGGCGGGCGGGTGGGAGGCCGGGAGAGGAGGGTCGGGGTGGTGAGGGGCCCGAGTGGCGAAGCCCCGAGGGTGCAAGAGAGCTCAGAGGTTGTGAAAAAATCGCCCTAGAGCCCGTTTTCGAGGCGCTAAGTCATTTGTTTTCAATAGCACCTCGACGCCTCAGCCAATTAATTCACAAACTCTCACTTGTCGGGGATCGTGATCTCCACGTACAGCTCGTCTTCCAAGCAGCGGTCCGTAAACTCCTCCTTCCACTCCGCCTCAGAGGCCTTCCGGGGGCGTGTGGGCATGCCTTTGTCCACCCGGAGGACCCGACCCTTGGCCTTCTCCTCGAGCTTCCTGAGGAGCGGCGGAAAGGGCATGTCCCAGCCGTTGGGGTTGCCGCCCTTGGGCTTGTGCGCCATCTCCTCGTGAACTGGGATCATCGCCACTAGATCGGGGTGCTCCATCAGCTCCAGGCCCTTGCCGCGCAGGGTGGCGTTGTGGCTGGCGTGGTGGCCCACCTTGTAGAGGACGGTGCGCTTGAGGAGGTCCTCCGCGGTGACCGGGTTGTCCGGCTCACCCTTGCGCGGCCACTTCAAGTCGTGCCAGGAGCGCCAGTTGCCCGCCTGAGCGTCGCCGGGGAAGAGCAGCACCTTGCCGCTGCCGGCGAGCTCGATGGCCAGCGCCAGGCTGGTGTTGTTGGTGTCGTTGTCGAGCCTCAGGGCGAGGACCTTGGAGGCCCCCATCCAGTCGGCCTCGATGCGGCGCCAGGCGAGCTCCTTGTCGGACAGCGGGTCGGCGGCGCCGGCGACGCTGGCAGTATCGGCAGTATCGGCGGCATTGGCGGCGCCGTAGTAGAGCTCCTGGAAGAAGGGGTCCGCCCTGGCGTCCTCGACCTTGACCCGGAAGGCTTTGTCGAATGGGAAGCTGAGCCTCTCGAGCTCCTTCTCCTCGGGGCTCATCGCAATCTCGCCGGCCCTCTCGTGAACGGCGAGGGCGGCGGCGAAGAAGGCGGTCTCCTCGTTCAAGGCCAGGCTCTTCTCGTAGGCCTCGCCGGCCCGCGGATCGGAGCGCTTCAGCTCCACCCCGCGCGGCGGACCGAGGACGTAGGCCCGCGCCCCGGAGACTCCCGGCAGGGCGAGCGGCCCCTCGCCGGGCACGCGGTAGCGCGGCGGCTTGCCGCGCTCGACCACGTAGTCCATGGCGCGCTCGCAGCCGGTCGGCTTGCCGTCCACCCCCAGCTCGCCGAAAAAGCCGAGGACGGAGTCGATCTGGCCGGCGGAGGCCGCGGCGTCCCGGTCGCCGCTCGCCCGCAGGCGCGCGGCGGAGGAGGTCAGGGCGCGCAGCGCGGTCTCCCGCTTGCGCCGCAGGCCGTTGGCGACGCCGTCTTCCGGGTCCTCCGTCCAGGCTACCCAGACCTCCTCGATCTTCAGCTTGTCGAAAACGTCGCGCGCCTGCTCGAAGCCGGAGAGGTGGTCCCAGTGCTCGTGGGTGGCGATCAGGAGGTCGAGCCGGCCGCCGGTCGACTCCACGATGTGCTCGGCCACCCGGCGCACCCGGGCCACGCCCTCCGGCGTGCCGAGCAGAACGCCGCAGTCGATCAATACGAAGCGGGCCTTCGCCGATCGGCCGGACGAGGGGAAGGCGAGCAGGAAGCAGTCGCCGAGGCCCTGGCGGTACATGCGCACCTTCACCCCGGAGTCGGGGGCGGTCATCGTGGGGGCTGCCATGGCGTCCTCAATTCTCCTGATACCGGCTCAGGCCGGGTCGGCGTCCGACGAGCGGTGGAGGAGGGCGAACGGCTCGGCCTCCTCGCGCAGCCTGGGGTCACCGAAGTAGGTGAGCGCGAGCGAGCCGTCCGGAACGCTGCGCAGGTAGAGGCGCTGGTCCTCCAGCCGCACCTGGCTGGTGATCGCCTTGCCGATCGAGTAGCGCACCAGGCGGCTCTCGAGGTTGATCAGGATCGTGCAGCCGCCGCGGAACCAGAAGTCGTGCGGCGGGGGCTTCATCTTGCCGGCGTCCACCTTCTCCTGGATCCCGCAGTCCACGTAGCCGCGGCGCTTCTGGGTGATCTCGATGACCAGGTCGGTGAGCGTGTCGCCGTCCGGCCCCAGGCGCCGGGCGGGGCGCACCGAGTGCACCTCGAAGACGGGCAGGCCGGCCTTGTCGCGCACGATCGAAAGCGGTGCGTCCGCCTCCAG
>Ga0190265_10001029_pt1 | contig 18155 bp, 16 predicted proteins | sample Popmic124T_FD_133135 | JGI IMG/M metagenome (GOLD analysis project Ga0190265, IMG submission 133135) | Populus adjacent soil microbial communities from riparian zone of Indian Creek, Utah, USA - 124 T | ecosystem: Environmental > Terrestrial > Soil > Riparian zone | place: USA: Utah | collected...
GAGCACCGGCCGGCGGATGGAAAGGTCCGAAAGCTTCATCGCTCGGTACCTGGGCAGTAGTAGTACATCATACTTCTAGATGGAATTCGGCTGGGCCGAGTGGAGCACGTCGCCCTACGAAACGCACAGGGTGGAGATTCACCCCGGTGATTACATTGACTCGACTCTCACATAGCGCGGTCCATGGCCATTAAGCTGAGCTCGCGACAGCAGGCGCAGGTGGCCTATCTCGAGACCCTGCGGCCCAAATTCGGGCGCATCCTCTCCGTCATCGAACAGATGTCGGATAACAGGGCGGATGACTCGGTCGTCCGCGGCCTTGCCCGTCTCCTGGACGAGATCAAGGGCAAGTCGGCGGGGCTCAGCCTCAACGCGGTGGCCGATACCTGCGGTCTCATGTCCACCATGACGCGCCGGGGGGGCGGGCTTCAGATGAAGGTGCGGGGACTGCGGGAGCTGTTGGGAAGTCTCAAGATCAACTACGAGGCCGCCATGCGCTCGGCGACTACCCCGGAATCTCCGACCGACACCGACTGACCCACGCTATCGGGACGAGGCCTGCCCTCGTCGGGCCAGGATGCGATCGATGATCGGCCCGTGCATCAGGACGATCATCATGTTGACCACCACACCGATGAGCGCCGAGACGAAGGTCAGGGCCCCGAGGATCAAGCTCGCCCCGATGGTGGCGAGAAGTACACCGATCCAGTACATCGAGCGTCTCCGAAGATGAACCGAAGGAGTGGAGGCATAGGTTAGCCTGCCGAGGCGCTTCCCGCAACTCTAAAACATCACACTCGAGACCGAGGAAAACCACCATGCGATCGTCGCTGTCCGCCGCCGCCTTGCTCGCCGCACTCGCCGCACCGCTCGTTGCCCAGGATCACGCCGACCACGCGGCCGCCGGCGCCGGCACCGCACCGGCCGGATGGACCATCCGGGCCGACCGGGGCGATGCCAAGACCGCGAAGGTGGAGACCATGGGAAAGGGCCTGCACGTGACCACCGGCCCCGCGATCATCCTCTACAAGGCGGACACCAAGGGCACCGGTCCGTTCCACACCCTCGCCACCTTCACCCAGACGAAGCCCTCGCAGCACGCGGAGGGATACGGTCTCCTGGTCGGCGGGCAGGACCTCGAGGGCGCGGGCCAGAAGTACATCTACTTCCTGGTGCGGCAGGACGGGAGCTACCTGATCAAGCGGCGGGACGGCGAGAAGACGACCGACGTCTCCAAGGGCTGGGTCCAGAGCGCCGCCGTGAAGAAGGCGGACGCGAAGGGCTCGTCGACCAACCTGCTCGAGGTCGACCACAAGCGCGATACCGGCCGGGTCGGTTTCCTGGTGAACGGGCAGGAGGTCCACGTTGCCGACCCCAAGGACCTGGCGCTGGACGGGATCGTGGGCCTGCGGGTGAACCACAACCTCGACGTCCACATCGAGGGTTTCGACGTTCACCGCTAGGCCGTCAGCGTGACGGTGGGGCGAGCAGCCGCATCAGCTCGACTTCCACATGCGGCGTCGTGGGGATGGGTGTGATGTCATGGGCCAGGGCCCGGGCGAGGCGTTGCAGCTCCTCGGGCTCCGCGCCCGCCGCGATGCGGAGCCGGTCCACCTGCCGTGCGAGCATCCTGCCCCGGAGACTCAGCGCCGCGGCCGCGCCCCCTTCTTCGGCCGCGGCGTCCACCTCGACCGGAACCTGCGCGACGGCGTACAGGGCCGCGCTGAGCGCGAGATCCTGGGCCGCGTCGTTCCCAGGATCCACGCGCATCAGCGCCACCAGATCGCCAAACCGCTTGACGAAAACGGCGTTCAGATCCAGACCCGGGCCTCGCTTGGGTTGAGGCCGCAAGCTGGCATTTTGGCCTCAACTGCGCAACTACGGGGGCCCGGCTCCCGAGTCCGCCGCGCGGACCTAGATTCAGCGACCCATGTCAGATTCTGCATCACCCACGGAACGCCAGGACCTCCTCGCGGCGGAGCTCGCCGAGCACTACCTGATGGAGGAGGAGCTGGGCCGGGGCGGCAGCGCAACCGTCTACCTGGCCCAGGACCTCCGGCACGGGCGGCGTGTGGCCCTCAAGGTTCTCCACTCTGCCCTGGGCGCCGCCCTCGGCGTGGAGCGCTTCCAGCGCGAGATCCGCACCCAGGCCCGCCTGCAGCACCCCCACATCCTGCCCCTGTTCGATTCCGGCAGCGCCGCGGGCCGGCTGTTCTACACCATGCCCTACGTCGAGGCGGGATCGCTGCGCGACCGCCTGCGGCGCCTTGGCAAGCTGGAGCCCGGGGCGGCGGTGCAGCTCGCGCTCGAGGTGGCATCCGCGCTGGGATACGCCCACGCCCACGGCATCATCCACCGGGATCTCAAGCCCGAAAACATCATGATCTCGCCGACCGGCGAGGCGGTGCTCGCCGACTTCGGCATCGCGTACGCGCTGGACGATACGTCCGCGCCGGCGAGCGACGACACGCCGTCCGGTCCGAGGCTCACCGAGACCGGGATCACGGTGGGCACGCCGACCTACATGAGCCCGGAACAGGCGGCGGGCGACGAGGCGCTGACCGGCCAGAGCGACCAGTACTCGCTCGCGGCCGTCGTCTACGAAGCGCTCGCCGGCATCCCTCCGTTCACCGGTCCCAATGCGCGGGCGATCCTCGCCCGGAAGCTCACGACCGCGCCGCCGCGCCTTCGCGAGTCCCGGCCCGACGTGCCGGAGGCGTTGGAACAGGTGCTGATGCGCGCGCTGACTCGCCAGCCGGGCGAGCGCTACGAGAGCATGGAGGCGTTCGCGCGGGCGCTGGTCGCGACCGGGATGCAGAGCGCGACGACGCCGGTGTCGCTCCCGCGGCTCGAAGCCGCTCCGCCTGGGGTGTCGCCGCGGCGACGACTCGTGGCCGGTGGTCTGCTCCTGCTGGCGCTCGCGGTGCCGGCGGTCTGGCTGCTGGCTCGCCCCGACCGCCCGGCCGCCCCCACCGTTGCGGCCGATGAGACCCGAGTGCTTGCAGTGCTGCCCTTCAAGAACCTCGGCGACCCAGGGGATCAGTACTTCGCGGACGGGCTCACCGAGGAGCTGACCAGCCGGCTCGCGGGCCTGGGCGGGCTCCGCGTCATCAGCCGAACCAGCGCAGAGCAGTATCGAGACAGTCCCAAGTCGCTCAAGGAGATCGGCAGCGAGCTGCAGGCGGGGTACGTGCTGGAGGGCAGCGTGCGCTGGGCCCGGGGCCAAGGCGGTCCGGGTCGGATCCGGGTCACTCCGCGGCTCATCGCGGTGGCGAACGACAGCCCGCTCTGGAGCGACGAGTACGAAGTCGAGCTGACCGAGGTCTTCCGGGTACAGTCGGAGATCGCGCAGCGGGTAACGGCCGCCCTCGACCTCGCGCTGCGCGAGCCGGAGGAGGCCTCCCTCGCCGAGGCCAGGACCGTGACCCCGGAGGCGTACGATTTCTATCTCCGAGGCAACGAATACGGAGCGCGGAGCAACAGCCGCGGCAACATCGAGGCGGCTGTGGATCTCTATCGCCGCGCGGTGGCGCTGGATTCGACGTTCGCGCCGGCTTACGCCCGGCTCGGGCGCGCCCACTCGGCGATGTACTGGTTCTACTACGATCGGTCGCCCGCGCGGCTCGATTCGGCCCGCGTGGCGCTGGAGACCGCGCTGCGGCTGGCTCCCGGCCTTCCGGAAGGTCATGTCGCGCGGGGCTACTACTTCTATTGGGGACGGCTGGACTATCCCGGCGCGCTGGAGGAGTTCGAGGCCGCGCGGCGGCAGCAGCCCAGCAACAGCGAAGTGCTGGCGGCCATCGGCTACGTCGAGCGGCGTCAGGGGAAATGGGACAGCGCGCTGGTCCGCTTCGAGGAGGCGCTGCGCTACGACCCCCGCTCCGCCCTGCGGACGCTGGACGTCGCCGACGTGCACATGGTGCTGCGCGACTACGCGGAGGCCGAGCGGCGTTACGATCGCGCGATCCAGCTGGCCCCCGACTGGGCGGAGCCGTATGCCTACAAGGCGATGCTCCAATTGGTCCGGCATGGCGACCGCGACCGGGCGCGATCGGTGATCGGCCAGGCGTTGACCCGCGTCAGCCCCGGGCGCATGGCCCAGGCGCTCCTCATTCCCGACGCCATCTCCGCCTCCCTCATGACCGCCGACACCGTCTTTACGGGGGCGGTGGACGCGGTACGTGCGTCCGCCTTCGACGGAGACACCGCCCGGTACCATCTGCTTCGCGCAGAGGCCCAGGCGTATCGGGGCAACCGGGCGGGCGCGCGCGCCTCGGCCGACTCGGCGCGCGTCCTGCTCGAGCGGCAGGTGCGAGCCTGGCCCGACGACCCCAAGGTGCTGGCGTGGACCGGCCTCGCCTACGCCCGGCTGGGGCGGAAGGCCGACGCGATGCGGGCGGGCCGCCGCGCGGCGGAGCTCCTGCCGCCCGACCAGGATGCCAACTCTTCACCCTTCGTCCTCACCCGTCTGGCGCAGATCTACACCCTGGTGAACGAGCCGGATCAGGCCCTGGAAGTCCTGGAGGGACTCCTCTCCGCGCCGAGCTGGATCAGCCCCGGCGAGCTGCGGAGCGATCCGGTCTGGACCCCGCTGCGCCGGCATCCTCGCTTCGCGGCGCTCGCCGGCTCGCCTTGACGATGCGAGCCGCGGTTCCCTACATTGCTTCCATGCGCCCCGAGACCCGCCGAAACCGCAATCCGGAGTTCACCGACCACGCCTTTACGTAGAGGTCTCGGGCTGTCGCACGTGTGACGCTCTGGTATTCAACCGACCCGCCTCGACGTTCGAGGCGGGTTTTTTGTTTTCACCATTCGGAAGGGAGAGACCATGTTGCGAGCGAAGTTGCTGGCCGCTGCCGCGCTGATCGCCATCGCGCCCGGCAGACCGGCCCTGGCCCAGGCCACCGTGGGAGCCGATCTCGGCCTCTTCAGCGGCTATGTCTGGCGGGGCATCAGCGTCACCAATCGGCCGGTGGGACAGCCGAACGCGTACGTGGCGTTTCCGGCGGGCGGCGCGTCGGTGACGGTGGGCGGCTGGGCCAACGTGGACCTGGGCCGCTACAACGACACGGACGACTTCAGCCAGAGCGGAGGCGTGTCGAGCTTCAACCTGTCCGAGTTCGATCCCTGGGCGGAGGTGAGCGTGCCGGCCGGCAAGGCGACGCTGACCGGCGGCGTCGTGGGCTACGTCTTCCCCAACGACTTCGGCGCGACCGAGGACTTGAACACCTGGGAGGTCTACGGCAAGGTCGGCCTGGCCGTGCCGCTCAGCCCCAAGCTCGCGGTGTATTACGACGTAGATAAGGTGAACGGCGCCTACCTTGAGGGAACCATCGGGCACTCGGTTCCGCTGGGATCGCTGTCGCTCAACCTGGGCGCGCTCGCCGGCTTCAGCGCCGGGCAGGCGGAATCGACCGATTTCGGCGAGCTCAACAACTTCGTGGAGAACGGCTTCACCCATCTTGACCTGTCGGCGGGGGTGCCGTTCTCGGCCGGGATCTTCTCGATCACGCCGGTGGTCCACTTCCTGGTGAACGGCGACCAGATCACCAAGTTCACCTCGCCGGGTGACGAGAACGACGTGAAGCTGTGGGGCGGGCTGACCGTCAGCTGGTCGCGCGCCCTCGGAGCGGCCACCACGTCCGAATAGCCGCCATCGGTGCGGCGGTCGCGCTTGACCGCCGTGCCACGGCCCATACATTGGCTTTCAAGGCGTCAATTTCTCGCCGTCCCACCTGCCAAGCTCCCAAGGAGACCCCATGAAGGCCGCGAACCTGCTGAGGGCGACGGCGCTCGGCATTCTGCTGGCGGTGCCTGCGCGCACCGCAGAGGCGCAGACGGAAGTCGGCGCCCAGCTCGACCTCTTCAGCGCCTACGTGTGGCGAGGTCTGTCGCTCACCAACAAGCCAGTAGCCCAGCCGGATGTCTATGTCAGCTTTCCGGCAGGCAATGCGTCCATCACCGCGGGAGGCTGGGCCAACATCGAGATCGGAAAGTACGATGATCCGGAGAATGACATCAGCGAGAGTGGCGGCCTCTCGGCCTTCAATCTCGCGGAGTTCAACCCCTACGCAGAGGTCAGCTTCTCGACAGGGAAGACATCGCTGACCGGGGGCATCATCGGATACATCTATCCCAACGATCTCGACGACGCGCCCAACGACGGCGCGGCGCTTGACAGCGATGCCAACACGTGGGAGGTGTACGGGACGGTCGGCTTCGACGTGCCGCTAGCCCCCGAGTTCTCGCTGTACTACGACATCGACAAGATCAAAGGCGCCTACTTGGAGGGCGCGGTCTCGCATTCGCTGCCGCTCGGTGAGTCACACACCTTGGACCTCGGCGGACTCATCGGCTTCAACGCGGGGCAGGGCATCGGTGACGACCTCGACGAATCGTTCAACTTCGAGGACAACGGGCTCACCCACGTTGATCTGTCCGCCGGGGTTCCGTTGATGGCTGGCATCTTCTCGATCACGCCGGTGATCCACTTCCAGATCAACGGGGACGAGTTCACCAAGTTTCACTCGCCCGACAGCGACGGGAGCGACGTGAAGCTGTGGGGTGGGGTGTCGATCAGTTGGTCGAACGCGGTGGAAGAGGAAGAGGCGGAGGAGTAGCGGCGAAGTAAGGAGTGGCAGCAAGCACCTCATCCCGAGCGAAGCGAGGGATCCTGCCGGCGCCGGCAAGATCCCTCGCTTCGCTCGGGATGACAGCGCGGATTCACCGTTTACCCGCCCTTGGCCACCTCGCAGAACGTGTCCTCGAGCCGCGTGAGCATCTCCCCGAGCAGCTCCATCGATATCCCCAGCGCCGGCTCGATCCGAATGGTCCGCGCCTTGGAGTACGTCCCCGCCACCAGAACCCCTCGCTTGAACAATCCGGCCGCACACCGAAAACCGATCTCGTCCGTCGGAAACTCCATCCCGATGAGCAGCCCCTTCCCGTGCGCCTCCGTCAGCACCTGCGGATACTTGGCCTGGAGCATGCCGAGCTCGCGCAGCAGATAGTCGCCCTTGGCGGCAGCCTGCCCCGGCAGGTCCTCTTCCAGCGTCACCTGGATCGCCGCGATCCCCGCCGCGCACGCCATCGGGTTCCCGCCGAAGGTGGTGGAGTGAATGATCGGGTTCGGGATCAGCACTTCCCAGATCTCCGGCGTCGAGATGAACGCGGAGAGCGGCATGATCCCGCCACCGATGGACTTTCCGAGACACATGATGTCGGGCACGGTGTCGGTGTGGTCCACGCCCCAGAGCGTCCCGGTGCGGCCCATGCCGGTCTGGATCTCGTCGGCGATCAGCAACGCGCCATAGTGGGTACACAGCTCGCGGGCGCGCGGCAGATAGTCCGGTGGAGGCACCACGCCGCCGGCCTCACCCTGCACCGGCTCCACCACGAAGCCCGCCACCGGCGTCCCGACCTGCGCTCCCTTCGAGAGCTCGGCCTCCAGCGCATCGGCATCGCCGTAGGGCACGAAACGCACGTCCTGCAGCCCCCCGGCGAAGGGTTCGCGGAACGAGGCCTTGCCCATGAGCGAGAGCGAGCCCATGGACTTGCCGTGGAATCCGCCGAGCGTGGAGATGAAGAGGTTCCGCTTGGTGTAGAGGCGCGCCAGCTTGATCGCGCCTTCGATCGCGTCGGTCCCGTTGTTGATGAAGAAGGCGTCGCCCAGCTCGCCCGGCGTGACCATGGCGAGCAGCCGGGCCAGGCCCGCGCGCCACGGCTCCAGCAGCTCCTGGCTGTTGAGCGCCATGCGCTCCATCTGGCTGGCCACGGCGCGCAGGATCTTCGGATGGTTCACGCCCGAGCTGAAGATGCCGTAGCCGCCGAGACAGTCGATGTACTCTCGGCCGAGCAAGTCTTGCAGCATCGAGCCCTGCCCCGACCACTCGAGCGCCGCGAACTGCCCCGCTTCGGTCACCGACTTCCGGTAGCCGATGAAGCCGCGGTTCAGGTGGCGCTCGTACGCCTCCACCGTCTCCTGGATGAAGGCGTGCTTCTCTTGGAGCGAGAGCTCGCGGCCCTCGATCAGCTCGAGGTACCGCCGGGTGAGCGCGAGAACCTCGTGGTTCGGGGCTCGGCTCACGCCGACTTGATCTCCGTCCAGATCTGATCCCACGTGGCCGTGTCGCGGCCCAGGTCCACCTGGTACTCCAGCCGCTTGAGCTCGTCCTCGGTGGGATAGGGGATCGGCGTCTCCAGCAGCTTCGAGGAGGTGGCGTTGGGCGTGCCGTAGCCGGTGGCGTTCGAGAGCCCGGCGCCGACCTCGGGCCGCAGGATGTAATTCATCCACTCGTGGGCCGCCCGCTTGTTGGGCGCGCTCTTAGGAATGGCCATGGAGTCGCCCCAGATGGTGCAGCCTTCCTTCGGGATCACGTAGCCGAGGTTGGGCTGCTCGGCCTTGGCCTGGGTGGTGTCGCCGTTCCAGAGCTGGGCCATCCACACATCGCCCGAGATGAGCTGCGCCTTGACCGGCGCGGACAGGTACGCCTTGAGCTGCGGCTTGGCCTGGATCGCGTCGGCCTTCGCCTTGGCGAGCTGCTGCGCATCGGTGGAGTTGAGGGAGTGCCCGCGGAAGCGGAGGAACGCACCGATCACTTCGCGCCCGTCGTCCATCATGGTCATCTTGCCCTTGTGCCGCGAATCGTGGAAGACGGCCCAGCTGTCCGGCGGCGTCTTGAGCTTGTCGGTGCGATAGGCGATGCCGCTGGTGCCCCACTGCCACGGCACCGTGTGGGTGCTGCCCGGATCCGAGGGCAGGTTCTGGAAGATCGGCGCGACGTTGCCCCAGTTGGTCAGATACTTCTTGTTGAGCGGGGTGATGAGCTCGGTGGCCACCAGCACCGGAATGATGTAGCCCGAGGGCACGATGATGTCGTAGCCGGAGGCGCCCGCCTGCAGCTTGGCCACCATCTCCTCGTTGCTCTCGTAGGTGTCGTAGGTGACCTTGACCCCGAACTCCTTCTCGAAGTTCGGCACGGTGTCGTCGGCGATGTAATCCGACCAGTTGTAGATGTGCAGCTCCTTCTCGATCGGCCCCAGCTCGGCTTCGCCCGCGGCACCCTCACCCGCCTGCCCACCCTTGTCGCCGCCGCCACACGCGCTGACCAGCGCGCCGACCGAGCTCACGCTGAGCCCAAGGGCCATCGCGCGCCAGACGAATTCGCGGCGGGAGATCCCCCCGCGCTCCAGCTCGCCGACCAGGCGTTCGAGTTCCTTGCGCTTGCTCATGTGGACTCCTCGTAGAATCGTGGGTTTACCGCAGCCAATCCTTCATCCGGTAGTATGCGCCGACGGCCGGCAGGAACCAGGGTCTGCCGCCGTACAGCGGTATCGCCGGCGGATCGCCGGTGAACTCGGGCAGCTCGGCCCGGCCGGCGAGCACCTCGCCCATGCGGGCGCCGAGCCAGGTGGAGAGCGCGACGCCGTGGCCGGCATACGCCAGCGCGTAGTGGACGCCGTCGAGCCGTCCTGCGTGCGGCATCTGGTCCCGCGCGAAGGCCACCTTGCCGGACCACGCGAACTCGATCGGCACCGCGGCCAGCGACGGGAACACCCGGCGGATCGCCGCCGCGAGGATCCGGCTGCTTCGCTCGACGCCCGTCGGCGTGAACGACGCCCGGCCGCCGAACACCAGTCTGCCGTCGTCCGACAGACGGAAGTAGTGCAACAGATTCCAGGTGTCGCTCATCACCCGCTTCCGCGGGATGAGCCGTTCCGCGTCTCGGCCGAGCGGTGCCGTGGCGACGATGTAGCTCCCGACCGGAACCACGCGGCGCCGCAGGCCGGGGAAGGCGGCGCCGGTGTAACCGTTGGTCGCCACCAGCACTTCGTCGGCGTCCAATGGGCCGGCGGACGTGGACAGCGTCATCCCGCCGCTGCGCCGCGTTGCGCCGAGCACTTCCACGCCTTCGACGATCGCGGCTCGCGCCTTCGCCGCCGCGGCGGCGAGACCGGCACAGTATCTCGCCGGATGCAGGCCACCGGCGGCGGGGTCAAGCAATCCGCCGGCATAGCCGGACGAGTCGATCTCGTCGCGCAGGTGGCCGGGACCGAGCAGCACCGTCTCGTGTCCGAAGTGCTCGCGAAGCGCCCGCTGCTCCGTCGCCAGGTCCCGCAGGTGACGAGGGCGGCCGGCCAGCGTGACCGTGCCCCGCCGCTCGAACCCGCAGTCGATCGCCTCGTCGGCGATCAGGCGCTCGACGTAGCCGATCGCCTCGAGGGAAGCCGCGAAGATCCCCCTCGCCCGCTCGATTCCGTAACGCCGCACCAGCTCGATCGCGTCCGGCTTGTATCCCGGCAACACGAAGCCGCCGTTTCGCCCGCTGGCGCCCCACCCGACCCGATGCCGCTCGAGCACCGCGACGGACGCCCCGGATCGCGCCAAGGTGCGCGCCGCCGAGAGGCCGGTGTACCCTCCGCCCACGATGGCGACATCCGCCCGTCGCGGGAGCGGACCGGAGCCCGTCCAGGGCGTCGCGGTCTCGGTCCAGAGACACCGGTCAGTCGCCGACTACGCCTCCCTCGACAGCCGGTCCGCCAGGTAGATCAATCCCGTCGTCACGATCAGGATGATGGTGCTGATCGCGTTGATGCTCGGCTCGATGTTCCGGCGCACCATGCCGTAGACGACGATCGGCAGGGTGGACGAGCCCGAGCCCGACACGAACGCCGTGATCACGAAGTCGTCGAACGACATGGTGAAGGCGAGCAGCGCCCCGGACAGGATGCCGGGCCAGAGCTGCGGCACGGTCACCTTCCGGAAGGTAGTGATCTCGTCGGCGCCGAGGATCATCGACGCCTCCTCCAGCGTTCCGTCCATCCCTTCCAGGCGGGCGAGCACCACGATCACCACGAACGAGACGCAGAACGCGACGTGCGAGATGATGATCGTCGTGATGCCGAGGGGAATCCCCAGCAGCACGAAGAGAATCAGCAGCGAGATGCCGACCACGATCTCCGGGGTCACGATCGGCACGTAGAGAAACCCCTCGAGCGCCCTGCGGCCGCGGAAGCGGTGCCGGGCCAGGGCGAGCGCGATCATGGTGCCGAGGATCGCGGAGATTACGGTCGAGGCGCCGCCCACGATCAGGCTGGCCTTGAGCCCCCGCAGGATGTCGGGCCGCTGCAGCAGCCGGTAGTACCAGTCGAGGGTGAAGCCGGTCCAGTCCACCGAGAACTTGGAGTCGTTGAACGAGAAGACCACCAGCACCAGGAGCGGCACGTGGAGGAAGGCGTACACCGCCACGCTGATGCCGATGATCCACCGGGGCACCCGATGCATATCAGGGCGCCTCGCCCGGGGTCTTGTCCTTCACCCGGAGATACGCCATGACCGCCACGAGCACCAGCGCCATCACGATGAAGGACGCCGCGGAGCCGAAGGGCCAGTTCCGGGCGGCGGAGAACTGGTTCTGCACCAGGTTCCCGATCATCATCTGCTTGGCGCCGCCCAGCAGGTCCGAGGTGAGGAAGGACCCGAGCGCGGGGATGAAGACGAGCAGGCAGCCGGCCACCACGCCAGGCATGGAGAGCGGCAGCGTCACGCGGCGGAATCGCTCCGCCGGCTTCGCGCCGAGCACCTCGGCGGCCTCGAGCAGCGAGAGATCGAGCTTCTCCAGCGAAGCGTAGATCGGGAGGATCATGAATGGCAGGAAGCCGTACACCAGGCCCGCCATCACCGCGAACGGCGTGTACAGCATGGTGATCGGTTCCTGGATCACCCCGAGCTTGAGCAGCCAGTTGTTGATCAGGCCGGTGTCACGCAGGAGGAAGATCATGGCGAAGGTGCGAACCAGAAAGCTGGTCCAGAACGGCAGCACCACGAGGAACATCAGCATGTTCTTCCACTTGCCGCCGCGGGCGATGGTGTAGGCCACGGGATAGCCCAGCAGCAGACAGATGACCGTGCAGGCGACCGACCAGACGAAGGTGCGCTGGAGGATGTCGAGGTAGAGCGGATCGAAGAACCGCCGGTAGTGCTCCAGCGTGAAGCCGGGCTCCACGCCGCCGTAGATCCCCCGCGGCATCAGGCTGTAGACGAACATGATGAGGATGGGGACCAGGAAGAACACCAGCAGCCAGAAGGTGCCCGGGCCCAGCAGCGCCCACGCCCGCGCCTGTGGCCGCGAGTAGAGCCACGCCAGCGCCCGCTCGCGCGGCGACCCCACGGCTACACCTCCTCCAGGATCTGGCAGTCCTCCGGGAGCCACGCGACGGCCGCCTGGTCACCGCGCTTCCAGGGGAGCGGCTTGATGAGCTGCCCCTCGTTGCGCACGGCGACCGTGACGTCTTCGCAGCCCGGCACCGTCACGATGACGTGCATCGTCTCGCCGAGGTAGATGACGTCGCGGATGGTGCCGCCCACCGCGTTCTCTCCCGCCGGTACGTCGCTCGGCGGCCAGACGTCCATCCATTCGGGGCGCACCGCGATCCGCACGCTCTTCCCGTCGCTGAGCGCCGGGTGATCCGGCACCACGAATCGACCGCCGCCGTTCCGCTCGACTTCCCACTTGCCGCCCTGCCGCCGTGCCGCGGTGCCATCGAAGAAATTCGACTCGCCGATGAACTTGGCCACGAACCCGGTCCGCGGATTCTCGTAGATCTCCGCCGGAGTTCCCAGCTGGGCCACGCGCGCGTTGTCCATGACCGCGATGCGGTCGGACATGGTGAGCGCTTCTTCCTGGTCGTGGGTGACGTAGACGAAGGTGGTGCCCAGCTGCTTGTTGAGCGACTTGAGCTCGAGCTGCATCTCCTTGCGGAGCTTGAGGTCGATCGCGCCCAGCGGCTCGTCCAGCAGCAGGATGTCGGGCTCCAGCACCAGCGCCCGCGCCAGCGCCACCCGCTGCCGCTGCCCTCCGGAGAGCTGCGCCGGCATCCGGCGGGCGAAGGTATCCGGCTTGAGCCGGACCATCTCCATCGCCTTGCGGACTCGATCGCCGATCTCCGACTTGGGCGTCTTCCGCTGCTCCAGTCCGAACGCCACGTTGCGCTGGACCGAGAGGTGGGGAAACAGCGCGTAGCTCTGGAAGACCATCGCGATCTTGCGCTCGTACGGCCGCTTCTTGTTGACCACTTCACCGAGGAGCCGGACTTCTCCGCCGTCCTCGTCGGGCTGCTCGAACCCGGCGAGCAGCCGGAGCGTGGTCGTCTTGCCGCAGCCCGAGGGGCCCAGCATCGAGAAGAACTCGCCGCGCTGGATCTCGAACGAGACGTCGTTGACCGCCTTGGTGTCCCCGAAGGTCTTGGAGACACTGGAGAGCTGCACGACGGGACCACTGTTGGGTGATGGAGGCACGGCCACGCGGAGGGGGTCCTTCCTGGAGTTCGACGGTGGCGTTGAGGGTATCGAGGAGAACGTACTGCGGGCTAGGGAGACTGTCGAGAGCCTGCCGCGGCCTCCTCGAGCGCCTTGCCCATGACGTCGAGGCCCTCCTGCAGCACCGGCTCCTCGATGGTCAGCGGGGCGAGGACCCGGACGACGTTCCCGAAGGTCCCGGCGGAGAGAAGGATCAGCCCCCGCTTGAGCGCGGCGGCGAGGATCCGCCCGGTCAGCGCCTTGTCGGGCGTCTTCGATGCCCGGTCGGTCACCAGCTCCATTCCGATCATCGCACCGAGACCGCGGACATCCCCGATGCCGGGATACCGATCCGCCCAACCCCGGAACCTCGCCGCGATCGTCTCCCCCGTCCGGCGGGCGCGCTCCGGGATCCGCTCCCGCTCCATCGCGTCGAGCACGGCCAGGGCCGCGGCGCAGGCCAGCGGGTTGCCGCCGTAGGTGCCGCCGAGTCCGCCGACCTGGGCCGCCTCCATGACATCCGCCCGTCCGGTTACGGCCGCGAGCGGCAGGCCGCCCGCGAGCGACTTGGCCGTCGTGATGATGTCGGGGACGAGATCGTAGTGCTCGGAGGCGAACATCACGCCGGTCCGGCCGAAACCGGTCTGGATCTCATCGGCCACGAACAGGATCCCGTGGGCTTTCGCGAACGCGGCCAGCTCGGTCACGTATTGCCGGGGCGCGGGCACGAACCCGCCCTCGCCCAGCTCAAGCTCCATGACGATCGCCGCGACGGACTGCGGATCTACCAGCCCGGCAAAGGTCCGCTCGAAGTAATCCCGGTCCGCCGCGCAGCAGCCCTCCGCCGGCCCCTCGGCTCCGTGGCCGCGGTAGCAGTAGGGATAGGGAATCCGGTAGACCTCCGGGGCGAAGGGGCCGAATCCCTTCTTGTAGGGCATCACCTTGGCGGTCAGTGCCAGGGCCAGGTTGGTGCGCCCGGAGAAGCCGTGCTCGAAGCAGACGACCGCCGGGCGGCCGGTGAAGGCGCGGGCCACTTTCACGGCGTTCTCCACCGCCTCCGCGCCGCTGTTCACCATGAAGGTGCGCTTGTCGTGGGTGCCGGGGGTGACCCGGTTGAGACGCTCCGCGAGGGCGACGTAGGGCTCGTAGGTGGAGACCGGAAAGCAGACGTGGGCGAAGTGATCCAGCTGGGTGCGCACCGCCTCGACCACGCCGGGGTGACGGTGTCCGGTGTTCACCACGCCGATGCCGCCGCCGAAATCGATCAGCCGGTTGCCGTCGGCGTCGGTGACGATCGCGCCCTCCGCGTGCGCGATCGCGATCGGCGTGACCGCCGGCACCCCGCGCGGCACGGCGGCGGCTCGGCGCGCCATCAGGGCCCGACTGTTCGGGCCCGGGATCTCGGTCTTGAGTTGAATGACGCCGGCCATCGCCGCCTCGACTACGGAAGAGAGGAGAGAAGAAGGTGCACTGAACACGGCCCCCGCGCACCTGGGGGAGGTCTGCATAACTATACCTGCCCGGCTGCGGCTCATCGCTCTATCGCTCGTTGAAGCAACTACTTAGCGGCTAATGTGAGGGATGGCCACGTGCCCCCGAACGGTACCCGGGGCTGGACAGCCTGTGGGGGGCGAGCGCTAAGATGGAGGTGCGTCGGCCCCCATCGGGGGCGGGCGTGTTTGCATCCTCCGACCAAGCGGAGGGTCCACTCCTCGTAGCTGACGATCTCCTTGAGCTGCGAGCCCCTACATGCGGGGGGGGCGCGGAGGCACCAGCCTCCAGACCGAGTCCCGCTTCACCCGAAAAGAGGAGTTTGTGAAAACCCTGATGTTGGGTGCCGGCGCGGTGGGGACCGTGTCCGCCCTCAAATTCATGCAGGAAGCGATGCTCGAGCAGCTCGTCATCGCGGACGCGGTGTCCGCCCGCGCCTCCCTCCTGGCGGACCGGTTGAACGATCCTCGGGTCTCGGCGATCCAGCTGGACGCCGGCGATCGTGCCGCAGTGGCCCGTACCATCCGTGACACCGGCAGTACCATCGTCCTGAACGCAGCTTTGCCCGCCACCAATCTCGAGGTGATGCGCGCCTGCCTGGATGCGGGGTGCGATTACATCGACTTGGCCAGCGGCGGGAGCGACGCCGACGGGGTCCCCAAGCTGGAGGACCAGTTTGCGCTCGACGCCGAGTTCAGGGCCGCCGGACGGCTCGCCCTCCTGGGTATGGGAGCCGATCCCGGCACCACCAACGTCTACGCCGCCTACGCCGCGAAGCATCTGCTGGACGAGATCACCCAGATCCACGTCCGCGATGGCGACAACTCCGTCTGCCAGGGGCACGACGGGTTCGTGGCGGCCTTCAGTCCCTGGGTCTTCATCGACGAATGCCTCTGCAAGGCCGTTTCCTGGCGCGACGGCCGGTACCACCTGGAGGAGCCGCTCACCGGGTTCGAGCCGTTCGACTTTCCGGAGCTCGGCATCCTCAACTGCTACTTCGTGGACCACGAGGAGTCGAAGACCCTGCCCCGATTCTTTCCGCAGGCGCGCACCGTGGACTTCAAGCTGTGCATGGACGACGTCACGGTGGAAACCCTGCGGGTGATGAAGCGCCTGGGCCTCTCGGGCAAGAAGGCCGTCCGAGTGGGCGACGCGTCGATCGCGCCGCGCGACCTGGTCGTCTCCCTGCTGCCCCAGCCGAAGGACCTGGCCGGGCGGATGCGGGGCAAGACCTGCGTCGGCACATTGGTGAAGGGGCTCAAGAACGGCGAGCCCCGGGCCTATTACATCTACAACGTGGCGGACCACGAGACGGCCTACGCCGAGCTCGGGGTGCAGGCCACGGCGTACCAGACCGGGATTCCACCGGTCATCGCCGCCCGGCTGATGCAGCAGGGTATCTGGCGCGGGGTGGGCGTCATGTCGCCCGAGCAGTTCGACCCCGATCCGTTCCTCGAGCGGATGGCGCGCGAGGGGATGCCCTGGAGTATCCGGGACGACACCGCCCGTGCGGGGATTCCGCGCGTGCGCCCTTTGTCCAGTCGGGAGACAGTGGCGGCGTAAAAGCGTAGAACAGAGGCACGGAGGCCACGGAGGAAGCGCGTCTCCGTGGCCTCTGTGCCTTTGTATACTTCTTCTGATCCCACATTCCACGACCATTTCAGCGACGAGGGAGCGGAGCCGATGACGAGCACCGCGACGGCGAAGACCAAGACGAAAAAGCCCGAAGTCACCCGCTACAAGATGTACATCGACGGCAAGTTCGTGGACGCGGCCGGGGGCAAGACGTTCAACGTCTACGATCCCTCGACCGAAGGCGTCATCGCGACCTGCCCCGCGGCCGGCGCGGCGGACGTGGACCGGGCCGCGAAGGCAGCCAACCGGGCATTCTATGAGAACTGGCGCGCGGTCAGCGCCCAGGAACGGGGCCGGATCCTGTTCAAGCTCGCCGAGCGGATCCGTGCGCGCCGGTCGGAGCTGGCGGAGATCGAGACCCTCAACTCCGGGAAGCCGATCGTCGAATCCGAGTACGACATCGATGACGCCGCCACTTGCTACGAGTACTACGCCGGACTCGCCACCAAGATCAACGGCGAAGTCCTGCCGGTCCCGGCCGACGCGGTCGCCTTCGCGATGCGGGAGCCGATCGGCGTCGCGGGCCAGATCATCCCCTGGAACTACCCGCTGCTGATGGCGGCGTGGAAGATCGCGCCGGCCCTGGCGGCCGGGTGCACCGTGGTGCTCAAGCCCGCGGAGCAGACGCCGCTCACGATTCTCAAGCTGGCGGAAGATTTCGAGGACGTCGGCCTTCCGCCCGGCGTGGTCAACATCGTGACCGGCGACGGGCCCGGCGCAGGGGCGCCGCTCGTGGCACACGCCAAGGTGCGGAAGATCGCCTTCACCGGAAGCGCGGAGGTCGGCAAGCTGATCATGCGAAACGCCGCGGATCAGCTCAAGCGGGTCTCCCTGGAGCTGGGCGGGAAGTCGCCCAACATCTTCTTCAGCGACGCCGACTTCGAGAACGCGGTGGACGGGGCCCTCTTCGGCACCTTCATCAATCAGGGCGAGGTCTGCTCCGCCGGAAGCCGCGTGCTGGTGCAGAAGGACATCTACAAGAAGTTCGTGGACGCCGCCGCCGCGAAGGCGAAGACCATCCGGCTCGGCCCCGGCAAGGACCGGGAGACCAAGATGGGGCCGCTGGTGAGCGAGGAGCAGCGCGACCGGGTGGCCAACTACCTCAAGGTTGGACGCGGCGAGGCGAAAGTAGCCGCGGGCGGCGGAACCCCGAAGCAGTTCGGCAAAGGATGGTACGTCGAGCCGACGATCTTCTACGACGTGAGCAACAGCGCCAGGATCGCGCAGGAGGAGATCTTCGGTCCGGTGATGAGCGTCATCCCCTTCAAGGACGAGGCCGACGCGATCCGGATCGCGAATGAAACGCCCTACGGCCTCGCGGCCGCCGTGTGGACCCGCGACATCTTCAAGGCGTTCCGGGTGGTCAAGGCACTCGAGGCCGGCATCGTGTGGGTCAATCACATGCAGCCGACCTTCGTCGAGGCGCCGTGGGGCGGCTACAAGATGTCGGGATTCGGCCGGGAGCTGGGACACTGGGGCGTGGAGGAGTACCTGGAGACGAAGCAGGTCTTCATCAACCTGGACGAGAAGCCGATCGGCTGGTACTGAGCTAGTCCGGCTCCACGGCCAGGCGGTATCCCGCTTTCCAGACGGTGAGAATGATGCGGGGATGGTCCGCATCGTCCTCCAATCGTTGCCGCAATGCGGCGATGTGGGTGTCGACCGTGCGCGTGACCACGTGCGGGTCGTATCCCCAGATCCGATTGAGGAGCGTCGCGCGGGAGACGACCGC
>Ga0190265_10001030_pt1 | contig 18154 bp, 17 predicted proteins | sample Popmic124T_FD_133135 | JGI IMG/M metagenome (GOLD analysis project Ga0190265, IMG submission 133135) | Populus adjacent soil microbial communities from riparian zone of Indian Creek, Utah, USA - 124 T | ecosystem: Environmental > Terrestrial > Soil > Riparian zone | place: USA: Utah | collected...
CATACGGCGGATCCAGGACGATGATGTCGAAGGGACCGCCCGGTAGTGGACGTTGCAGCGCGCGCTCGACAACGTCGCGGATGATAACACAGCGTTTCTGCTCGCCGCAGAGCGCGGCGTTCTCTTCAATCAGCTTCGTGGCCCGCCGATCGCTCTCGATACACGTGGCCGAGGCAGCGCCGCGGCTCAGGGCTTCCAGCGCCACGGCGCCGGTGCCGGCAAACACGTCGAGCACGCGGGCCCCGTCAATGCGCGGCGTCAGGATGTTGAACAAGGTCTCCCGCAGCTTATCCGAGGTCGGGCGCAGCCCGTCCCACTTCGGCGCCTTCAGATTCCGGCCCTTGTTGGCGCCCGCGATGATTCTCATGGGACTTGGGGCTTGGGGCTTGGGACTTGGCTACGACGAGATCAGCCGACGGTGATCAAACCGAACTGGCGTTGCCAGACACTGCGGACGTAGTCCTGCAACGCCGGCGTCAAGGTGTCATTGTCGACGCGCGTGCGCGCCTCGTCGAACGCGCGTTCGAGCAGATCGGCGTCGCGCAAGAGATCGCCGGCGCGCAGCGCCGGCAGGCCGTGTTGTCGCGTGCCGAAGAAATCACCGGGGCCGCGCAGCCGGAGATCGCGCTCGGCAATCACGAAGCCGTCACTGGTCTCCGCCATCGCTTTCAGCCGCTCCCGCGCATCGTCCGACCACGGCGCCTGATACAGCAGCATGCACGTCGAGGCGTGCTCGCCGCGGCCGATGCGGCCGCGCAACTGGTGCAGCTGCGACAGGCCGAACCGCTCGGCATGCTCCACGACCATCAGCGTGGCGTTGGCCACATCGACGCCGACCTCCACCACCGTGGTCGAGACGAGGATCTGCAATTGCCCCGCGAGGAAACGGCGCATCACCGCGTCCTTCTCGTCGCCTTTCATGCGGCCGTGCAGCAACGCGACGCTGAACTCCGGGAAGATGCGCGTGATCTCGTCGCACATCGCGGTGGCGGCCTTGAGATCGATCTTCTCGGACTCCTCGACCAGCGGATAGATCACGTAGACCTGGCGGCCACGGCGGATTTCTTCACGCATCAGCGCGTAGGCTTCATCACGCCGCGAGTCGGCCCTGACGATGGTCTTGATCGGTTGGCGCCCGGGCGGCAGCCCGCGGATCACCGAGACTTCCATGTCGCCGCATTCGGTGAGCGCCAGCGTGCGCGGAATGGGCGTGGCGGTCATGACCAGCACGTCCGGGTTGGCGCCCTTGGCGGCCAGCGTGCCGCGCTGCACCACGCCGAAACGATGCTGCTCGTCGATCACGACCAGCGCGAGCGCCTTGAACTTCACGTGCGCCTGCACCAGCGCCTGTGTGCCGACCACGATGTTGACCTCGCCGCGCTCGATCGCCGGCAGCAAATCGCGCCGCGTCGCGGCGGTGACGCGCCCGCTGAGGAGCGCCACGCGATACGGCTTCCCGTCCGCCTTCGCTCCGCTACGGCGCGACAGGTCCAGTGTTTTCACGATGGTGCGGTAGTGTTGCTCGGCGAGAATCTCCGTCGGCGCCATCACGGCCACCTGGAAGCCGTTCTCCATGGCCACCACGGCGGCGAGGAGCGCGACGATGGTCTTGCCGGCGCCGACATCTCCCTGCAGCAGCCGCTGCATCGGCCACGCTTTCTGCATGTCGGTGACGATCTCCAGCAGCGCGTCGCGCTGCCCTGCCGTCAGCTTGAACGGCAGCACGTCGCGCGAGCGCTGGCGGATGCGATCGTCCACTTTCGACACCAGGAGCTTGCGGACCTGCGCGTTCTCCTTGCGCCGCAGCGCGAGGCCGGTTTGAAAGACGAAGAAGTCCTCGAACACCAGCCGCCGTTGCGCGGCGGTCGTGAAGTTGTTCAGGTCGTCGACCGGCGCATCAGAAGGCGGAAAGTGGGCCTGCCATAAGGCGTCGTGGCGCGCGGGCCATCGCTCGCGTTTCAGGATGTCTTCCGGAACCGGATCGAAACCACCGGCCGGCAACTGCTCGAGCGCCTGCCACACGAAGCGGCGCTGCATGTTCGTGGTCACGCTGCCGGTGCGCTCGTAGACCGGCACGATGCGTCCGATGTGAAGTTGTGGTTCGGTGTCCTCGGGGCTCCCGGCTCCCGGCTCCCGGCTCCCATCCTTGATGATCTCGAACTCCGGATCGGTGATCTGCAGGCCGCGCGAGCCCCAGATCTCGACCTTCCCGAACATCACGATGCGTTGCTGCGAGCGGATCACATCCTTGAGGAAGGCCTGGTTCGGCCACACCGCCTGGATTTGCCCGCTCTCGTCCTGGACCAGCGCCGAGAACAGCTTGAACCCCGGCCGCCGCGTGTGCGCGAGGCCGGCATTGAGCACGGTGCCCGAGATCGCCGCGGTCATGCCCGGGCGCAGGGCAATGATCTTCTGCAGCTTGCTGCGATCCTCGTAGCGGCGAGGAAAGCGGAACAGCAAATCTTCCACGGTGTTGAGGCCGGCTTTCTTGAGATCCGCGGCCTTGCGGGGACCGACGCCCTTCAGGTACTGCAAGGGCAGCTGCAGCACGTCTTCTGCCATCAGCGCGTCACGACCTCACGTCCTCAGGACCTCACGCCGTCATTGATGAACGATGAAGCGGCCTGGCTCGACGTCGATGCTGCGGATCTTCGCGGGCATCTCGAAGGTGTCGTCGATCGACGAGCCTTTCGGGTTGTCCGCCGTGCGCGTGAAGAAGTTGACCATCTGCGCGAGGAACGATCGCGGAATCGACACGCCGCTCACCTCGGCGCGATCGATCTCGAAGCGGGCCTTGCCGTCTCCGGTGATCACCCGCCCGGTGGCGGTGACGGGGAGTTTGCCGGTGAGATAACTCGTCGGGTCGAGCCAGCCGCCGCTGCCTGATTTCTTTCGGACCACATCCAGATCGATCACGGCCTGTCCCGAGAGACGGCCCTTCCCGATCAAGGTGACCATCGGTTCCGTCATGCCGGTGGGCAGCAGATCGCCGGCGTTGAACTTCAGATAGGAATTGGTTTCGGCCTGGGTGAAGGTCGTGGAGAGCGGCTTCTTGACGCCCGCATTCGCGTGCTCCTGCACGACGACAATTTTTTTCGCGAACGCGTTACCGAGTTGGGGCGTCAACACGTCGGCCGCCGAAACCAGGGTGCCGGCCATCCCGCACACGACAACCAGCGAAGACTTCCAGCTCATAGTTCATTTTACAGCGTTGTTGACTTTCGCCTTTTGTTTGTTTACGCTCCATTTTCAGGGCGAAGAAACGGGGAACCCCCATTCCACCGGCCGCGGTGAAGGGAAAGATTGCATGCAGCCACTGACGAAGCGACAGCGAGAGATCCTCGACTACCTCAACGAGTTCATCCAGCAGCACGGCTACGCGCCGAGCCTCGAGGAGATAGGCGAACGCTTCAGCTTGTCGTCACTGGCGACCGTCCATAAGCACCTCACCAACCTGCAGGAAAAAGGCTTCATTCGCCGCGCCTGGAACCGCAGCCGATCGGTCGAGCTGCTGCCCAGCCGCTCAGGTGGCAGGGCCATCGAGCTGCCAATGCTCGGCTACGTCGCCGCGGGCATGCCCATCGAGGCCGTCACCGGGAACGAAACCATCAGCGTTCCGGATTCGATGGTCAGCGGCAAGCGCGACACCTACGTCCTGCGCGTCAAGGGCGAATCGATGATCGATGAGCAGATTCGCGACGGCGACTGGGTGGTCGTCGAGGATCGCAAGACCGCCGACAACGGCGAGATGGTGATTGCCCTGGTCGGCGGCCAGGACGCCACGCTCAAGAAGTTCTACAAGGAAGCCAACCGCATTCGGCTGCAGCCGGCCAATCCCACCATGCAGCCGATCTACGTCGAGCCTGATGCGCTGCAGATCCAGGGCGTCGTGGTTGGCGTCATGCGAAAGTATTGACGCAAGTCCCAGTACAATCGGTCTGCCCGTCGCGCCGTAGCCTCGGCGAAGGCGGAGCTAAACCATGACCGAACGCAAACAGATCAATTTCACGATTGTCCCCGAAGAAGGCGGCAACGAACCGCGCACCTACGCCAACTTCTGCGCGGTGAACCACACGCCCTTTGACTTCACGCTGACCTTCTGTGAAGTCCAACCCCTGTCGGAGAAGGAAATCCGCGACGCCGAGGCGGACCACGTGGTCCGCGCGCCGATTCGCGCCCGGCTCGTCCTGCCCGTGCAGTTCGTGCCGACGCTGATCGCGGCGCTGCAGGAGAACATGCGCATCTACTCGGAGTCGCACTCGCAGAACCCGCAGCCCGTACCGCCCGGCAAAGGCCCTGTTCACTAGCAGCGCGCGGTGAAAGCTCCAGCGACGGTCACGAAGATTTTCGATGCGCTCGATCGGCACCATCCGAATGCCGATACAGAGTTGGTGCATCGCAACGCCTACGAGCTCCTGGTGGCGACCATCCTCTCGGCACAATCCACCGACGCCCGGGTGAACCTGGTGACCCCTGCCCTGTTCGCGCGATTTCCCGATGCGCGCGCCATGGCCGCGGCGGACCAGGGCGAGCTCGAGAAACTGATTCTCTCCACCGGTTTCTTCAGGCAGAAATCGAAGTCGCTGATCGGCATGTCGAACATGCTGCTCGACGAGCATCGTGGCAAGGTGCCGGCCGACATGGCGGCGCTGGTGACGCTGCCTGGCGTGGGCCGCAAGACCGCGAACGTGGTGCTCGGCCATGCGCTGGGCGTGCCCGGCCTTCCCGTCGATCGACACGTGCTCCGGGTGGCGAACCGCATCGGTCTTGTGAAGAACGACGACCCGGTCAAGGTGGAGGCGCAGCTCTGCGAGATGCTGCCGCCCGGGCGATGGACGCGGGCCTCCGATGCGCTGATTCTGCACGGCCGCCGCATCTGCAGGCCGAAGCCGTTGTGCCCGCGCTGCAACGTCCGGCCACACTGCGACTTCTACCGCTTGGGATTCCTCACCCATTCGACTCGGAAGGCTTCGCAAGCAAAGCCTTCCTCGCTCAGGGCAGGCCACCCCACGACACGCGGGGCGAGAATCCCGGCGAAGGCTCGAAAGCCGACGCGATGACACGCGAAGAGTTCCGCGCGCTGGTCGAAGAGGCGATCGACACCATTCCGCTGAAGTTCGCGCGCGAGGTCCGCAACCTCGCCATCGTCATCGAGGACGAACCGTCTGAAGAATTGCTCGACGAATTAGAGATGGAACCGGATGACGACACTCTGCTGGGGCTGTATCAAGGCACGCCGCTTCCGGATCGCTTCAAGTACGGCTATGGCAACCAGTTGCCCGACCGTATCACCTTGTTCCAGCTGACCATCGAAGACGACTGCGACGACGACGAAGACGAGATCGTCGTTGCCATCGGCGAAACCTTGATCCACGAGCTCGGTCATTACTTCGGGATGAGCGAAGAAGAGATCATGGAGATCGAGGAACGCTACTGGCGCGGCGACCCCGATCCCGAAGAGGACGCTGAAAAGGCAGAAGGCAAGAGGCAAAAGGCAGAAGAGCCGGACGACCCGGCATGAGAGCCCGGAAGCGATTCGCACAACACTTTCTCGAGCCGGCATGGGTCAACAAGCTGGTCGCGGCCGTCGCCGCCACGCCTGACGATGCAATTCTCGAGATTGGCCCGGGCCGTGGTGCCATTACCCGGCCGCTGGCGGAGCAGGCCGGGAAGCTGCTGGCGATCGAGGTGGACCGCGACCTCGCCGCGGAGCTCGAAGCCACCAAACCCGGCAACGTCACGGTGGTCACGGGCGACGTGCTCTCGGTCGATCTGGTGCCGATCGTCACCAGCTGGCTTGGCGCCGCGCCCGGTCCGGCGAACCAGTTCCGCATCGTCGGCAACCTCCCCTACAACATCTCGTCGCCCATCCTGTTCACGCTGCTGGGGCTTGCCGCGGCCACCAACGGGATTCGCGATGGGCTGTTGATGCTGCAGAAGGAGGTCGCCGATCGGTTAATCGCGAAGGTGGGAACCGGCGATTACGGGGTGCTGACGGTATTGACGGCCCTCAACGCGGACGTGACCCGGGTGCTCTCCCTCCCTCCCGGGGCGTTTCGGCCGCCGCCGAAGGTCCATTCCGCCGTCGTCCGTCTCGCCTTCCGGCCGCCAAAGGTGGCTGTTGGCAACCCGGACGCCTTCGTTCGCATGGTCCGAACCACGTTTACCCAACGCCGGAAGACGCTCGGCAATGCCTTGAAGCCTTACGGCGTGGAAACCGGCAAGCCGGCACACGAGATGCTGGCCGCCGCCGGAATCGATCCGCAGCGCCGGCCCGAAACGCTCGAGCTGGCCGAATTCGCTGCCCTCGCACGCGCCTTCAACGGCCTCGCCAGTCCCCTGAAGCCGCGAAGCGGCGAAGGGGGATAAGCTGAAGCTGTGCTATAGTTTCCGACGAAAACCCGCCTCGTTTTTCCAGGCGCTCCCAGCGGCCTGAACCGGTGGCCTTTCGGACTCGCCAGGGTCCTTGGTTACCTAGTTAGTTTTCCCTGGATGCGGCGTCAGCAAGAGACGCTGGATCCGGCTGGGACTTCTCATGAGTGTGTCCGTGCACCCGCCCGCTGGCGGCGTGCCTACAGTCGATGTCGTGCCGCTCGGCGGCCTCGGCGAGTTTGGCCTCAACATGATGGCCATCTCGTGTGAGGACACGACTATCGTCATCGACGCCGGCGCGATGTTCCCGGAAGCGGATCTGCCGGGCGTCGACCTGATCGTACCGGACCTTGCATATCTCGACAGCCGGAAGGGACAGCTCAAGGGCCTCGTGCTCACGCACGGCCATGAAGACCACATCGGCGGCGTGCCGTATGTGATCCCCCATTTGAACGGCGCCATCTACGGCACGGCGCTCGCGCTGGCCTTCGTGGCCAACAAGCTCGAAGAACATTCGCTCGAACCGCAGACCGTCGAGGTGAAGCCCGGCTCGGTGATCACGATCGGGCCCTTCACCCTCGAATTCGTGCGCGTGACGCACAGCATGCCCGACTGCGTTGCCGTGGTGGTCCGCACGCCGCAGGGCGTGCTGCTGCACACCGGGGATTTCAAGGTCGATCAAACGCCGCTCGACGGCCAGCCGTTCGACCTGCATCGCTTCGCGCAGCTCGGCGCCGAGGGTGTGCTGGCGATGTTCTGCGACAGCACCAACATCGATCGCCGCGGCTACACCGGGTCGGAAGCGGAGGTCGAAGACGCCTTCGAGGAAATCTTCACCAGCACCGAAGGCAAGATCGTCGTCGCGACGTTTTCGTCGAGCCTGTACCGGCTGCAAATCATCGTCGACCTCGCGGCGCAGTTCGATCGCAAGGTGGCCTTCGTCGGCCGCGGCATGATCGAGAACTCGCAGATCGCGCAGCGGCTCGGCTTCCTGCACATCCCCACCGGCGTGGCGATCAAGGACTCCGACGTGTCGATCTTCCCCGCCCAGGACGTGGTCTGCCTGGCGACCGGCTCGCAGGGGGAAGCCAACGCGGCGCTGTCGCGGATCGCCATCGACGATCACCGCCACGTCAGCCTGAAGGACGGCGACCGCGTCGTGTTCTCGGCGCGCAAGATTCCCGGCAACGAGAAGGCGATTGGCCGCGTGATGAACCACCTCGCGCGGCGCGGTGTCGACATCGTCACCGACTCGAACAAGCACGTGCACGTGTCCGGCCACGGCTCCGAAGAAGAGTTGAAGCTGGTGCTCTCGCTGGTGCGGCCGAAGTATTTCGTGCCGGTGCACGGTGAGTACCGGCAGCTGGCGCAACACGCGCGGGTCGCCAGGTTCGTCACCCGCGGGCTGCCGTCTCCGGTCGAAGTGCTGATGGCGGAGAACGGCGACGTGCTCCGCTTCGACGCCGAGGGCGGCCGCAAGGCCGACAAGGCGCCGGTGGGGCGCGTGCTGATCGACGGCACGCGCGTCGGCGAAGTCGGCGACGAAGTGCTGCGCGATCGGCGGCACCTGGCCACCGACGGCCTGATCGTGCCGGTGGTGGCGATCAACGCGCAGACCGGCATCATCGAGGGCGTGCCTGAACTGGTGGCGCGCGGGTTTGTGAGCGACGAAGGCACGGCCGACCTGCTCGCCGAGGGCGCGCGGGTGGTGGCGAAGACGATCAGGGAATGCAGCGTCGAGGAGCGAACCGATCCGGGCCTGATCAGGGAGCGGATCCGCGTCGAGCTGCGCAAGTTTCTCAAGAAGCGAACGGGCCGGCGCCCGATGGTGCTGCCCGTGGTCATGGAGATCTGAGCCGCAGATGGCGCAGATGTCACAGAGAGGTTGTTAGCGTGCCCGCATCCGGTTCTGCCCTGTCGCGTCGCGTCAGCGAAGTGGTCGGCGTGGCGCTCTTTGCCGCGGCGCTGATCTGGCTGATCGCGCTGGCGACCTACGATCCGAACGACCCGGTCTGGTTCTTCAGCACCGGCACGCACGACGTGCCCGCCAATTTCGCCGGGCGCGTCGGCGCATTCCTGGGCGAGCTGTCGTATCAGATCCTCGGCTACGCGTCGTACCTGATTCCCGCCGCCATCGCGGTGGCCGGCTGGCACTACTTCTGGTGCCGGGCCATCGACGCGGTCTACACGAAATTGACCGGCGCGGTGATGTTGTTCGCGTGCGGCAGCGCGTTCCTCGGCCTGACGCTCGGCCGCGTCGACTTCGGGCCGCGGCCGTTCCGTGCCGGCGGTTACCTCGGCGAATGGCTCGGCGGCTTCATGTCCGATTACTTGAGCCGCACCGGATCGGTGATCGTGATCCTCGCGCTGATCGTGGCCGCCGTGATCCTCGCCACGCAATTCTCGTTCGGCCGTCTGTTCAGCGCCATCTTCGCCGGACTACGCGCCATGAGCGCCCAGGGCCTTGAAGCCTTCGGGCAGTGGCGAGAGGAGCGGCGCAAGGCCAGGGCGCGCCGCGACGTGCTCGTGAAGTACGGCAAGAAGGACGCACCGGTGGTGGCGAAGGCCGACGCGAAGAAGCCCGCAACCATCGAACGACCCGTGGACTCCGCTCAGGGTAAGCCCGATCCGGTGGCCGCGCGCGAGAAGGCCGCATCACGCGTCGACGACATTCCGGTGTCGCAGTCGGGGAAGGCTTCCCCACCGGTTGTCCAGAAGAAGCCGGTTACCAAGACGCCGGTTGCGCCGTCGCTGCCGCTGCCCGAGCCGGAACGCGTCGAGCGAAGGCTCGGCACGTATCAATTGCCGCCGGTGTCGTTGCTCGACGCCGCCAGGCCGGAGCTCAAGATCGACGAGCGCGAGCTCATGGACGCGGCACGCCACCTCGAGGAAAAATGCCGCGAGTTTTCGGTCGACGGCTCGGTGGTCCAGATTCATCCCGGCCCCGTCGTCACTACCTTCGAGCTCAAGCCTGATGCCGGCGTGAAATACTCGAAGGTGACCGGGCTCGCGGACGACTTGTGTCTCGCGATGAAGGCGGAATCGGTGCTGATCGATCGCATTCCCGGCAAGGCCACGGTCGGCATCCAGATTCCGAATCCGAACCGCGAAGCCATCTCGCTGCGCGAGCTGCTCGAATCCGACGCCTACACGCGTTCGACGTCGAAGCTCACCTTTGCGCTGGGCAAGACCATTCACGGCGAGCCGTACATGGCGGATCTCGCCACCATGCCTCACCTGCTCATCGCCGGTTCGACGGGCACGGGCAAGTCGGTGGGCCTCAACGCGATGCTGACCGGCATCCTCTATCGATCGACGCCGGACGATGTGCGGATGATCATGATCGACCCGAAGCGGCTCGAGCTCGGCATGTATGAAGACATCCCGCACCTGATGACGCCGGTCGTCGTCGATGCGAAGAAAGCCGCCAACGCGCTGCGCTGGGCCGTGCGCGAAATGGAAGAGCGCTACAAGACGCTCGCCGCCTACGGCGTCCGCAATATCGAACAGTTCAACCGCAACGTGCGCGCGGCGATGGAGTCCGGCGACCCGATCCAGGACGGCCAGCCGAATCGTCCGCTGCCCTTCATCGTGGTTGTGGTCGACGAGCTGGCGGACCTGATGATGGTGGCCGGCAACGAGGTCGAAGAATCGATTTGCCGTCTCGCCCAGATGGCCCGCGCGGTAGGCATCCACTTGATCCTGGCCACGCAGCGGCCGTCGGTGGACGTCATTACCGGGCTGATCAAGGCCAACCTGCCGTCGCGCATTTCGTTCCGGGTGCAGTCCAAGATCGATTCGCGCACCATTCTCGACAGCAACGGCGCCGAACAGCTGCTCGGTCGGGGCGACATGCTGTTCCTGCCGCCGGCGTCCTCCCGGCACATTCGCCTGCACGGGCCGTACATCTCGGAACAGGAATCGGCGCGGCTGGCGAGCTTCCTGCGCAAGCAGGGCAAGCCGGTTTACGACGAAACCATCACCGAGGAAGAGAAGAAGGCCGGTCCGGAAGGTGTCGAGCACGAGAAAGACGAGCTCTACGACGAGGCCGCTCGCATCGTCGTGCAAACCGGCCAGGCGTCGATTTCGTACCTGCAACGCAAAATGCGAATCGGGTTCAGCCGGGCGGCGCGCCTGGTCGACATGATGGAAGCCGAAGGGCTGGTCTCGGCCGGCAACGGCGGCAAGCCGCGGGAAGTGCTGGTGGGCCGCGAGTACTTCGAGGAAGTGGATGCGCAGCTCCGGTAGGCGCGCGCGCGTCGTGGTGGCCACCGCCGCCATCTGGCTGTCGGTGTGCACGGCCGCGGCGGCGCAGACGGCCCAAGCGCGCTACGAATCCGCCCTCGAGCGCGATGAGAAAGTCCGCGCGCAATTGAGCCGCACCACGGGCAAGACCGCCGACCTCAATCTGGCGGCGGAGCTCAGACAGGTCACGACCGCGTTCGAGATCATCGTGCGCCGGTTCCCGACCAGCGGCTATGCCGACAATGCGCTCTTCCAGGCGGCGTCGCTCGCCGACGCGGCGTACGAGAAATTCCACCGCGCCGAAGATCGCGAGCGCGCGTCGAGGTTCTATCGCTGGCTCGTCCAGGAGTACCCGCAAAGCAGCTTTGTAAAGCGCGCGAACGCGAAGCTCGATCTCCTGGCAACGCCGGCGGTCACCGAACGCGCGACCCTCACAGAGATCCAACGCACGGTGATGGCGGGCTCCGTGCGGGTGACCCTCGCTCTCGATCGCGAGGTGGCGTATGTCGAGCAACGCCTGGCCGGCCCGGAGCGCGTCTATTTCGACCTGCGAAACGTGCAACTGGCGCCGGGGTTGCTGGACACCGTACTGACGTATCCCAGCGACGTGGTGAATAAGATCCGCACCGGCCGCCATCCCGATCACGTGGCGCGCGTCGTCCTCGATCTCGAGGACGTCGCCGATTACAGCGTGTTCACGTTGTACAACCCGTTCCGCCTCGTGATTGATGCCGAGCGCACCGCGGCGCGCGCCGCGACCACCGTGGTGCCGCCGCTGCCTTCGTCGACACTCCCAGTAGCGGCGGATTCGCCGGCTCCGAGCGTCGTCGCGGCCGCGCCGCAGGCCCTGGGCGCCGACGTGTCCGCCGAAGGCCTGCCGAAGGTGGAAGCCCCGGCGAAGGCGGCGGTGCCGGAACCGCCCGCGCCCGCACCGGCTCCGCGAGCCGTGACCGTGGCAGCGGCTCCTGCTCCACCACCACCGCCGCTGCCGGCCACACCGATGCCGGTGACGCCTTCGGCGAATGCCGCCGGCGGCTTCTCGATCGCGCGGCAGCTCGGGTTGAGCGTGTCGCGCATCGTGATCGATCCGGGACACGGCGGCCACGATCCCGGGGTGCTCGGCAGGGGTCTGAACGAAGCGTCACTCGTGCTCGATGTGGCGCTGCGGCTCGAGAAGCTGCTCCAGAAGGAAGACGGCGTCGACGTGGTGCTGACGCGCCGCACCGACGTCTACGTCCCCCTCGAGGAGCGCACCGAGATTGCCAATCGGCAGAACGCCGACATGTTCCTCTCGATTCACGCCAACGCCAGCCGGAACGTGGAAGCCAAGGGCATCGAGACGTTCTTCCTCAGCTTTGCGTCGTCGCCGGAGGCCGAAGCGGTGGCCGCGCGCGAAAACTCCGCGTCGGCGCGCGAGATGCACCAGCTGCCCGACCTGGTCAAGGCGATTACGCTCAACAACAAGCTCGACGAATCGCGCGACCTCGCGCAGATGGTGCAGGACTCGCTCGTCACCAACTTGCGCAAGACGAACAAGGAAGTGCGCAGCCGCGGCGTGAAGAAAGCCCCGTTCGTGGTGTTGATTGGCGCGGCCATGCCGAGCGTGCTGGCCGAGATTTCCTTCGTCAGTAACCGGCAGGAGCTGGCGCTCCTGAAGACCCAGGCCTATCGTCAACGCATCGCGGAGTCGCTCTACAACGCCGTCACCAAGTACCGGCGCTCGCTGAAGACGCACACCACCATGACGCTGCCGGAGCGCTAACGCCCGGCGAGGATTCAGACGCGAAACAGGTTGTGCTGGTGGCCGCGCTCTTCGATGATGCTCACGGCGTGGCGCGATCGGTACCAGATGAACAACGCCCCGGCCAACAGTCCCGCCACAAGCGCCGCCGCCATAATGACGCCCGTGACGCCGAACGCGGCCACGGCTACGTCGACCATGCTGAGCTCGACGGCGGCCTTCTCCGGAGAGATCTGAACGATCGTGACGGTCTGCGGCGATAGCGGGTCTTGCACGGTTCGATTATCCCATTACCGGCGCTAGCCCAGGCCTCCGCGCGCGACTTCGACCATGGTCCGGATCATCGCCCCCGTGGCCCCCTTGGGCTGCCACGACTTCGCGTCTTCCGCCCAGGCCGTGCCGGCAATATCCAGGTGCGCCCACGGGCCGTCGCCGGCAAATTCCTTCAGAAACATGGCGGCGGTAATCGAGCCGGCGGGCCTCCCCGGGCTGTTCAGCAGATCCGCAATCTCGCTCTTCAACTGCTCGCGGTACTCGTCGAACAGCGGCAACTGCCACACTTTTTCGCCGGCGCGATCGGCCGCGGCGCGCAGATGATCCACCCAGGGTTGCGGTGTCCCGTACAGACCCGTCGTGATCTTGCCGAGCGCCACCACCACCGCGCCGGTCAGCGTCGCGACGTCGACCAGATGCGTGGCGCCAAGCTTGCGCGCGTACCACAGCGCGTCGCCGAGAATCAGCCGGCCTTCGGCATCGGTGTTGTTGATTTCAACGGTGAGCCCGCTCGCACCCTTGTGGATGTCGCCGGGCTTGGTCGCCCTGCCGCCCGGCATGTTCTCGGTCATCGGCACCACGACGACGGTGCGAATCGGCAGCTTCTGCAGCGCGATGGCGCGCATCGCCGCGACCACCGACGCGCCGCCGGCCATGTCGTCCTTCATGCGCTCCATGCCGTCGGAGGGCTTGATCGAGATGCCGCCGGTGTCGAACGTGATGCCCTTGCCGATCAGGCCGAGGGTCTTGCCCGCCGGCGCGCCCTTGGGCTCGTACTTCAACACCAGTAGTCGCGGCGGCTCCACGCTGCCGCGCGCGACGCCGAGAAACAATCCCATGCCCAGCTTTTCGATCTGCTTCTCGTCGAGAATGTCCGCGCTGACGCCGTCGACCGATCCCAGTGCCGCGGCCTTGTCGGCCATCACGCGCGGGGTCAGGACATTGCCCGGCTCGTTGATCAGCACGCGCGCGGCGTTGATCGACTCGCCCATCTGCTGCCCGTGGACGGCCGCCTGGGCCACGCTCTCGCTCGTGAGAATCGTCGCGTCCGTGATGAAGAACTGCTGATCGTTGCGGCTCTTGTGGAACCCGTTGTCGAAATTCGCCAGGACGATGCCTTCGGCAATGGTTTCGACGCGGGCGTTCGCCGCGAGCGCGCCCGGTTCCACATCGGCCCACGCGATTCTCCCGCGCCGCTGATGACGCGCCAGCTGCGCCGCGGAAGTGGCCATTCGTCGAAAGCGCTCCACGTCCATTTCGCGGCGCAGCCCGCCGCCCACACATGCGACACGCGACGCGCGCCAGCCCTGGGCCGGCGTCTGCACCACGTAGGTCTCGTACGGCTTGCCGCGGAACTCGCCACGCTCGATCGCCGACCGTATGTCGGCCGCGATCGCCTGGTCCAGGGTCGACAGCGCCGCCGCAGCCTGGTCCTGGGCGATAGGGACGATGATGAAATCGGTGTCCGCCGTGGGGAGGGGCGTCGAATTGACGGAAATCCGGGGGACTTCGTACGGCGCAGTCATACTGAGTTAGAATTCCTTTGCGCCCCGCCTGCTTTGGGGACCTTGTCATGAACTTACGATCAGGCGTCGCTCAGGCTTTTGTCCTGGCGTTTGGGGCGACACTCATCATCCCGTCCAACGCCCTGCAGGCCTCCGCGCAGGGCGGCAACAAAAAACCAAGTTTATCACTCAAGGCCACGCCGGCCGTGTCGTTTGCACCGGCGCGCGTGGTCGTGGTCGCGGAAGTGAAGGGCGGCGCGAACGACTTCGAGGAGTTCTACTGCCCGTCGGTCGAATGGGAGTGGGGCGACCTGACGACGTCAACCGCCGAAGCCGACTGCGAGCCGTACGAAGCCGGCAAGAGTGAAATCAAGCGCCGCTACACCGTCGAGCATCGCTACAAGAACCCGGGCGGGTTCCGCATCGTGTTGCGGCTCAAGAAGGGTAACCGGATCATCGCCACGGCCAACACCCTCGTGCAGGTGCGGGCCGGTCTCGGTCAGTAATCCCTAGAGGTTCGTCGCCACAGGATCGAATGGGCTCGGCCGGGGCGGGTCAATCGCGATCGGCGGAGGCACCGTGTACCACCGCCCCAATCCGGTAATCAGCGCCGCGCCCACTCCCATCGTCCAGGCGATGAACTCCACCGTGAGTCCAACCGCGATCATCGCGAAGGTGAGGGGTCCGATTCCCCACTCGGCGATGTCCACGAGTCTCGCGATCAGTGTCGGGCCCAGCAGGATCAGGGAACCGATTGCCGTGGCGACGAAGGCGTTGCCGGGCTGCCAGCCGAGGCGATCCTCGACCCACTCGCCGAGACGGCACGCGAGCGCCGTAAAGCCAAGCAGGAACGCGAACACCGCGAGCACAATCGCGATCGGCACGAGCAGCGCGACGAACGGGATGCCGATGATCGTGATCGCCAGGCCGATCGAGGCGGCGATCAGGAACGGAACGAAGAACACCTCGGCGGCGAGGCCGATCAGGAATGCGCGGAGCGGTTCGGCGAGCGCGGCACGGCCGACGCGCGCAACGGGCGCCCGCGCCACGATCAGAATCATCACCATGAGCACGGCGAGCACCGACACACGCGCCACGGTGCCGAAGAGACTCCACCAGCGGCTGACCTCGCCAAAGCGAATCACCGGCAGCCATCCGAGACCGCGTCGCGACCACTCACCAAACGAGATGTAGTTGACGCTGCCGCTCTGCTGCGCGCCCGCGTCGCGCGTAATCTGGCCGCCGACAATGACGACTTCACCGCGAACATCGGCGGTGGATGCAAGGTGAAGGTCGCCGCCGACCACGACCACGCCGTCGCGGACGCGGCCCTCAACCGTGAGGTTGCCGCCGAAGACGACGGCGGCGTCGCTGACTTCTTCGTCGCGCTCGACGCGGACGTCCTGGCCAAACGCAATGCGGGTTCCGGTGATCCGATACGTGGTTGTGTCCGTGGTCTGCGCCCACGCCGTGCCTTGAACGAAGACAACAGCCAGGGCTACCGCCAGCAGCGCTTTCCTCATCCGCACCTCAACAAACGGGACGATGCCTGGGACGGATAAGTTCCGCGTGCCCCCCGTACGCAGGGGCGGGTCTTCAGACCCGCCCGCACGATCGAAAGCTAGAAGCGGCCTAAAGGCTCGGCGACCTTCAGCCTGGCGCCGGTCGCGGCGAAAACTGCATCGAGGGTCGTGTCATCCGCCATCTCCCGGAGCACGAGGCCGTCCGGGGTCACGTCGATCACCGCCATCTCGGTGACGATGCGGTTCACCACCTTCATGCCGGTCAGCGGCAGCGTGCACTTCGGGAGGATCTTGTGCCCGCCGTCCCTGGTGGTGTGCTCCATGGCGATCACGACACGCTTGGCGCCGGCGACCAGGTCCATGGCCCCGCCCATGCCCTTGACCATCTTTCCGGGAATCATCCAGTTGGCGAGGTTGCCGGCCTCGTCCACTTCGAGGGCGCCGAGCACGGTGAGGTCGATGTGGCCGCCGCGGACCATGGCGAACGAATCAGCGCTGCTGAAGTACGAGGTGCCGGGCAACTCGGTCACCGTTTCCTTGCCCGCGTTGATCAGGTCGGGATCCATGTCAGCTTCGGTGGCCGGGTACGGTCCTACGCCCAGCATGCCGTTCTCGGAGTGCAGCGTGATCTCGATGCCCGGCGGGATGCAGTTGGCCACCTGCGTGGGCATGCCGATGCCAAGATTGACGTAATCGCCGTCTTTGAGATCGCGCGCAATGCGGCGGACGATTCGATCGCGCTTATCCACGGGTCACCTTCTTCTCGATGCGCTTCTCGTAGAACGGGCCGTGCACGATGCGCTTCACGAAAATCCCCGGCGTGTGAATGCCGTCCGGATCGAGCCCGCCGGGATCGACGAGCTCTTCGACTTCGGCGATCGTGTGACGCGCGGCGGTGGCCATCACCGGGTTGAAGTTGCGCGAGGTCTTCCGGTAGATGAGATTCCCGGCGCGATCACCCTTCCACGCCTTCACGAAGGCGAAGTCCGCGAAGAGCGGCAACTCGAGAATGTAGGTGCGCCCGTTGATCTCGCGGCTCTCCTTCCCTTCGGCGATCAGCGTGCCCGCCCCGGTCGGCGTGAAGAAGCCGGCGATGCCGGCGCCGGCGGCGCGCATCCGCTCGGAGAAGGTTCCCTGCGGCACCAGTTCCACTTCGATCTCCTTGGCGAGAAACTGCCGCTCGAACTCCTTGTTCTCACCCACGTAGGTGGCGATCATCTTGCGGATCCGCCGCGAGTGCAGCAAGGGGCCGCAGCCGAACTGGTCGATGCCGGCGTTGTTGCTGATGACCGTCAGGTCCCTGGTGCCGCGGCGATGTAACGCGGCGATGAGATGCTCTGGAATCCCACAGAGGCCGAAGCCGCCCATCATGATGGTGGCGCCGTCGGGGATCCCGGCGACGGCGTCGTCGGCGGAGGCCAGCACTTTGTTCATAGCTTGTGATCGTATCAAGAAGGGACACGGCAGGCACCGGCCGCAGCGCGCTAGGGCAACGACGCCTTGGCGCGCGTCGCTTCGTCGAAGAGTTTCTTGATCGCCTCCGGGTCATCGAGATGGTCGGCGAGCAGCGATAGCTCGGTCGCGTAGTACTTCAGCAGGGGTCTCAACTCGGCGCTGTTGGTCGACAGGATGCCCTGCCACATCTCCGCGCGGCTGGCGGCCAGTCGCGTGGTGTCCTTCAACCCGTTGCCGGCCCAATGCAGGTTCTGGGCGCCCACCGCGCGCGACACCACCGCCATGAGCGTGCTCGCGGCCACCTGCGGCAGGTGGCTGACCGCCGCCATCAGCCGGTCGTGCTCCTCACCGTGATCGTTCAGGACGACGGGCTTGGCGCCGAGCGCCTCGATGAACTTCACCGCGCGGCGGACCGCGTCCGGTGACTCCGGGTTGGTCAGAAACCAGGTCTTGCCGTCGAAGAGATCGGCACGCGCCGCGGCGGCCCCCGCGGTACCTCCCGCCATGGGATGCCCGCCGACGAACTGATGCAGGCCGGCCCTCGCGGCCATCGTCATGATCGCGCGCTTGGTGCTGCCGGTGTCGATGACCAGCGCCTCGCGATCGATCGCCGCGGGCAACTGCGGCAGCATCCTGAGGATGGCGTCCACGGGTGCCGCCAGCACCACCACGAGCGCGCCGCCCACCTTGGTCAGCGGATCGCCGGCGTCGACGGTGCGGACCTGGAGCGTGGGCCACCGCCGCTGCGCGGCGAGGGAGATCGACGTGCCGATCAGCCCCGGTCCGACGATCGCCAACCCACGGGAGGTATCAGGCAATCAGCGCGCCCAGCCCCTTCGTGCGACCGGCTCCAGGCAGATGCTGCGGCCGATCGCCGGCGCAATGATCCGCAATTCGGCCATCAACCGATCGAACTGCGCCGGGAACATCGATTGCGCACCGTCGCTGAGCGCGTGATCGGGATCGTTGTGCACCTCGATGATCAACCCGTCGGCGCCTGCCGCAACCGCGGCGCGCGCCATCGGCGCCACCTTGTCGCG
>Ga0190265_10001031_pt1 | contig 18152 bp, 17 predicted proteins | sample Popmic124T_FD_133135 | JGI IMG/M metagenome (GOLD analysis project Ga0190265, IMG submission 133135) | Populus adjacent soil microbial communities from riparian zone of Indian Creek, Utah, USA - 124 T | ecosystem: Environmental > Terrestrial > Soil > Riparian zone | place: USA: Utah | collected...
ATCTGGATCGTCGCCTGAGCCATGACGCCCGGGAGCACCGACGGACGAACCTGGCCATAGACCTCGACACGACGCGACGAGCGCTTCGTCACGACGATCGGGAGCCGGTAGGCGCCGTACGCCGGCTTGATCTTGCCGCCGCGCGTGCGTGAGTAGCGCAGACCCGAATTGAACTGGTCGGTCTCCGGCACGTCGATCAGCTGATACTGCGCGACGGTCTTGACGCGCCGGTCGCCGAAGAACAGCCGGTCAGACTCGTTGATGTAACGCGCCTGCTCTCCGAGCGAGACGTTCGAGAACCGGTCGGGTGGCCTGGTCTGGTAGCCGAACTCCGTGATGTAGATCCCCCGGCCACGAGGCGTGCGGCCCGCCCGTGCGGCGCGGTCCATGAACCTGTGGAGGCGCGGCATGTGCGCCTGAATCAGCGCCGCCGGACGGCTGGGGCCGAGCTCGGTTCGCGGTGTGCCGAAGGCGCCGAAGTTGTACGGGTGGATCGCGTAGCCGCCGATGTTCAGCTTGGCCGGGCGGCGCGGGCACTTGTGCAGGGTGCGCAGCTTGCCCCGGAACGCTCGGCCGGTGCGGTAGTCGAGGCAGAGCGCCGCGCTGAACAGCTCGAGCGGGTTGCTGATCGCCGCCACCTCGCCGAAGAGCACGCGGCTACGACGCGCGGGGTCGTGCGTGGCGATCGACTTGTAGCCGGCCTGCCATAGCTTGCGGTAGTAGATGCCACCGATGTCGACCACGCCGTAGCGGGTCAGCTTGTTCTCGGGCCGGATCCACTCCTTGAGGTTGGGCTCGTTGTACAGCGAGTACCAGTCCACCTTGCCCCGGTAGCGCTTGGCCACGGCGGCCGTGAACGCACCGAACTCGCTCGCCTTCGGTCGCAGCGTGCAGGGCTCGCCCGACTTGCAGCGACCGGGCTGCTCCGAAGTCCAGTGCGGGCCTGGCCCGGTCACGGTGAACATCAGCTTGACGCCGTTGCTTCGCGCCAAGTTGACGATGCGGTCGGTCTGGCCCCAGTCGTAGAGGGGCTCACTGGGGTCGCTGGTGTCGAAGCCGGCCGGCTTCTTGCGGTCGTTGATCCGCTTGTAGACGCGGTAGAAGACGACGTTGGTCCGAATGACGTCGACGCCGAGGGCGCGGATCTCGCGCATCGCCTCGGCGGGGTTCTCGCCGCGATCGCCGAGCAACTCGGAGTCGTCCTGGAGCAGGCTCAACTGGCCCGAGCTGGCGACGGCGGTGCCTTGAACGGCGAGCACGGCGGCGAAGGCCAGCAGCGCGCAGACCAGCGTGCGGAGGGTCTTCGAGTTCGTCATACGTCCCTTCGGTAGTCGCCTCCGAGAGAGGGTGGAGGCGGGTTGACGGTCTCGAAGGGTACACACGGCTCGCGGCCGAAAGTTGCGGTTCCCCAGACCGCGCTCTAGCGGTACAGCCGCGTCCGGGCGAAGCGGTCGCGAAGCATCTGCCAAGCGGGCTTGCGCTGACCGGTGTAGGTCAGCACGCCCTTGTGATGACGGATGTTGTCGTTCGGGCCGGGACCGTTGACGGCGCCGCCACGCCAGTTGGGGAAGATCTCGAACTCGCGCAGCGTCCAGTGGATCGCGCCCGACATGAACGGCAGACGGTCGACGAGGTCGACCGTGCGGGCGACGTGATTCGCCTGGAAGGCGTAGCTGCCCTTCGTCCCCGCCGGCGAAGCCGCCATGTCGGGCCGTCCCTCCGCACCGAACTCCGTCATGACCAGCGCCTGCTCGGGGTAGTTGATTCGCATCTGGCGCAGGAATGGCTCGAGCGCGTTGAAGTCCTCGACCCACGGGTACCAGCCGAAGTACTGGTTGATGCCGATCAGGTCGAACTGCTCGTAGGTGCGTTGGCGGGGAAGTACCGCACGTGTCTTGATGTCGAGGGAGATCGGCAGCAGCGGGTCGAGGTCGCGGGCGGCCTTGAGCGCGCCAAGCAAGAAGAGGCGGCTCGCCGTGCGGACGTCCGGCGTGAAGGTGAGCTCGTTGGCGACGGAGTGGACGATCACCGACGGATGGCTGCGCGCGGCCAGGACGGTCCGTTTGACCTGGGCGACCGCGCGCTGGCGCATCAGCCGCGTGCGGAGTTGGTTGCCGTTGTGGTCGCGCTGCCAGACCGGCGCCTGGTTGTAGACCATGATCCCGGCCTTGTCGAAGCGGCGGAGGAGTCCCTCGCTCATCACGTAGTGGGCGCGCGTGACGTTCGCGCCGACCTCCTTCAGCTCCCGGACCGTGGTGTCCATGTCGTAGCCGGTGAGCCCCGGCCCACGACCGGGCGCGTCCTCGTGGATCGACGCGCCGCGCAGGTTGATCTGCCGGTTGTTCAGCAGCAGCATCCCGCCCTTCACTTCGACCGAGCGAAGGCCGATCTCGTGCCGCTCGACCTGCGTAGTGCGGCCGTCGTAGGTGAGTGAGACGCGGGCGTCGTAGAGCCGCGGCCGGTCGGGGGACCACAACTCGGGTGCCGGCACGCCGATCTGGACGCGCGCGCGGCGCCGGCCCGAGCGGGCACCGCGGATCGTGATTTTGCGCGCGGTGACACGGCCGGACGGCGACCGTAGCCAGACGTTCAGCGCGGGCTGGGGAAGTTCGGTCTGGCGGCCTTGCATCCCATTGCGACGCTCGCGCGGAAGCTTTTCGAGCACGCCGTCGATCAGCAGCGAGGCGCTGCAACCAGTCGCCGCACCAGTGCAGTGCACCGAGGGCATCAGCCCGAGGCCACGGATGTGGGCTCCGCCGATCGGTACGAGGCTAACCGGGCGGACGATCCCGCCCCAGTTCCACCAGCCCTCGGGTAGACGCGGGTCCTTGCGACTGTCGACCAGCACCTCGAGCGTGTTGATACGCCCCGGCCGTAGACCGCGCGCCGGGACCTGGAACGGCGTGTACGGGTCGATGCTGATCCCGATCCGCTTCCCGTTGAGCGAGACGACCGTCCGCCGCCGCGCCTGCTCGAAGCGGAAGGCCCAGCTGTAGCCGTCCACATTGGGTGCTTGGAAGCGCAGCCGGTAGAGCTTGACGGTGCCGCCGAACTGCGGCGCTCGCGCAAGCCCTTCGAAAGCGCTCGGTACCCGGACCGGTCGCCAGCCGCTGGCGGCCTGAGCTGGCCGAGCGGGCAGTGTCCTGGCTGAGCGTGCGGCTGTGGCGGGCGCTCCCTCGGCGGGCGGCGCTGGCTGAGGCGGCGCCGGCGGCGTCAGCATGTCGCGGATCTCCCAACCCGAGCGAAGCTGGATCGGCTTCGGCGGACGCTTGGGCTCGGCAGCTTGCGCGACCTCCGCGGCCATCGTCAACGAGATCAGTGCGGCCGCCGCGCATGCGATCGATCGGTGCATCCCAGAGATAACCCGGCCACCCGTCTGCAGTTGTGGCGCGGCCATCGGCCGGGCATCATGGCGAACGCCGCGGCACCGGGCGCCGCTCACGCGAGGGGTGGCGTGAAGAGGGCCGCCCGACAGGCATAATCTTTCCAGATGGATCCGCAGCGAAAGCGCAAGCTGCGCCTGTTCGTGGCTTTGGGCGCAGCGGTGCTGCTCGCGGGCGCGCTGATCTACACCAGCTTCAGCGCCTCGACGCAGGCCAGCACTCCCTCCGATCTGCTCGCCAACGCCGAGCCCGGTCGCTCCTACGAGCTGACCGGCAAGGTCGTCGCCGACTCGGTTGACAAGGATGGCGACAAGCTGACATTCCGCATCCGTGACCGTGAGGGCAAGGCCTCCCTGCCCGTGACCTACGAGGGCGTCGTGCCGGATCCGTTCCGCGAGGGACGCGAGGTGATCGTCTCCGGCGAGCTAAAGGGGGGCACCTTCCTCGCCGAGCGCGACTCGTTGATAACCAAGTGCCCCTCGAAGTTCACCAAGGACGAGCAGAACACCTGACGTGGCGGGAGTCGGCTCCGCCTGTCTGCTCGTCGGCCTGCTGACCGCGGTTTACGCCGCTGGCGTCTCGCTCTACGGCGCGCGGACCGGCGATCGGGCCGCCGTGGTGTCGGGGCGGCGTGCGATCTACTGCCTTGCAGCGTTGTTACTGGCGGCCACGGCGATCCTGCAGTCGGCCTTCCTACGTTCCGACTTTTCCTACAAGCTGGTCGCCGAGGGCTCCTCGACCGACACGCCGACCTTCTACAAGGTCACCGCGATGTGGGCGACCCAGGACGGCTCGCTGTTGCTGTGGGCGCTGCTGATGTCGATCTTCTCGACCGCGGTGCTGTTCTTGACCCGTCGCTCGTTGCGCGACATCGCTCCGTACGCCACGACGGTGCTCGCGGTGATCGCCGGTTTCTTCCTGCTGCTGATGGTCGGATGGGAGAACCCGTTCACCACGCTCGCCAACCCACCGGTCGAGGGCGCCGGCCTCAACCCGCTGCTGCGTCATCCGGCGATGATGATCCACCCGCCGATGCTCTACACCGGCTACGTCGGGTTCGCGATTCCGTTCGCGTTCGCGATCGGTGCGCTGATCGTCCGCCAGACGGGCGCCGACTGGATCCGCGCCACGCGCCGCTTCGCGCTGGTTGCGTGGACGTTCCTCGGTACCGGGATCATGCTCGGCGCGCTCTGGTCCTACACCGAGCTCGGTTGGGGCGGCTACTGGGCCTGGGATCCGGTCGAGAACGCCTCGCTGATGCCGTGGTTGACCGGGACCGCCTTCATCCACTCGATCATGGTCCAGGAGAAGCGCGGGATGCTGAAGGTCTGGAACGCGTCGCTGATCATCGCGACGTTCGTGCTCGCGCTGCTCGGGACGTTCCTGGTGCGGTCCGGGATTCTCGACTCGATCCACGCCTTCGGCGCCTCGACGATCGGTAAGCAGTTCCTCGTCTTCATCGCGATCGTGATCGGCGGATCGACGGCGCTGGTCATCTCGCGACTCGACGATCTCCGCAGCAAGGCGCGGCTCGACTCGCTGATGTCGCGCGAGGCGTTCTTCCTCGTCAACAACCTGGTGCTGATCGCGCTCTGCGTCGTGATCTTCTGGGGCACGTTCTTCCCGCTGATCTCCGAGGCGCTGACCGGCGAGGAGGCGAGCGTCGGCCCGCCGTGGTTCAACCGCCTGACTACGCCGCTCGCGCTCGTGCTGGTCGCATTGGCGGCGATCGGACCGCTGCTGCCGTGGCGCAAGGCGAGTCGGTTTGGACTCGTACGGGCCTTCCGAGCCCCGCTTGCGGTGGCCGCCGTGACCTTCGTTGCGCTGCTCGCGCTTACCAACGCGGCTGACAGTCCCTTGTCGCTGATCATGTTCTGCCTCACGGCGCTGGTCCTGACTGTCGTCGCGCAAGAGCTCGCGCGCGGCGCGGCGGCTCGGCGGACGATCACCGGGGACCCGTGGCCCCGGGCCATGGCTCAGCTCGTGGCGCGCAATCGCCGCCGCTACGGGGGCTACCTGGTGCACGCCGGCATCGCCGTGCTGTTCCTCGGAGTGGCGGCCTCCTCTGCATTCCAGGAGCAGCGAGATGTGCGGGTCTCGCCAGGCGATTCGTTCGACGCCGGCGGCTATCGGATCACCTACGAGCGCGCGACCGCGAACCTCGGGCGCGACAGCGCCGGCACGGGCGCACCGATCTCGTTCGGCGCGGTGCTGACGGCGCGTCGCGGCGACGAGACCTACACGCTCCGTCCTTCACGCAACTTCTATCCCTCGCAGGATGCGTCGACTGGGCCGATCGGGCGCTTCTTCGAGGGGGAGGCGACGAGCGAGGTCGATGTGCGCTGGGGCCTGCGGCGCGATCTGTGGGCGGCGGTGCGGCCCGACATCAGCGGCCTCGAGCCGGCGATTCGCGAGGGCAACGAGAAGTTCGCCGGCTCCAACGACACGGTTCAGGCGGTCGTCATCGCCGCGCTGGTCGACGGCTATCGCAACGATCCGCCGCCCGCCACCTTCCGGGTCATCGACTCGCCGCTCGTGTCGTGGATCTGGATCGGAGCCGCGATCGTGTTGCTCGGCGCTTTGATCGCAATCTGGCCGTCGCCCGAGGCGCGGCTGCGACGCGTGACGTCCATCTACGCGGCCCGACTGGGCAAAGAGCTCTCGCGGGCCTGACCGTGGAATACGGCCTGGCGGCGATCCTGCTTGCGGCACTCGTTGCCGCGGTCGTTCTGCGCCCGTTCGTGCGCGGGGTAGGCGACGACACGCGGCCGTCCGCGAGCCGTGAGGAGCTCGAGGCGGCCAAGGAGGCCAAGTACCGCGAGATCCGTGACGCACGACTCGACGTCGAGATGGGCAAGCTCTCGATCGAGGACCACCGGGCGATCGATCGCGAGCTGCGCGGCGAGGCGATCGAGATCCTCAAGCGGCTCGACGAGCTAGACGGCAAGGCCCCCGAGGCCTGACGCGATACTCTCCCTCAGCGATGGAGGCGATTTTCAGCGGAGTTCAGGTCATCCTGGCCGTCGTGGTCATCGTCCTGATCCTGATGCACTCGGGTAAGGACGCTGGCCTCTCGGGCGCGTTCGGCGTTGGCGTCGGGGGCGGCCCGTTTGGTGGTGGCTCGCTGGTGGAGCGCAACCTGAACCGCTGGACTGTTGCGTTCGCCGTGTTGTTTGTGGTGAACGTGATTGTGTTGTTGAAGATCTAGCGGCGGTTTCGCTCTGAACGACTAGGTCCGGGCGTTGGTGGCCGCGGGGCCTGTCTCCGGTGGATGGTTCGTCCGTCGACTCCGCCTTGCTCCGCTGGTTGCGATTTTGGGTGGTGTGCAGGGCTACGTCTGGGACGCCGAGCCGGTGAAGCGGACGGCGGTGGCGCGGAGTGGGGGGCAGACGGTGCCGGTGGCGGAGCGGCGGCCGTAGAACTCGCCGTCTGAGGTGAGGGTGGTGCGGGCGCCGAGGGCTTGGACGTGGGAGAGCACGCGGAGGGCCGAGTCGGTGATGCGGATGTCGTGGAGGGGGCGGGTGATCTGGCCGTTCTCGATGAGGAAGGTTCCGTCGCGGGTGACGGCTGTGAAGAGGGTGTCGGCGGGGCGGACGACGTTGGTGTACCAGAGGCGGGTGATGTAGATGCCACGCTCGATCGGTGCGCAGAGCTCTTGCTCATCTTCCGCGCCGCCGCCGATCAGGACCATGTTGGTGGGGCGGGGACCGAAGGCTTGACCGCCGGGGACGAGCGCGTGGCCGGTCGAGGCCGTGGCGCCACCGGCTACGGCGGCGCTGCGGGTGTCGTGCACGACACGGTGGGCGACGCCATCCTGGATCAGGGGAATCGGAGCCTTCGGGAGGCCCTCGGCGTCGAAGTCGCGCGGGAGCGTGGAGTGGAAGCGGGGTGAGTCGGAGAGGTTGATCGCGGGGGAGACCACGCGGGTGCCGAGCCGGCCGCTGAGGGCTCCGCGGCCCTCGGCATGAGCGAGACCGTCGAACGCTGTCTCGCCGAGTGTCCAGAGGAGCTCGCTGACGGCGTGCGGCTCCATGACCACGGGATGCTCGCCAGGCTCGATCGTCTCGGGCTCGCTTGGCGTGGTGGCCTTGTCCGTCGCCCGCTCCGCTATCGCAAAGGCGTCGATGGCACTCGTGGCGACGGCGGTCTGGGCCGCATAGCCCGTGCGTTGGGTCGGGGCGGTGGCGATGACCTTCATGAAGGCGTCGGTCACGCGGTCGTTCACCTCTACGCCTGTCGATGAGGCGATCGCCGTTTCGACGTGTCCCACCGTCCAGATTCCGCCGACCTCCACGCCGCGCCGGGTGGCGACGTCGAATGCAGCGCGCAGTGCCACGCCGCCGGTTTCCGGGTCGAGCTGGGCTGTATCAGCGTCGAACCCGTGATGCCCGCGCAACGGCGCGGGTGATGGAAAGCCGGGGAAGTGGCCTTCTCCAGCCCGACCGGCGGCAGCCTGCGCGGCCGCCACGGCCGCTCTGGCGCAGTCCGTCAACGCGTCGCGGTCGGCGCGGTTGGTCGCCGCCCGACCGACGTGGCCGGCCCGGAGCACGGCTATCTCGACCGTCAGATCGTCGATCGACGTCGCTTGCGTTGGACGGGAGCGGGCGAAGCGGAGCATCGTCGATCGCTCGCGAGTGACCGTGACGAGCGCATCGCCTTTCGCCTCGCTTAGGGCTTGGCGTGCGAGGTCCAGCGCGACGGTCACGCCGATCCCACGTTGACGTTGCGGAATCGCGCGGGTGCGCAGCCGTGGGATACCCGTGCCACTTGGCCGGGCTCGCCCTTGCCGCAGTCAGTCAAAGAGGTGAGCCGCCACTCGTCGGCGGCGCAGACAGCGTCGAGTCCCGCCCAGAAGGTCGGCGTCACCCCTGAGTAGATCGGGTCGCGCAACATTCGCCCGAGCCGGCCGTCGACGATCTCCCAAGCCGCCTCGCCACCGAACTGGAAGTGCAACCGCCGCGAGTCGATCGACCACGAACGGTTGTTGTCGATGTAGATGCCGCGATCGACCCCCGCTAGCAGCTCCTCGAGCGAGCCGCCATCGCCGGGATCGAGGCTGACGTTGGTCATGCGGACGATCGGCTGACGGGCGAAGCCCTCGGCGCGCGCGCAGCCACTGGATCGGCCGAGGCCGGCCTCTGCCGCGCTCTCGCGCGACGACAGAAAGCCGCTCAGTACGCCCTCGTGGACGACTGGGACCGACTGTGCGTCAACGCCCTCGTCGTCCCAGCGAAAGCTGCCGATCGCACCAGGCAAGGTCGCGTCAGCGGTTATGGACATCGCCTCCGAGCCATAGCGGAGGGAGCCGATCCCATCCGCCGGCACCCAGCTCGTTCCAGCGTACGACGCCTCGTAGCCCAGCACTCGGTCGAGCTCTACGGCATGGCCCACCGACTCGTGTATTTGCAGGCCGAGCTGCTCGCCGACCAGTACGAGCGTCATCGGGCCCTCCGGACAGGGAGGTGCGTCGAGTAGCGCCACTGCCTCCTCGGCGACTCGAGGCGCGTTGCCGGTGATGTCGAGCGCGAGAGCGTGCTCCCAACCCGCCTGGGCGACATTTCCCGAATGCGAAGCCGGATACGAACGAACCTGCACCTCTGCGTCGCGGACGGCGGTCGCCTGAAGACCGCCGCCGCACTCGGTGAGCTGCTGCTCGCAGAGTGCTCCATCGGTCGAGGCGAAGAGCTTTCGCTCGACCCGCGAATCGAGGTGGGCGAGCGCGACCGTCACTCGAGAGTCTTCACGTAGCGCTACGTCGGCCTCCGCCAGAAGGGCGAGCTTGTCCTCCAGTGATACGGAGAATGGGTCGATGGCAGCGGGCGAGGTGTAGCTCCCGGTCGCGGGCGCGGCGGGCGAAAGTGCCGACGCGCCAAGCGCGGGTTGTGCCTCAGCGATCGCCAGCGCCCGTGTGAGCGCGTCGTCCGCCGCCGCTCGGTTTGAGCCCGCGGCCGCTGCGAACCCCCACCCGCCATCCAGCCGGACACGAACGCCGAATCCCTCCTCCTCGTGGGCGTCCAGCTCGTCGAGCTCGCCGTTGCGCATCGCCACCGCCTCGTGCCGTAGATGCACATGGCGCACGTCGGCGTAGCTGGCCTGAATTGCGGCCGAGTCCATCAGATCGCAGAGGAGATCCCGCACCGCCGCGACCCTACCGAGCCAGTCGGTGCCTTCCGTGGCAACAAAGGGGGGTGCGTCTTCCGGCTGGCCTCCCTTAAGTCGGTGATGAACGCACCAACTCAGAAACGATTTCGTCTAGAGCTTGCCCCAGCGAGTAAAGAATCGCTCACTTCAGACCGATGGCGGGCGCTGTGAGGGGGTCAGGGGGCAAGTCGCTGGCGAGCGAATACGAGCGCCATCGCAGAGCAGTCATTGGCATGCTCGCTAAACGCTTCCCACGTCTGGCCGACGACGAGAAGCTCGCGCTCTACCACGACGCATGGGCGCGAGTGCTCACGAAGCGCGAGCGCGGCGAGGAGATCGAGTCGCTGCGTGCCTACCTGATCGCCACCAGCGCAGCTGAGGCACTCCATTCCCTGAGTCGCGGAAAGCCGCCAGCCCCCGTCGGTCCAGACGACCCCCTCCTGACGACACTCCCTGACGAGGGAATCCCGATCGAGGAGGAGGTCATCAGGCGCGATCAGGTCCGCATCGCCCGCGACTTGATCGACAGCCTGGACCGACGCCAGCGTGAGGTCATGAAACTGCGCTGGGACCTACAGCTCAGCGGCCGCGAGGTACGTGCTGCTCTCGGTCTCAGCCAACGCCAGTACCAGCGGCTGGTCGAGCAGAGCGCTGTAGCGATCGCCGATCGCGTGAAAGAGCTCAAGGACGGCACCTGGTCGCGTCGTCAGAAGAGCTTGCTCGCCGCATGTCTCGTGCAGGTCGAGAATGGGCCGGAGCGTCGCGTAGGCATCGCGAGCGACCGCCGGCGCAAAGAGGCGCAGCGACTGCTCGAGTCCGACCCTCACGTTGCAGCCCTCTACGCCGAGGTGCGGACCGCCCTCCGCGGCGCTGCGGCCTTCCTGCCACTCCCCGTCATCGTCGGGAGCGCAGACGCGTCTGCCGCCACTCGATTGACGGATCTCGTTGCTGAGGTGCGCAACCACGTCGCTGGCGCGGTCGAGACCGGAAAGCAGCAAGCAACCTCCCTCTATCTCAGGGTCGGAGATCCCTCGATGTTCTCCACTGCCCGCCCAGGGACCATCGTCGCCGTTGCGGCCCTCGCCGTCGGAGGTGGCACCGTCGCCGCCCACGAGGTCGTCTCAGAGCGGTCTTCAGAGACGGTCGCTTCTGCACAGGAGCTCCGCGGAGGAACGGAGCCCACCGAGCCCGCCCTTTCCCCGACACGCCGGCGCCAAGAGGCTGACAAGCGGAAGAACGCCCAGCAGCGTCGTCCCGCGGCCCCGCTATCCGCCGGGGGCACAACCCAGTCGTCTACCACCGCCACGGCGCCCATCTCGTCACCGCCGCCCGCGGCATCCCAACCAGCACCCCCACCTGCATCAGACCCACCACCGGCGCCATCGAGCGGAAAGGAGTTCAGCTTTGAGGACTAGCGAGGGGGGCTTGCGCCGCCATTTCGGGGGAGGCCTTTGCCACCTCCTGGTTCGTAGTACATCGGCCAGGCGCTGCGTAATTGGACTGCTCGCTGTCTGGGGACTGGCGTTCTGGCCTGCGACCGCGACTGCCCAAGACGTGACGCCTCCGGTGGCTCCCTTGGGGGTATTCGTCCAACAAGGGGAGGATTGGCAGTCCGGCGGCAACTTTGACCTGTGGTGGAACAATCCAGTAGGCCAAGAAAGTCCTATCGCGGTTGCGCATTACGAGTTGTGCCCGGCCATGCCGCTAGGACCCTGTACGACCCATCAGGTAGCGGGGGCCGAGATCTCGGCGATGACGGTGTCGCTTCCCCATAGGGGTTGGTTTTGGCTTCGCCTCTGGCTAGAAGATGCATCGGGAAATGTGGACGAGGATGCACAGACACCGCCTGTGATGTTGCTATTCGACGACGAGGTGCCTGCCGGAGCCTCACTTCAAAACAGCCACGAGTGGATCAGCGCTGCGGAAGCCGATGACCTGGAGTTGGACATTGAGATGGGACTGGATGTAGTTGTGCCGCTATCAGGCATCCGCGGTTACTCGCTAACGGCTGACGGCTCGACTCCTGATGAGCTCATTGAGGTGGGGGCGACCCAGGACTCGTTCCGCTTCCCGCGAGTTATTCGCTCACCACGCTTCCTGAGGGCTCAAATGAAGTGCGAATACGCACGGTTTCAAACTCCGGGATGACTTCGACGGACATCGAGATAGGATTGATTCGAATCGATCGAACGCCTCCGACGGTGGTCGTTGGCGCGGTGCCGGACCTGGACACATGGCTAAATGCGCCACTCGATGTTTCATTGGAGGGTCTAGACCAGCTTGACCTCTCCGGCATGGCGGCAGCACCTGTTGATCGACCGCTTGAAGCGGGGGCGTACGTGGGTTACAGACTTGATGAAGCGCCAGTACAGCAGGTTCGTGGTGCTCAAGCCGCCTTTACCGTGGCTGGAGACGGCCAGCATGTGGTTGCCTTGGAGGGAGCGGACGTGGCTGGCAATCTTGCTGAAGAGCAGTTGATCCACTTCAAAATCGACCAGACGCCTCCAACAGGCGCCTTCCACCTCCCGGACCCAGCAGATCCTCGTCAGGTCGCCGTAGGGGTTTCTGATGCGACATCAGGCATTAGGGATGGATACGTCGCGTATAGGCGGGCGGGGGAGAAGCTCTTTACACGGCTACCCACCGGTTTGAAGGGCGAGCGGTTGGTTGCTCGGCTGAATGATCTCGCCATGCCGGCGGGCAACTACGAGTTTCGGGCGATCGCAAACGACGAGGCCGGGAATCAGGCTGTGATCACCCGTCGTGTCGACGGGGCGCCCATGGCCCTCTCCGCTCCGGTGCGGCGAGTCAGCCGTATGGGGCTCGCCACCAGTCGGACGATCCGGAAGTGCCTCAAGGCAAAGAAAAAGCGGCGAGCCGGAAGCCGGAAGCGGCTTGTTCGGAAGTGCAGCAAGCGAGAGGTGAGCAGCCCAGCTGGCGCTCCGTTGCGCCTGCCAAACGGCAAAGGCTTGAGGTCATCCGGGCGTGTCACCTCTATCGATGGCGTGCCGCTCGCCGGAGCCAATGTGGTCGTCGAGCATCGACCGCGGTCGGGCGGACGTTTCGCTCGGCTCGGCGTGGTTCGAACTGACCAGCAAGGCGCCTTTCGTTTCACTGTGCCCGGAGGCCCGTCCCAGACCATCCGCTACCGCTACGAGGGCAACAACACCGTTCGCCCGGCCCAGGCTGATCTGATGACCAAAGTCAACGCTGCTGCGGTTCTCAGGGTCAATCACCGTCGCCTTCGTAATGGTCAAGCGGTGCGGTTCGCCGGACGGTTGCTCGGTAAGCCGATCCCGGCCGACGGCAAGATCGTCGCCCTTCAGGCCAAGGTCGGACGGGCTTGGCGTACGTTCGCGACCCCACGAGCGAATGCGAAGGGTGTCTTCAGGCACCGCTACCGGTTCACCAAGACCACAGGCTTGCGGCGGTATGCCTTTCGGGCGCTCGTAACTCGCGAGGCGGCCTACCCGTACGAGCGCGGTGCATCGCGGACTGTCAGCGTCACCGTCCGCGGACGGTGACGGCCAGACCTGGTGCCATTTGAACGCTCAGTCAGCTCTTGCGCCGCGCAGGACCTCGTTAGGCCGGATACCACCCATCGCATCGTTGGTTGCCGACTTTTCATTGCTCTGCAGTGCGGCTGAGAGGAGTCGAACCTCCACGGACCTTACGGTCCACAAGGCCCTCAACCTTGCGCGTCTACCAGTTCCGCCACAGCCGCCTGAGGGGGCGCGGAGTATAGCCGGGGCGGTTTGCTCTTGATTCCGTCCGACGGGGGAGTACTCTACGAACACATGTTCGGATCAGACGACAATCCGCAGCGCGCAAAGGGAGCCTGAGACCGTGGACTTGAACCTGACGAAGCGTCAGCAGGAGATCTTCGACTTCATCAAGCGCTACTCGGCCAAGCACGGCTACCCGCCCACTGTGCGGGACATCGGCAAGGCGATTGGGCTGACTTCGTCCTCGACGGTCCATGCCCATCTCGCGAATCTCGAGAAGGTGGGGCTGTTGCGGCGCGATCCGAGCAAGCCGCGAGCGATCGAGCTGCTCGTCGATCGCGCTAAGCGAGCTGTAGGCGCCGATGGAGGGCTGCCGCTCGTCGGTCAAGTGGCTGCGGGTCAGCCGCTGCTCGCCGAGGAGAACATCGAGGAGTACGTCGAGGTGCCGGAGCTGGCCGGAGGGGACCAGGGCGAGTATCTACTGCGGATCACCGGTGACTCGATGATCGACGCTGGGATCCAGGACGGCGATCACGTTGCGGTCAAGACCCAGGACACAGCCCGGGATGGGGAGATCGTTGTCGCGCTCGTGGGGGAGGACTCCGAGGCGACCGTCAAGCGCTTCTTCAAGGAGAGCGACCACATCCGGCTCCAGCCGGAGAACGAGACCCACGAGCCCATCCGCAGCACCGACGTCACGGTGATCGGCAAGGTCGTCGGCGTCATGAGGAGGGTCACATGAGAATTGCGAGGCTGAGATGACTCCCGCGACCGCCAGCGCTTGGGTTGCGGACCGCCTCTCGCAAGGTTGGAGGGAGGGTTCCGCGTTACGCGGAGGTCCCAGCGACGACGCCCTGCGGCGTCGCTCGGCCGGGTGTTCGGTGCGCTCCGACGGTGGCGGCAGGTTCACGCTCGAGCAACGGCTCGACAGCGTCTGGGAGGACCTGCGCACCGGCGGAGCGGCCGAGTGCCCGGTGTGCGGTGGGCGGATGGAAGGCGTTGAGTTCGCTCGCTGTGCTTCCTGCGGTAGCGAGCTGTTCTAAGCAGCGGCGCGCCTCTGTGAGGGCTGCACGAACGCGCCCCCGTATTGGCGCTAGAGCTATCCAGGCCTAACATTGGAGGGCTGGTAAGCAGCCGCGGCGCCGGAGAGAAAACCGGCGTTCGAGGAAAGTCCGGACACCACAGAGCAGGGTGGTCGGGAAACCCGACCCGGGGAAACCCGCGGGAAAGTGCCACAGAAAAAACACCGCCTAAGCGACGGGCTCTGCCCGTCGCCGGTAAGGGTGAAATGGTGCGGTAAGAGCGCACCGGCGTCGCTGGTGACACGACGGCCAGGCAAACCCCACCCGGTGCAAGGCCAAGCAGGGATGTTGACGCTGCTCGAAGAGTCCCAGGTAGGCCGCAGGGCCAAGAGGCCCGCCCGCCGCCGGCCCCCTCCAACTAGACCGGCGGATGGCAGACGGATGGCTGCTCACGACAGAATCCGGCTTATAGCCAGCTAAGGGGAAGGCCCGCTCAGGCGGGCCTTTTCTATTGGCCGGGTCGTCGTCGAGCACCGCCGCGGCTACATCTCGCCATCGGCGGTGCGATCCGTACTAGCGCTTCAAGCCGAGCGTGGCCCCGCGCGACTCACCACCATCCGATAGATCACCAGTAGCAACAGCGAGCCGAGAATGGCAATCGCCCACGTGCCAATGTCAAAGAACTCGTCCAGGTCCCCGATATCAAGGGCGCTGGCGATCAGCCCGCCGACGACTGCGCCGGCGATCCCGATTAGCATCGTCACGATTATGCCGCCGGGGTCGTCGCCAGGCAGAATCGCCTTCGCGATCGCCCCTGCTAGGAGCCCCAAGACGATCCAGCCCAGAATGCCCATGCTTTCCACACTCCCTCGTCGATACGGACGCCGGTCAGATACCCACAAGGCAGACCTTCAACCCTTGGGCTATGGCTGACGCCAGCTTCAAGCCCGCGCTGCGGTTCGATGCTCTGACTGGCCTCTTCGATCCAGTTGTGGCAGCCACCACGCGGGAGGGGACGTTCAAGCGCCAGGTGCTCCACCACGCGGCACTCGATCATGGAGAGCAAGCTCTCGATCTCGGTTGCGGGACTGGCACGCTCGCGCTTATGGCCCAAGCGAGAGAGCCTGGTGCGACAGTAGTAGGGCTCGATGCGGACCCGGCGATCCTCGAGCGCGCCCGTGCCAAGGCGGCTGCCGCTAACGCTCCGGTGAGCTTCGATGAAGCCTTCTCCACCCAGCTCCCGTACGAGACAGAGCGCTTCGACGTCGTCTTCTCAACACTCTTCTTCCACCACTTGACGGACGCTGACAAACGAACCACCGCGACCGAGATCCTGCGTGTGCTACGCCCGGGGGGACGCCTGGTGGTGGCAGATCTTGGCCGTCCGCACGACCCGTTCATGCGCCTGGTGGCGGCCGCCACCGTCCAGCTGCTCGACGGGCGCGAGACGACGAGCCTGAACGTCGGTGGAGGGCTACCGGTGCTCTTCTCCGGCGCCGGTTTCGGGAACGTCAACGTCACCGATCGGCTGCGCACACCGGTTGGGACCATCGAGATCGTCGTTGGCCGACGTCCGGCCGCGGCAGCTTGAGCGGACCCCGCCGGGAGGCGGAGCCCGCCCAATCGATTGACCCGTCCGGTCATACCCGCCCGGCCGTACTTCTGTTGTGCCCGGTCAGACCGGTGGGCGAAACAGTGGCTTGTCGGCGGAGTCGATTAGAGTCCGCGCCCGATGGAGGTTGTTGCGTTCATCCTGCCGTTCGTCCTGGCCGGGACGATCGTTCTGTTCGTCGCCTTTTCGGGCGGCCCAGGACAGGCGCGCGAGGCTTATCTCACGCACGGCGGAGGTTTCTTCAAGATCTCGATCGCCCTGCTCTACATCGCATTGGGGTTAGTCGTGCCCGCGCTCGTGCTGACTGACAAGGACGAGGCCGCCGGGGCCGTTGGCGCTACGCGCAGCCAGGAGCTCAGCGATAGCGAGGAGCGCGGCAAGGAGCTCTTCCGCCAGCAGTGCTGGAGCTGCCACACGCTTGCCGCGGCTGGCGCCCGCGGGGTCACCGGCCCGAACTTGGATCGCATCGGAGACGTCGAGCCCGATCGGGTACTCAACGCGATCAAGAATGGCGGCACCGGCCAGGGCCAGATGCCGGCGGGGCTGCTGCAGGGCGAGGACGCGGAGGATGTCGCCGCGTACGTGGCCAAGGTCGCCGGCAGCAACTGATCTCGATCCCTCTAGCCGGACGTCGATCCGACGGGGGCACTTGTTAGGATGCCGGCGTCCATCCAGCCAAAGCCCCTCCTTCAGGGGCGTGGGGGAACCACTTGGCCGCAGGCCAGGGGCGAATCGTCAGAAATGATGTAGCGCAGCTCTTTCAGCGCGAGCCCGTCAGCTAACCCCGCCGGCAGACAGAAAGAGAGCCATGCAGACCACCGCTACCCGCAAGTTGCGGGCCGATGATCGGCAGAGCAGCCGTCGCACCGTCGTGATCACCGGTCACCCCGTGCCTCCGAGACGGCGCCAGCCGCGCGCCCAAGCGCAGATCCAGGCCCGCCCGGATCGCATCGCCATGTGGGCTTTCGCCCTCGGCATCTTCCTCGTCTTCATGGCGATCGCGACAGCGAACGCCTAACCAGCAGTCCGTTCGGCCTCTCGCTTTTGCTGCTCCGAAATAGGGGCGGCGTGCCGGTGCGTTCCCATAGCGGGTCGAGTCGTGCTGGAAAACGGTTGACCGACTAGCTATCCTTACGGAACGTAAGCGCCTAGCAGAAAGAGAAGCGCCGATGAAGACGAAGGAGAGCAGGTTCCAGGTTCATGACGAGCTCACCGCACCGGAGCGCAGCGTCCCGGTGCTCAAGGGCGCGGTCGCGGCCGGTGGGCAGCTCTCCAACATCGTCGGCGTGCTGGCTGGATCGCCGGCGACTCTGCGCGCCTACGCACGGTTCCGCTCCGAGTTGAGGCACGGAACGCTGCCGTTGAAGACCCAGCAGCGGATCGCGCTCGCCGTCGCCGAGTTCCAGGGCAGCGAGTACGCATTGGCGACGTTGCAGCGGACCGCGCGCGAGGCCGGGTTGGGCCTGGACGAGGTCGCACTGGCGCGCGAGTTCGACTCCCGCGACGAGCAAGAGGCGGTGCTGCTGCGCTACGTCAAGGCGCTGCTCGATGCTGACGGCCCGCCGGCCCTACACCTCCACGAGGAGGCCCGTGAGGCCAGCTGGGAGGATGAGCAGATCCTGGAGGCCGTGGCCCACGTGGCGCTACACAGCTTTGGGAACCTGATCACCCGCGCCGGCGACGTGCCGAAGGACGGTTCAGTCGAGGAAGGCCGCCTCGCCCAAGCGGCGTAAGGCGGGTCCTCTAGGATTCAAGGCCATGGGTGCCGGGATGCAGACGGTGACCGAGCTGGCCGACGAGCCGGCGGTACGCCCAACTCCGACGGACCAGCGATCTCCTTGTTGCGCCCTCTACCACCGCGCGGTCGAGCTGGTCGGAAAGCGCTGGACCGGCGCGATCCTGCTCGTTCTGATGGACGGCCCGCTGCGCTTCTCAGAGATCCGCCAGCTCGTCCCCGATGTGTCTGACCGGCTGCTTTCCGAGCGTCTCAAAGAGCTGGAGGGCGAGGGAGTCGTGGTGCGCAGGGTCTACGACGAGACGCCGGTCCGGGTCGAGTACGGCCTGACCGAGAAGGGCGAGGCGTTGAAGCCGGCGCTCACAGCGCTCAAGCGCTGGTCTCACGCGTACTGCTGAGCCACGCTCGCCCTGCCGCCCTTCGCCAAGGTAGATCCCCACGCCAAAGCGCGTTAGCCTTCTCGGCCTTCAGCCGCCGACATCATTAGGGGACGCCATGGCCGACCAGCCCAAGACCGCCAACGACGTACTGGCC
>Ga0190265_10001032_pt1 | contig 18143 bp, 12 predicted proteins | sample Popmic124T_FD_133135 | JGI IMG/M metagenome (GOLD analysis project Ga0190265, IMG submission 133135) | Populus adjacent soil microbial communities from riparian zone of Indian Creek, Utah, USA - 124 T | ecosystem: Environmental > Terrestrial > Soil > Riparian zone | place: USA: Utah | collected...
CGAGCGCCGACCTCGGGCTCGGGGCGATCGAAGGTTCGCTCGCCGACCTCCGTCGCCGCCTCGATGCCACGGACCTGCCTTCGTCCCCGACGTCGCAGCCACGGGCGACAGGGGTGTTCCGGCGCGCGGGCGCGGTCTGGGAGCTGGACTTCGGGGGGCGGCAGGTGCAGCTCCCGCACGCCCGCGGCCTGAGCGATCTCGCCCACCTCCTCGCGCGGGCAGGCGAGGCCGTGTCGGTGCTCGAGCTCACGGATGAGCCCGGCGTGGCGGCCGGTGGGACACGCGGAGCGGCGGCGCTCGACGATCGGGCTCGTCGCGAGATCCGCGAGCGCCTGCACGAGCTCGACGCAGAGGAGGCGGAGGCGGAGGCGACCGGTGACGGCGAGCGGGCGGCCCTGGCCCGTGAGCAGCGCCAGGTGCTGGCCGAGACCGTGTCCCGCGATCTGGGGCTCGGCGGGCGGTCCCGGCGGATCGGGGACCCCGTCGAGCGCGCCCGCAAGACCGTCTCCACCCGCATCAGGCGGGCGATCGCTGCTGTCGGCCGGGCCCACCCCGAGCTGGGCCGTCACCTCGAGCGCTCGATCGACACCGGTTCCTGGTGCGCCTACCAGCCACCGGAGCCCGTCGACTGGCTCACCTGACCTGTCGCGACGCGACATCCGATGTCGCGCCACCTCCATTGACAGCGGCACCCGACCGGGCGCTGCATGAACGGGGAGGTTCCAGGCATGGAGATCGACGAGGCGACCCTCGAGGAGCTCATGGGCCGGGTGGCCGGAGACTTCGGCGCCGCGCTGCACGCGTCGACCGTCGTCCTGGGCGACAAGCTCGGGCTGTACCGGGCCCTCGCCGAGCACGGGCCTGCGGACGCGGCGACCGTCGCTGCGGCGGCGGGCTGCGACGCCCGGCTCGTCCAGGAGTGGCTCAACGCCCAGTACGTGTCGGGGTACTGCCACTTCAGCGAGCAGACGGCGACGTACTGGCTGAGCCCGGAGCAGGCGACCGTCCTGGCCGACCCGAGCAGTCCTGCGTTCCTCGCGGGGGCCATGTCGATCGCCGTGTCCACGGCCAAGGACGAGGAGAAGGTCAGTGAGGCCTTCCGGACCGGGCACGGCCTCGGATGGCACGAGCACCACCACGACCTCTTCCACGGCACCGAGCGCCTGTTCAAGCCCGGCTACCTGGCCAACCTCGTCTCGCAGTGGATCCCCGAGCTGGACGGTGTGGACGAGCGCCTGCGCAACGGTGGCTCGGTGGCCGACCTCGGGTGTGGCCACGGCGCTTCGACCCTCCTGCTCGCCCAGGCCTACCCCGACGCCACGCTGACGGGCTTCGACTACCACCAGGCGTCGATCGACGTCGCCCGCAAGCGGGCGGCCGAGGCGGGGTTGGCCGACCGGGTGCGCTTCGACGTGGCATCCGCGCAGGACTTCCCCGGTGAGGGCTACGACCTCGTCTGCATCTTCGACGCCCTCCACGACATGGGTGATCCCCCTGGCGCCGCCGCGCACATCCGTCGGGCGTTGGCCGACGACGGGACGTGGCTGCTGGTCGAGCCGATGGCCGGCGAGCGCCTCGAGGACAACGTCAACCCGGTGGGGCGGATCTTCTACGCCGCGTCGACGTTCATCTGCACGCCCTCGGCCCAGGCGCAGGACGGCGGGCACGCGCTCGGGGCCCAGGTGCCCGAGGCGACCCTCGCCCAGATCGCGACCGACGCCGGCTTCGGCCGGTTCCGCCGGGCCGCGGAGACGCCGTTCAACAGGGTCTTCGAGGCACGGCCCTGACAGATCGCAGGACGGCACGGCGGATCCCCCGCCGGCCGCGACGAGAGGAGCAGGACATGGCAGGAGTGGAGATCAGGGATTTCTCGAACCCCGACGAGGTCCGGAGCCCCGACCGCACGACCGTCGAGCTGGTCAAGCTGGGCGGGGGCGAGATCGGCCGGTACACGTTCCAGCCCGGCTGGCGCTGGTCCGAGTGCATCAAGCCGGTCGTCAAGACCGACTCGTGCCAGGTCGAGCACGTCGGTTGGGTGGTGTCCGGAAACCTCCACGTCGAGCACGAGGACGGCTCGACCGGCGAGGCCAAGCCCGGCACCGTCTACCGGATCGGCCCCGGCCACGACGCCTGGGTGCTGGGCGACGAGCCCGTGGTCGTCGTCGAGTTCCAAGGTGCCGCCACCTACGCGAAGGGCTGAGCTCAACCGGTCAGCTGCGGCTGCCCGCCAGGATGCGCTGGGCGTTCTCCTCGGCGAAGAACTCGGTCGGTGAGGTCACGCCGGCGTTCACGCGTGCGAACGCGTCCATGGCCTCCTGGTTGCCGTGCGCCGCGGCCAAGAGCGCCTGCACCTCGGGTGGGGGTGGCTCGAGGGTCGCGAGCTGGCACGTGAGCTCGTACATCGGCAGGACCTGCTCGTCGCGGGTGGCGTGGTAACCGGCCATCGACTCGTCGTACGGACGGGCACCGGACAACGCCTCGTCCAGCGCCGTCGCACAGAGCTCCGCGTCCCGAAACGCGTCCGAGATGCCCTGCGCCGTGATGAAGTCCCGGTTGTACCCGGCGTCGCCGACGAGGGCCCAGCCCGGACCGTACGGGCGGCGGAAGTAGCCCCGCACCGCTGTGCCCGCGAACCGGGCTTCGCGCTCGGCGCCGCGCATCCGATCCGCGAACTCCGGCACGAGGTCCACCATCTCGAAGTAGCTCGCCTCGACATCGTGCTTCCTCGCCTGGTGCTCCTCATACGCCCAGCCGGCGATCACGAGCGTGAGGTCGTCGTGCGTGGGCACGGCGGCGAAGCCATGGCCGGGCCGGATGTACACCTCGTAGCGACCGTCCATCGGCAGGCCGCTCCAGTACGTGTAGTACGCCGCCAGCAGCTCCGGCCGCTCGTTGTACTGCTCTGGTCGGACCGCCTTCGCGACGACGGAGCTCCGTCCGTCCGCTGCCACCACCACGTCGGCCCGCTCCGTGACGGTTGCCCCGTCGGAGCCGCGGCCCCGGATGCCGACGACGCGACCGTCCTCGACGACGATCTCCTGCACCGTGAACCCCTCGCGGACCTCGGCGCCGTCCTCGGAGGCCGCGTCCACCAGCAGCTTGTCGAGCACGGTGCGCCGGGGGCAGTAGGCGAGCGGAGCTGCTTCCGTGCCCGGCTTGCCCGAGAGCGCGAACGGCCCGAAGTCGAACGAGTACGTGTCGATCGGGGGGCATCCGGTCGAGGTCAGCCGGTCCAGCAGGCCCCAGCGCTGCAGCGACTCCACCGCGGGTGGATGGAGGATGTGGGTCGAGAGCGTGTCGCTGGGGAACGTCGCCCGGTCGACCACGAGCACCTTGTAGCCCCTGCGGGCGAGGAGCATCGCGGTCGGCGACCCGGCGCAGCGCGCCCCCACGACGATCGCGTCATATCGGTTCGTTGCCATGACGCCCGACGGTGACAGACCCCCGTCCCGCGAGCATCGGGGAGGTCCCCCATCTACGGACTGATCCTCTCCCTCGTGACGAGGGCGGCCGCCTCGGCCCGGTTCCGCAGCCCCAGGTTCGTCAGGACCCTGCTCACGTGGTGCTCGACGGTCTTGCGCGCGATGTAGAGCCGGTCTGCGATCTCGGGGTTCGACAACCCCGCGCCGAGGAGCTGGAGCACCTCGGCCTCCCGCTTCGTGAGGGCACCGACCCCCTTCGGTCCCGTGCGAGCGGGCGCGCCGAGCGAGCGGAGCACCTGGGCGGCCGCGTCTGCGTGCCGGGTGGCCGCGAGCCGCTCGAAGCCCTCGAGCGCCAGCTTCGCCTCGGCGATCGCGACCTCCGGCGAGCCGTCCGCGAGGGAACGCGCCATCGCCAGGCGCGTGCGCGCCAGCTCCATCGGCATCTGGGCCCGGCCGAACCCTTCGAGCGCCCTGTGCAGGCACGCGCGCGCGTCCCCGGCCCCGGTCGCGACGCACACCTCTCCCTCGGCGAGGGCAGCGGCGCCTTGCAGGTACGCGCCTCCCTGGGCGTCGGCGACGCCGCGCAGACGCTCCGCCACCCGGGCGGCGGCGTCGACGCTCCCCGTCGCGAGGTGGACGTCGACGAGCAGCGCCAGCAGCGAGCCGATCATCATCGACGTGCCGACCTCGGGGACCACGTCGTCGGGCCCGACGGTCGCCCGTTCGAGCACGTCTTGGGCGAGGGCGGTCTCCGCACGGGCGAGGTACAGGCTCGCGAGCGTGCGGGCGGCGTCGGGGTGTGCCTCGAGCCCCGTCAGGAGCTCGGCTGCCTCCTCGAGCCGGCCCTGGCGAAGCCGGAGGTCGCCAAGGCGGATGAGCACGCCTTCACGCCGCGACGGCATGTCGTGGTCGAACTGCTCGTTGGCGGCGAGGAGCTCCTGCTCCGCCTCCTCCCAGCGACCAGCGGCCGTCAGGATCCCTCCGTAGTGGGCACGGCAGAACGCGGCGACGTCGTTGCGCTGACGCAGGACATCGGCGGCGGCCCGCATCCACTGGTCGGCCCGGGGGACGTCGTTGACCAGCTCGCACGCCCAGAAGAACCCGCAGAAGAGCCGATCGACCGTGGTCACCTCCGCGAGCTCGCCCGCGCACGCCGCGGTCATGACCTGGTCGAGCAGGTCGAGCCCCTCGTCGACCCGATCCGTCATGAGGTACAGCCCGCCGAGGTAGCCGAGCGCCTCGAACTCGATGTCGGCGTCACCGAAACGACGGCCGATGGCCGCCGCGTCGCGCAGGAGCGCCTCCTGCACCCGAGGGTCCGACTCCGAAAGCGAACGGATGATCAGCACACGGCCCCGCTCGGGCCGGTCGTCGCCCGCGGCTTCCAGGATCGTCCGGGCGCGAGCGAACCAGCCGTTCCGCACCGCCCAGTCGCCGAGGACGTTCCCCGCGATCCACGCTGCCGCCCGGGCCACCCGACCCGCCGCGGTCGTGTCGCCGACCGTGCGGTAGGCCGCGAAGGCGCGCTCGTAGTGCAACACCGCGGCCGCGTAGTCACGCTCGAGGTACAGCCGCTCGGCGACTCGTTCGAGCTCCTGGCCGGAGTCAGGCACGGGCCCTCATGATGGCACCCCCGCCCTGAGGGGTCAGGGCCAGCCCGGCACTGTTCCGGCAGCGAGGGCGGCGGCGTGGCGGCCCCACGCCTCGAGGTCGGCCGGCTGCTCGCAGGCGACGAAGCGGTCCTCCTTGATCGCGTCCACCACCGCGGCCGCGCAGGCAACGGGGTCGCTCCCGGCGGCGACGCCCGCCGCGAACATCGAGCGGACGAGCGTCGAGACGGGCGCGTCGTCGGCGTCGGCCAGCCCCGCCAGCGCGCCGCCGAAGCGCTCCCGGTCCATGATCCCGCTCTTCACGATCCCGGCCGGGAACAGCACGGTGACCCCGATCGGCGCGCCCTGGGCGGCGAGCTCGCGCTTGAGCGCCTCGCTGATGCCCAGCACGGCGTGCTTCGAGCTGGCGTAGGGACCGAAGGCCGGGAGCGCCTCGAAGCAGGCCGCCGAGCCGGTGTTGACCACGTGGGCCTCGTCCTGCTCGAGGAGGAGGGGGAGGAACGCCTCCAGGCAGCGCACGATGCCGAAGACGTTGACGTCGAAGACCCACTGCCACTCGGCCAGCGGGGTGGCCCAGGTGCGCCCGAACCGCCCGGCCACGCCGGCGTTGTTGCACAGCACGTGGAGGCCGCCACAGCGCTCCACGACCGTCGTGACGAGGGCCGCGACGCTGGCGTCGTCCGTCACGTCGACGTCGGTGCCCCACGCGTCGATCCCGGTCTCGACGAGCTCGGACGCGGTCGCGACCGCGTGGTCGCCGTCGATGTCGGCGACGACCACGCGCATTCCCTGCCGGCCGAGCACCTCGGCGAGGCCGCGCCCGATGCCCCGCGCGCCCCCCGTCACGACTGCCGTTCGGCCATCGAGCTGCTGCATGTCAACCGACCCGTTCCTGAGCAGAAATCGATTTCATCGGTCGATCGTGCCAGGCGCCCCGACGGAGCGCAATGGCCGACCGAATGCGTCGGCGTCGGTGACGTCCGGCGCTCGGTGCAGCGGCAACGGCGACGCGGCTCACTACAGTCCCCGGCCGTGAGCTCGAACGGGGAGAACGGGCGACGGACCTCGACCATCGAGACGGTCGAGATCCTCGAGGCTGCTCTCAGTGCGTTCGCGGAGAAGGGCTACGACGGGACCTCGGTGCGCGACATCGCGCGACGGCTCGGGGCGAGTCACAACATGATCCCGGTGCGCATCGGGACGAAGGAGCAGCTCTGGTACGCGGCCGTCGACCACGGCTTCGCCTCGCTGTTCGCCTCCCTGGCGACGACGTTCGAGGTCGACACCTACGACTCTGACCTCGAGCGCTACCGCGCCGTCGTCACCCGCTTCGTCGAGGCCAACGCGGCCCGTCCCGCCCTCTCCCGGATCATCGGCCAGGAGGCTCAGGTCGACGGACCCCGGTTGGACCACCTCTACCAAGCCTGGATCCGGCCGTTCGCGGCGTTCGGTGAGACCCAGCTCCCGCACCTGCGGGAGCGGGGGATGGTGCGGTTCGACTCGGTCCCGCTCATGTACTTCTTCATGACCTTCGGAGCCGGAGGCGCGGCCGCCTACCCGGCCCTGGCCAGGCGCTTCGGGGGCGAGCTGCCGGCCGGGGATCCCGCTGCCGCCCGCCGCCACGCGGAGGAGGCCGTCGCGTTCATGTTCGACGGTCTGATCATCCGGTGAGGGGCCCCGTCCCGACCACTTCGTGACACCTGTCAAATTTTGATTGACAACTGTCACTTGGGTGCGCATGCTGCCGGAGTCGGCACGCGTCCAGCGGCCGGACCAAAAGTCTGGGGCGGTCAGGGTGATCGTCCCTCCTCTGGGGGGTTTGCGGGCATGCACGTCACTTCTGGCTCTTCGGCGCGTCGTCGAGCGGCGCTCCTGGTGCTCACCGGCTTGATCGCCGGCCTCCTGGCCGTGCTGGTCACGCCACAGGTGGCGTCGGCCGCCGTCTCGACCCCGGTGGCCGGCTCCACGGTGGCCGGCGTGGTGCCCATCACCGAGGCGCGGGGCGGCATCAACGCCGTCGCGGGCCTCCTCGGGTTGTCCGAGCCGTGCTCGGGTGGGCAGACGCGCATCGAGGTGCACCGCCTCAACGCCGCAGGCCAGTCCGTCCAGCAGGTCCTCACCAAGACCGTGAAGTCGGCCGCCGGTGCCGACCCCGCCCCCGCGACCGTGCAGTGGGACACCGTGGGCCTCCCCAACGGTGAGTACCGCATCCGCAGCGTCACGGCCGACCGCGGCCGCAGCGGCTTCATCATCTACACGTGCAACGCCGACAACGCGGCCGAGGTCGTCCGTTCGGACTTCAAGGTGCGCGTCGACAACGGCGCCGTGGCCACCGCCACCCTTCCGCCGAGCCACATCAGCGGCGAACCGCTCACCCTCCCGATCACCACCAAGGTCGCGGCGACGGGCGCCCTCCTGCCCAACCGCCAGGTCACCGTGACGATCGCGGGCATCGGCAGCCAGGTGGTCACCACCGGCGCCGCCTCCACAGGGTCCGTGACCTTCGCCATCCCGCACCAGGCGTCCGGCACCCTCACGATCACCTCGGTCACGACGGCCGACGCCAGCTTCTCGTCTCGAACGACCACGCAGTCCCTCCTCCTCAACGCCCGTCCCACGAAGATCACCTGGACCGGTGACCTCCGCGGCGCCCCCGGCGGCGGGACCGCGCGCCTCGAAGGCCGCATCACCGACGACACGCCGGGCAGCACCACCTTCGGCCAGCCGATCCCCGGCCTACCGTTGACGATCAACTTCGGCTCCCAGTCGGTGAGCGGCGTGAGCAACGCCGACGGCCGGCTGACGGCGCAGGTCACGATCGGCGGGCATCCCCGCCAGGAGAACGCGTCGGTCGTGTTCGCCGGCAACCCCCTGTGGGCCCCGACCACGCGCAACATCATCTTCATCGTCGGTGACGACGCCGCGACCCCGTCGCCGACCCGCCACGGGCTCGTCGGCGGCCTGATCGGCTTCGTGGGCGGCATCCTCACCAAGCCGAGCACGGTCCTCCAGAGCACGCTCATCCTGGTCGACAACCTCCTGCCGGGCGCCAACCTGATCCACCCCCTCACGCCCATCGTCCAGCTCACCCCGCTCGACGCCCTCCTCACCGACCTCCTCGGTGGCCTGGTCGAGGACGTCGTCCCGCTGGGGGCCGCAGTCGACGAGGTCCTCAACTCCACCCTGGAGGGTCTGGCCGGCGCGCCGATCGTCGGCGAGTACCTCGCGCTGCTGCCGTTCGACTGGCGGTCCGTCTACGTCCGCCCGGATGGCACCCGCGAGCTGCACACCTTCCACGCCGTGCTCGGTGTCCCCACGCCGCTCGACCTGACCGGTGACGGCCAGCCCGATGTGGTGGCCAACCTGTCGTTCCGGCTCGCCGGCGGCGCCGAGGGCATCGGCGGCCTGCCGATCCTGCCCCTGATCAAGATCAACCGGTTGCCGAACGCCCCGGCCGACCTGCCCATCTCGCTGCAGGCCCTCATCGCCGGCGGCGGTCTGGTCACGCTCGAAGGCGCCGCTGGTCAGCTCCGGTTCGGCTACGACACCCGGCTGAGCAACGCGCCGGACGAGTTCGAGGCGCAGCTCGGCATCGCCGACGGCGGCTTCGACATCACCGTCCTGACCGAGCTCGGCGAGGACATCACCGTCAGCGGCGCCATCGAGGGCGCGGGCTTCGCCCTGCCCATCGGCGACCCGATCGACACAGAGAACCCGGGCGAGGGCGAGACCCGCTTCGGCATCAGCTTCTCGCCCGCCCCGGCCCGCGCCCGGGTCGGCCTCGCCCTCGGCGACGGCGCCGACATCGGCGTCCACTTCACCACCGAGGAGCCCACCAAGATCGGGCTCGAGTTCGTCCAGGACTCGCTGGCCGACGAGATGTTCGGCCTCAACGGCACGTTCGAGGACGTGGACGGCGAGCTCGCCATGACCGTCAGCGGCGGCGAGGGTGAGTCCACCGGCGTGGCCCCGAACATCGGCCTGCAGTTCGCCTCCGACAACCCGCTCGACAAGATCGCCATCAACGCTCGCGGCCTGGCCGGCGGTGACATCACCACCGAGCTGCGCCTCCTGCTCGAAGACGTGCCGACGCTCATCAACTTCGGCAGCGGCGAGGACGGGAACATCGGCCTCTCGAGCAACGGCACGATCGGCGTCATGGAAGCCGGCTTCTCCAGCGGCGGCCCGATCCTCACGCTCGAGGAGGACTCCTACCTCTACATGCACTCCGAGGGTGAGTACCAGTCGGTCGCCCTCCGTCTCCTCGGCCTGAAGTCCCTGCTCGCCAACCTGAGTGCGGAGCTGGGCCTCGACATCGAGATGGCCCCCGGGAAGCTGCGGGCCAAGGTCGAGGCCGACGGCCTCGGCGTGGACGCCGCGATCTACGAGTCGCCCTCGAACCTGCACCTCGGCCTCGCCGCCGACGGCGCCTTCGAGATCGAGGGCTCCGAGCCCATCGACCTCATCACGATCACGATCAGCGACGAGTCGGGTGCCCTCCTCGGCGCCAAGGACGTCAACGTCCGCATCGAGGACATCCCGAAGCTCCTGTCCGTCGCCCTCGCGGGTGAAGAGGTGACCTTCTCGACCACCGGCGGACCCGTCGGCCTGCTCGAGATGTTCGCCACCAGCGGGCCTGAGCCCGAGCTCGCGGACGGGGTCGACGGTCTCGCCCTGACCCTCTCGGAGACCGAGTTCGTGATGGCGGCCCGCATGCACCAGCTGCGGGAGATCACCGCCAACGTCAACCTCGGCGCCCCGTCCTTCACCATCGACACGCTCTCCGGCGCCATCTTCGTGATGGACCTGGCGGTCGAGGACCTCGAGGTGCACGGCACCATCGACCACCTCGTGCCGCACATGCGCATGGAGGTCACCTCCGACGAGCTCGGGGCGCTCTCCGGCCTGAAGTACACCGCCGACGAGCCCACCGACCTCATCGAGTTCGACGTGCCCGGCTTCGCCACGTTCTCGGCATCGAACCCGGTGCCGACGAGCATGGAGATCGCCACGGCTCCCGTGCTGCGGATCGCCGCATCGCAGGAGTTCACCCTGAACCTCTCCGCAGAGCTCGAAGGCCTCGGGGCCGAGATCGTCGACCTGCGGGTGCGCCTGATGGAGTTCGGCGGCAGCATCGGCGGACCCGTCGACCCGGATGAGGAGCCCGACCCCGACGCTCCGATCCCGCTCTACTTCAACACCACCGAGGTGACCGAGGCCTGCCCGCTCGGCTGCACCTACACGATCCCGTCCGGCACGCTGACGCTCGGCCCGGTCGTGGTCGGCGCCCTCTCGGCCGACATCGTGTTCGAGCCGGCCGGGTTCGCGGCCAACGACGCAACCGTGCTGCTGAAGCTCGAGGGCACCAGTGCGGTGCACGTCGGCCAGACCGGCCTCGTCCACTGCGCCCCGGGCACGGTGCTCGAGGCCCAGACGATCATCACCGTGAACCTCCAGCCCGCCCTCTGTGCGGAGTCGACTGCGCTCGGCAACCTGCAGTCGGTCAGCACGGTCGCCCCGCCGTACGTCGAGGTCGGCGTGCCGGTCAGCCACACCCACACGGTGCGGAACAACGGGCCCGGCATCGTCACGAACGTCCGGGTCGACGCGACGTTCACGAACGGCTTCGGCGCTCCGACACCCACCTGCACCGCCGGTGGCGTCGTCGCCATCGACGTCGATGCGGGAACCGCGAGCTGCGCCTGGGCGGGCAACACCGCCGTCAACGCAACCCGCGCCATGACCCTCGCTTGGCCGCCCGCGGCCAGCGTGGAGTCGGCCACCGTGAACACAACGTTCGTGGGCACCTCGTCTGCCGTCGGCACCCCAGCGGCAGGCGCCGGTTCCACCACCGTCTTCGGTGCGGTGGCCGCGCTCGAGATCACCGACGTGCAGGCGACCCCCGCGGTCGTCGCCGGTGATCAGGACATCGTCCACCGGGTGACCGCCATCAACAACGGTCCCTCGATCGCCCCGAACATGCGCATCAAGGTCACGGCCACCGGCGCTCCGGGTGCCCCGACCATCTCCTGCTCCCCTGGGGGCACGGCGACGGCCGACACCTGCACCTGGGCGGGCGACACGCCGGCCGGCGGCGAGCACTGGGCCGAGTTCCTGTGGACCGTGCCGGTCGGCACGGCGACAGGGGAGCTCGAGGCGAGCTACCTCGCCCGATCGGACGCCCCGGCGGCCGACGACACGGCCTCCGCGTCCACCAGCATCGCCGCCGAGGTGGCCAACCTCCAGCTCTTCGGCGTGAACGCTCCCTTCCGGGTGCAGCCCGGGATGGGGATCGACCACAACGCCTCGGTGCTCAACACCGGCCCGTCGGCGGCGCTCAACGTCCGCATCCTGGCCGACTACGACACCGAGCTCGGCGTCCCGACGGTCACCTGCTCCGACGGCGGCAGCGCCAGCACCTTCCCGGAGATCGGGCGGACGCGCTGCACCTGGCTGGGCACCACCGCGGCGAACGGCGAGCACAGCATGGGCGTCGTCTGGACGACCGCCGAGGACCATCCGCTCGAGGTCACGAGGAGCACGCGCTTCCAGGCCACCTCGTCGACGGCGGGCGCTCGTGACGAGGCATTCGCCTCCACCACGGTGGGCATCCCGGTCCTCGCCGATCTCGAGATGACGGGCCTCTCGGCTCCGGCCACCTGGGGCAACGGCACCCTCGTCCACTCGGCGACCGTCACCAACAACGGTCCCGACCTGGCAGAGGACCTCGTGATCACCGCGACCATCCCCTCCACCTCGGTCATCGCCAACCCCGTCGTCACCTGTGGGCCCGACGGCGTGGGGAACATCGTCCTCACCGTCGCCACCTGCACCTACTCGACGGATACCGCAGCCGCGGCCACCCGGACGATCACCCTCACGTGGTCGGCTGCGGCCGCCGACGCGGTCGTGGACGGCACCACGATCACGGTGGACTACCTCGCCGACTCGCCCACCACGGGCACCTCGGCGACGGGCCAGACCTCCACGGTCGTCGGGCCGATCACGGCCGACCTGGAGCTCAGCGCCACCGCGGCGCCGCCCACGTGGAACAACGGGGGCAACCTCGTCCACACCGGGACGGTGCGCAACAACGGTCCGGCGCCGGCTACCGGCTTCGTGATCAGCGCGACGCTGCCGACGACGATCGTCGCCCCGGTTGCGTCCTGCTCGAACAGCGGTGTGGCCACCCAGGCCGCTCCCGGTGGGGTGGCGAAGTGCACCTACGCCGCCGCAGTCCCGGCAACGGGTACGAACACCCGGACGATCACCCTCACGTGGACGGCCGCGCAGGCCGCCGCCGCAGGGGTGGGGACGGTGGTGGAGGTGTCCTACGACGCCGACTCCGCCGTCTCCGGCACCAACGCCACCGGCACCACGAGCTCGGTGATCGGCGTGAACACCGCCGACCTCGAGCTCAGCGCCACCTCGGCGCCGGCCGTCTGGAACAACGGTGGCTCGCTCGTCCACACGGGGACGGTGCGCAACAACGGTCCGGCGTCGGCGACGTCCGGCTTCGTGATCAGCGCGACGCTGCCCCCGATCACCACGATCGCCCTGCCCGTCGTCACCTGCTCCAACAGCGGCGTGGCCAGCACGGTGGCCGGTGTTACGAAGTGCACCTACGCCGCCGCCGTCCCGGCGACCGGTACGAACACCCGGACGATCACCCTCACGTGGACGGCTGCTCAGGCCCAGGCCGCAGGGCTGGGCACGGTGGTGACGGTGACCTACGACGGTGACTCCGCCGTCTCGGGCGTCAACGCCTCCGGGAGCACCACGACGACGATCGGGGTGACCACGGCGAACCTCGCCGTCACCGCGACCACGGCTCCGGCCAACGCCCCCACGGGTGGTGGCCTCGTGCACACGGCAACGGTCACCAACCAGGGCCCGGCTGCCACCAACGCCATGGTGATCAACGCCACCCTGCCGACCACGATCGCCGCCCCGGTGGCGTCGTGCTCGAACAGCGGTGTTGCCACCCAGGCCGCTCCCGGCGGCGTGGCGAAGTGCACCTACCCGCCCGCCACGAGCATCGCGGCCGCCGCCACCCGGGTCATCACCCTGACCTGGTCGACGGCCTCGGTGAACGCGGCAGGTGCCGGTGCGGTCGTCACGGTCGGCTACACGGCCGACTCGGCGGTGTTCGGTGCCGACGCCAGTGGCTCGACGACCAGCAACATCGTCCCGCCGCAGGCCGACATGACCTTCACCGGTGGGGCGAACCCGGCCACGGTCACCATGGGCGCCACCCTGGCCCAGGCCGGGACCGCCACCCGCACCGCGGGGTCGCTGTCGCCGGCGACGAACATGAAGGTCGTGGCCACGCTGGATGCGGGCTTCCCGGCTCCGACGAGCTTCACCTGCAGCACGGGCGGCACGGCGACATCGCCGACCGCGGACACCCGCCAGTGCCTGTGGGCGGGCGACACGACAGGGACGACGGCTCGGACGCTCACGCTCAGCTGGACAGCGGCGGCCATCACGTCCGCCGGCGTCGGAGCGACGGCGGACAACACCTTCGTCGCCTCGTCGGACACGCCTGGCCTCACCGCCTCGACGGACCGCTCGGCAACGGTGACGCCGGCGCCGGCACTGCCGACGGCTGACCTCCAGGTGCTCGGCATCACCGCACCGGAGTCGCTGACGATCGGCTCGGGCTCGCTCGTGCACCGGTTCGACGCCCGGAACGGCGGACCGACGGCGGTCAACCCGTTCATCATGGAGGCCGACCACGACGGCACCCTCGGCACACCCACCGTGGTGTGCAGCAGTGGGGGTACGGCAACTCCGTCGGTCGGCGGCGACAGCCTGGCCAGGTGCCAGTGGGCCAACACCACCAACGCGGAAGGCCAGGACCGGACCATGACCGTCACCTGGGCCGTGCCCCCGGCCACGCCGGCGGCGAACTTCGACGTGGTCTACACCGTGAGCACGACGAGCGCGACCGTCAACGCCCCATCGGCGTCGGCGACGGGCTCCACGGCTCTGCTGGAGTAGATCCCAACGCGGGCGCGACGACGGCGGGTCCTCTGGGCCCGCCGTTGCCGCGTCACGAAGACGCCGCCGACAGGGGATGATGAGGAGATGGCCTTGGAGCACACGTCAGGCCCGCGCCGGTGGATGTGGCTGGTCGGGATCGTGGTCGTGGCGGCGGGCGGCCTCGCGCTGCTCGCCCTCACCGGTGACGACGATTCGAAGGATGCGGACGACGAGGTCGTGGCCCCGCGGTTGGAGAGCCTCGAGGTGCCGGTCGTCGACTTCAGGGCGACCTGGAACGGCGTGATCGAGGCCCTCGGGGCCGGTGATCAGCTGCCGGAGCCGGCCTGGACGGCCGATCCGACCATCGGCCTCGAGTCGTGGAGTGGCGACCTCGGCGGGTGGGGCACGGTCGACCTCTACCGACGGACCGGCGCCGACGAGCTGGCGGGCCTCGATCTGCTCGGGGCCTACGCCACCCCCGAGGACCACGCCAGGTTCCGGGCCGACGCCGTGGCCGCGGTGACTGCCGCGCTGGGTCTCGGAGCCGACGCGGCCGAGGCCTTCCTCGTCGGCGACCTCGGCATCGACGATCCAGGAGCACCCCCGGAGCAGGCCGCGGCACGGGACGGCGTCCAGGTGACCGTGGTCCGCGATGCCACCACCGCGCAGATCCGCATCGCGGTGCCCAGCGACGGAGCTACGCCGAGCGGCTGATCAGGCGACGGTGCTGGGCGAGCCCTTGACGCGGCCGGCGAGGGTGCCCTCCTCGCCGAAGAGGCGCTCGCGCCACTCGGCCAGCAGCTGGGTGGCGTCGTGGTCGTCGGGGTGGAAGTCGCGGCGGTTGTAGTCGCCGATCCGCTTGCGGACGTCCTTGCGGAGCCACGGCGACTTCCGCGCTGCAGCGACGCTGCGCAGCGTCGTGATGGGGTGGCGGTAGGTGTGGCCGTCGAGCAGCAGGGACAGGATCGACCCGGCCACGGCACCGGCGATGAAGCCGATCGTCGTGAGCCGCATGACGTTGGCCCGGATCCGGTGCTTGCCGCTCACGGTCTGGAACACGTCGAAGGCGACCGACTTGTGCTCGGACTCCTCGACCGCGTGCCAGAGGAACAGCGACCGCACCTCGGGCTCGGTCATCTTGGCGTTCGCCTCCGGGTCGCCCAGCAGCACCTCGGCCAGCGTGGCCGTGTAGTGCTCGAGAGCTGCGGTGATGGCGAGCTGGTGCGGCTTCGGCAGCGCCTTGGAGCCGAACCACAGGCCGTACTTCGTGAGGCGATCGATGAAGTGGGTCGGGTAGCCCATCGCACTGAGGCGGTCGTTGAACGTGCGGTGCTCGCGTCCGTGGATCGCCTCCTGGCCGATGAAGCCGCCCACCTGCTTCTTGAGCTCGGGGTCGGTGATCTTGTCGCGGTAGTTCCGTACCGACTGGACGAAGAAGTCCTCGCCCTCCGGGAACAGCGACGAGAGGACGGCTACGACGTGGGACATGGCGGGGTCGCCGCCCATGAAGTGCCGGGGGAGCGTCTCGTCGTACTCGAACTCGATGCGACGGGTCTGGATCTTGCGGGGGGCGATCGTGGTCGCGGTCATGGGGTGCTCCTGATGGTCAGCGCGCTGCGGATCAGCGGCGCGGTCGCGGGGGCGATGAGGCCGGCCACGCCCTGGGCGAGGCGGACGGTCCTCTCGGGGTCGCCGAAGCCGGCGTAGGAGGAGATGGCGGCGCCCTGCACGATGCTGAAGGCGACGTCGACCAGGGTGCGGACGAGCTCGTCGTCCTCCTCGAAGCCGGGGAACACGTCCACGAGCAGCCCGGAGATGGTCCGCTCGAAGGCGGTGGACATCGCGTGGACGACGACGCGCAGCGAGTCGTCGGTGCGGGCCGCGACGATCATCTCGAGCACGGGGGCGTAGGACGGGCCGCTGACGATGTCCCACAGCAGGCCGACGGCCGTGCCGAGGTCGCGCTGGGCGGGGGCGACGGCGTCGTAGGACGCCTTGAAGCCCGCCGCCTGCTGGGCGAAGACGTGCTCGATGGCCGCCAGCACGAGGTCGGCCTTGGTGGGGAAGTGGTGGGTCTGGGCTCCCCGCGACACGCCGGCCCGGGTCGCCACGTCGCGGGTGGTGAGGGCGGCGTAGCCGACCTCGCCGAGCAGGACGATCGTGGCGTCGAGGAGGGCCGCGCGGGTCTCCTCGGTGCGCATCGCCTGGGTCCGTCGCTCTCGAATGGCTTCCATGCGGGTCCTCACGTCTACAAACCAACCGGCTGGTTTGTAAGTAGAGCACGAGCTGGGGGAGACTGACAAGGTTGGAGTGAGCGACCTCGAGGGGGACCGGGTGCGACAGTTCCGCAGCGTCGTGATGGGAGCGCTGGCCATCGGCCTGCTGCTGCCGGCCATCGGCAGCAGCAGGGCCGGCGCCGCGCCGCCCTACAAGGTGGCAACCATCGAAGAGATCGCCACGACCGCCTTCATCCGCACGATCACCCTGCAGGACCCCACCGCCCCTCCGCCCGGCGTCAACGACTGGTCGTGCCAGCCGAGCGCCGCCCACCCCGTGCCCGTCGTGCTCGTCCACGGCACCGGCGGCAACCGCTACACGAACTGGGGCTACCTCGGTCCCCGCCTGGCCAACGAGGGCTACTGCGTCTTCGCCCTCAACTACGGCGGCCTCTGGCCGACGGCGGTGTTCCAGGCCACCGACGCCGCCACGCCGGAGATCCCCGGCATCCGCCCCAGCGGCCTCGACAGCTCCGCCGCACAGATCAACGCGTTCATCGACCAGGTGACCGCGGCGACCGGCAAGCCGCAGGTCGACCTGATCGGTCACAGCCAGGGTGCGCTGCTGTCGCTGTACATCCCGAAGCTCACCGACCACGCGGCCAAGGTCCACGGCGTGATCGGGCTCGGCTCGCCGACCCAGGGCTCGACCGCCGGCGGGTTCACCATGTTCGGCGACGCCATCGGGTTCACCCCGTTGATGAACCTGCTCGCGTCGTACGGCTGTGAGATCTGTGGTGACATCCCCATCCCGGGATCGGTGCTCATGCAGCGCCTGCACGCCGGTGGCATCGCCATCCCCGGCATCCGCTACACGATGATCGCGTCACGCCTCGACCGGATCGCCAGCCCCGCGGTGAGCAACTTCATCGTGGTGGCCGACCAGCCGCCGGCCGCGCAGCCGCTGATCACGAACGTGCTCATCCAGGACGTGTGCCCGGCCTCGACGGTCGGCCACACCGGCGAGGCCTACGACGGCAACGTGTTCCAGATCGTCCGCAACGCGCTCGACCCGGCCAACGCCACACCGGTGGTGTGCGGCCCCAGCGGCCCACCCTTCTGAGCTGACTGTCACAATCCGGGGGCGGGCGGTGTCTTCATGGTGACGACATCGACCTAGGAGGACACATGTCCAGCACCCCCCGCATCCCGAAGGCGAAGCTCACCGGTCCGTTCGGCTACCTGGTGAAGCGGTTCAGTCGCAAGATGTTCGGTGAGGTCCCCGAGCCGGCCGAGGTGCTGTGGCACAACAAGGCGGTGCTCACCAGCTCCTTGGGGTTCGGCCGCAAGGTCCAGAAGTGGCACGAGCTCGACCCCAACCTGCAGTCGTTCGCCCACATGGCCGTCGCCTCGATGGTGGGCTGCTCGTGGTGCCTCGACCTCAACTACTTCCACACCCACAACGAGGGGCTCGACGAGGCCAAGGCCAGTGAGGTGCCCCGGTGGCGGGAGTCGTCGGTGTTCACGCCCCTCGAGCGTGACGTCATGGAGTACGCCGAGGCGATGACCGAGACGCCCCCGCGGGTCACCGACGACATGTTCGCCCGGCTGCTCGAGCAGCTCGGTGCGCCGGCCATGATCGAGCTCACGACCCTGGTCGGGTTCGCGAACATGAGCACGAGGGGGAACACCGCGATGGGGATCGAGTCCCAAGGTTTCTCCAAGGCGTGCAAGCTGCCCCTTGCCCAACCGTCGGTCGAGTACGCCACCCCGGCATGAACGAGGACGCGTTCGCCCGCCACCGCAGCCTGCTGTTCACCGTCGCCTACGAGATGCTCGGCTCGGCGTCCGACGCCGAGGACGTCGTGCAGGAGACCTGGCTGCGGTGGGCGGACGTCGACCACACGGAG
>Ga0190265_10001033_pt1 | contig 18122 bp, 12 predicted proteins | sample Popmic124T_FD_133135 | JGI IMG/M metagenome (GOLD analysis project Ga0190265, IMG submission 133135) | Populus adjacent soil microbial communities from riparian zone of Indian Creek, Utah, USA - 124 T | ecosystem: Environmental > Terrestrial > Soil > Riparian zone | place: USA: Utah | collected...
ACGTCCCTGTCTTCGCCTTCTTAAACTCCGCTTCGAACGAATCTATGCGGCCACGCGAAACCAGTTTCCGGTAATCGCCGAACAATCGATTTGCTAAATCTTTCACCCATGCTTCGTCCCGGAGCTTCCCACGGTAATCGAAGTCATCGCCGAGTTGATCGAGCTCTGCGTTCAGGTCGATGACGATGTCGTTCAAAATCTGGTCAACGCATTTAAGAAAGGCCTTTCGGTTCTTGCTTTCGCTGACAAACGCGGTGGGATTGCTCACTGCGTCCGCACCCACCGCATCGTCTTCGAGAACAAGTCGCAGCACATACATCAGCAAGAATCGCGTCAGTGCGTACTTCGCAAAAAGCGAGTTCTTCAATGTTGGGATTGTCGCATCAATTCTCTCTGATAAGAGGTGGAGAAACACAATCCGTTCGGCGTTAACGGACGGTCTGCCGAATATTTCAGAATGGTCATCCTCAAATACTTGGTACTTTCTGTGCGTCGCCCACGGGCGCTTCAGATCGAATGCCATCAGAAACAGGCCCGCCTGCTCGTTCGTGATGGTCGGCAGCCCGCCGGCGTCGTCGCCTCTTTTGATTTCGTAATAGAATTCTTTGCGGAAGCGAGCCTTGAATTCGTTTTGGAGTCGAATCTGAATCGGGTTGTTCGACTTAAAGTCTCTGGCCTTAACGCCATTCTGGTTGTTTGAGAAACTTGTCACCATTTCCGAAAGCGGTGACGAAGCCTCCATCTTTATCAGCTTCACCAGCACGCGCAGATTGTCCGTGAGCGAAGATGAGTTGTTGAATAGCTCGCTGAGGCTCTGGCACCCGTTGACAACGTAGTAGCCGGAGATGGCCACCTTGTCTTTTGTCGTCTTCACGTCCTGCGCGATGATGGTGATTCCGTTATGGAAAAGTGGAAACAACTTGTGGCGCCCTTTGTCGCGGATGCTCCCTGCAATGTCCCGGTTCACCTGCGTTCGCCCCAATGGTCCTCGGACGTTGAAGGCATACAGCGCTTGATTCGTGATTCCATCCAGTTTGATGAGTTCGACAGCTTTGAGAGGTGCAATGACTGCGCTGTGGTCCTTATCAACGACGTACGTGGCGACTTCGTAGCCACTCACGTCGAAGTTAGCTGGTTTGGCGATCCTGACGTCGCGCGCCGACGAGATGAATGTGTTCGTGAGTTCCGATCTGCCAACAAAACGAATGCCGCGATGCGATTTCAGGTAGTCGCTTCCATTCCGGTCCAGATCGGAGTTCGAAACGAAGATGCCTTTAACTTCGTAATCATCAATCTTGTTCAATAGGTCGAAACGTTGGACGAGTTTTCCGACATCCGCCTTTCCCGCCGAACTGATTAGATTGTTCAGCGTGGAGACGTTTTCAAATTGCTTCAAGGTTCCGGCAAATTCCTTCAACAGCGTATCGCCGATCGACGAGACTTTCTTCTGCGAGATCTTGCTTTGATAGACTTCAATCGTGTTTGCGTCCTCGTTGATGTAAATTCCGTCCACTCCTTTGTCGCCTGGCTGATCGCAAACGGAATCCACCGCTTCCACTGTTTCCAAGCGGAGATAATTTTCGAGATACCAGATCAGAAACGACGCGCTTTCCGTTCGGTTTGGATCGAGATGCTCAGGGAACAGGTCCAAAATCTTTGGGTAACTCAGGTCGATTGATGACATGCCAAAGAGTACTCTGTGGAAGGAAATTATTGGAAGCACGGAGAACCTCTTCGTTTCACCGCTTGAGCAGATAGCCTGATGAACGTACGGTGTTCAACATGAACAACTGGATCGTGGCTAACCCGGAGCATCTCGGCGGGAGTCCGCGGGTGCGGGACACACGCATTTCGGTCGCGCTCATCCTGGAATCTCTGGCCGCCGGGACGACAGGCGCGGAAATTGTGGACGCTTATCCGAGTTTGACCGGGGAAGCGGTGCGCGGCGTTTTGTCGGAACTGGATCAAGAACCGCACGCCGCGTGAAGATTCTGCTCGGCTGAAATCCGCCTCACTCATCATGACGGGTCCGCGCACGGACATCCGTGGGCCGTGGTTTACAGCATCAGTTGAATTCCGTTACGCTCGCTGCATGAAAACGATCAGCCAGGAGTTGCTCAACGAAGTGACGGGGCGGCTCGCCGCGGAGTTCCAGCCGGAACAGGTGTGGCTGTTCGGCTCGCACGCGTGGGGCCAGCCGGATGACGGCAGCGACCTCGATTTGCTGGTGGTTGTTCCGCAGATCGACGAGACGCCAGTCCGCCGCGCGCAACGGGCGCATCGTTGTCTCAGCGGCGTGGATGCGGCGATGGATATTCTTGTGAAGACCCGGGCGGAGGTGGAGCGGTTCCGCAATGTACGCGCGTCGCTGGAGAACCTCATCTTGAGCAAAGGGCGGCTGATTTATGGATGAGGCGAAGCGCGATTTGGTCCGCGCATGGCTTATCAAGTCGCGCAACGACCTCGACACGGCGCGCCAGATTTCCGCGTTGCCGGGCGGGCATCTGGATGCCGCCATCTACCATTGCCAGCAGGCCACCGAGAAGGCGCTGAAGGGATTTCTCGCGTTCCACGACCACGGGTTGGAACGGACGCATGATTTGAAACGGCTGGTTCACATTGCGGCTGCCGATGACCGATCCTTCTCACAGTGGACGGATGCGGCAATCATACTGACACCTTACGCGACGGCATATCGATACCCGGGTGAGTCCGCAGTTTTGGAACCAAGTCGGGAGGAGTTTGACGAAGCTTTGAAGCTGGCGACAAGTCTTGTGACGTTCGTTGGTTCGTTGCTCCCTCCTGAAGTTCGGCCTGGCGAATGAGTGGCATCCTCAGTGCCAACGCATGAGAATCTTGTTTATCATCGTCCTTCTGCTCGCGAACATTTGTGTCGCTGCGAAAATCGCGATGCCGTCCACCATCAAGCCGTTCGTGGACCGCGAGTCCGGTTGGTGGCCGACGCAGGCCATGCCGAAGGCACTCGTGCGGGCGATCAACCAGAATGGCTTCGAGATGATGGTCCAGTCGGTGGCGGGTTTGGCGGCCAAGGCGGTGAACGAGGGGCGCGGGGACGAAATGGTGTGGGTGGGAACCGACAGTGTTGATGTGGAGGATTGGCTCGCCCGCAAGTTGAAGCGTCATCCGCAAGTGGAGATGCGCGGCGCTTTTGATCCGTGGGCGCTCGTGGAGCGCTATGCAAAGCGTGGGATCATCAAGGGTTACATCCTTTTCCGGGCGGACACATCGAAGGGCGCAATCAACGAGCATCGTCGGGGCATGGATTGCTCCGTCAACGTGGCCACCAGCCTGGCGGGAATTCTCGACGGCATCATCGTGGACGAAGCTCTTGAGGCGCAGGCGAAGCAGCACGGGTTGAAGCTGCTGATGGATGTCAGGAACAAGACCCAGGCGTGGTGTTTCGAGACTTACAAGGATCGGTTCACCCGCGCGATGGTTTGCACCCAGGACCCGCGGAAATCCAACGTGCGCGACCTGGCCATCACGCAGAAGGCTTTCACCGTTTATGGCTACGACGCGCCGACGCCTGCCGTCATGAAGTGGCTGGCGCCGCTTTCACCGATTCTCGGCTGGAATGGCGGCGATGAATTCCAGAGCACGGAGATGTCCTCGCGTTGGGGACACATTCAAACGGCCACGGACTGGTGCATCAATCTGCCGGTCCTGATGGCGGGCACGGAACGCGCCGGGCAATCGCGGGTCAAGAGCTTCGATCCGGGAACGATCGATTGGAACGACACTCGCAGCGCGGTCAGTTTCATCAGCACCGATGGCGACAACGTGCAGTGGTTCGAAGGCAACTTTTTCCGGAGCCGCGAGGGCAAGAGTTACTGGGGAAATCCTGAGCGCGGGAAGATTCCCTTCGGCTGGTCGGCCTGCTTCGCGCATCTGGCGCAATTGTGTCCCGAGGTGATTGACTACGCGGTCTCGACGCAGTCGCCCAACGATTCGTTGATTGAGTGGGGCGGCGGTTATTATTTCCCGGACCTGTTCGGCATTGACCGGGCGGACCGGTGGGAATTGCTCGCCCAACATGCGCGACGCACGTGGATGCTGATGCAGAAGAACAACACGCGTGTCATTGGCTTCAACGTCGCCAAAGTCGATTCACCGGACGCCTTGAAGTCTTACGAAGTGTTCGCGCGCCAGACCGACAGCCTGCTGGCCATTCTGGTTTTTCAGTATGACGGATACGAAGCAGGCGCGGGCAAAACGTTCTGGGTGAAGGATCGCAACGGCGTGGAAGTGCCGGTGGTCAGTGCGCGTTACTCGATTTGGAGCCACGCGAACCGCCCGCGCGCCGGAACACCGGCGAAGGTGGCCCGTGAAATCCGGCAGACGGTGGAAGGCGCGCGGGCGAATGAGTTGCCGCGTTACGATTGGGTGATCGCGCATGTGTGGTCCTGGTTCAAACCCGCGCCCGGTTCCAATGAAAACGCCGAAGACATGCCCCAGGAAAATGCCGCCGCTCAAGGGGGCGTGCGCGGCTACACGCCCGTCACCTGGTGTGCCGCGCGACTTCCCACAAACATCCGCACCGTCAGCCCCGAAGAATTGATCTGGCGGATACGCATGAAGCACAACGCGGAGCAAACCAAAAAGCTGATCGTGGAATGGCCGCGCTGAAGGCTGGTTCTGATCGGTCGTTCAGCGGCGTTTCGCAAAACGCCCTCGACCGCAGCGTTGACCCTGCCGCTCGTTCACCGCTTCGATCGATTCACCTCGCGAAGGATCCAGTCTCCAATGGCAGTCAACGCCACCGGAGACATGGTCTCTTTGATTTTTGCGTAATCTCGTGGCAAACCGGTTTCAGAAGTTTGGAAGAAGTGGTTGAGCATCGGCAGTTCCCGAACGGAATAGCGCGGGCCTTTGCCTTTCGCCAACGCTGCTTCGATCAGCGGCAAGTTCTCTTTGGGCGGGACCTGCAAATCTTTCTCGCCGATGAGGGCGAGCACGGGCACGGAGACACGACTCAAGGAAGCCAGCGGATCATTGGTCAGGAAAACGCGCATCGCCTGAGTGTTCAGAAAACGGATTTGCGCATTGATCATTCTGTCCACGCTCCTGCCGCTGCGCTCGAGTTCGGCTTTTTCCTCGGGCGCGAGTTCCATGGCCCGCATCGCGTCCCGGAGCTTCCCAGCGGCCTTCTCCAGGTCTGGTTCCTCCTTGAGCACGGCGAAGAGTTGCTGCTTGCGTCTGCGACCTCGCTCAATGGTGGCCGAGTCGGTTCCCTTGGCCTGCTGTTCGGCGGCGTCCTGTAATGCGAGAATCTCCTCTCCCGTCACTCCGGGACTCGCCAGCAACACGAGAAACGCGACCTTTCCCGGCATTTCCAAAGCCGCCATTGGCACCACGATGCCGCCTTCGCTGTGGCCGAGCAGGCCGATGCGCCGGTGGTCAATGTCTCGGCGCGTTCGCAGAAACTCCAGGGCAGCGCAGGTGTCGCTCACGAAATCATGCACGGTGGCGGCATCAAAATCCCCGGTCGATTCACCGACTCCGCGGTCGTCATAACGAAGCACGGCGATGCCGCGGCTGGTCAGGTAATCCGCCAGCACGCGAAACGGTTTGTGCCCGGCCACGGTCTCGTCCCGGTCCTGCGGTCCGCTGCCCGTGATGAGCACCACGGCTGGATGTGGTCCACGCGAGTTCGGAAGCGTCAACGTTCCGGCGAGATCGATCTTCGCTGCGGCATTCGTGAACCGGACGTTCTCGGCGCGGACGGCCGATGACGGAGTTGGCGGCACGTGCGACTTTGCCGTAACGCCTTTGCATGCGCATCCGCTGCCAACAGTTGCAATCGCCAGCAGGCCAGGAAGCAGCGCCACAACCTGCCAGCGCAACGATCTGGGCAGGCCAAGCGGGATTCTCATTCGCGAACGCTAACCAAGTGCGGCAACATGTCGAGTCTGCGAGCGTAAGCCAAGGCTTGCACGGGCGGTGGGGCAGGCGTATTTAGCAAAGCATTTCCTCGCGTCAAAAAATCTCCGCCGTGCCGGGTCTGCGCTTTCGAAGAGTTGTGTTGATTCCCCGAAGGCTTGTGTTTACCAACTCACCCATGAACACCACGCGCGGGCCGGCACTTGGCCTTTGTCTCATCGGGCTGTTGGGCTTTGCCGGTTGCAGCACGACCGGCCCACATGCCTATACGGAGAAACCCGGCTCGGAAGGCGATGGCAGTTTCACCATCGGCCCGGAATACGCAATTCACCATGACCTTACCGACCGCGGTAATGCCAAGGGAAAACACTTCGAGTTCACCATGCGGCTGGCCGACAGCAAGATTTTCCGCGGCGATGACAAGACGCTTGATCCCGCCCGGAAGCCGGTGCGCACCGAGCGCAAGATTTTCGTGTATGTGCCCGCGGGCTATAAAGACGGAACTCCCGCGCCCGTTCTTGTCATCCATGACGGCCCGGGCCAAATGAAACTTGTCCGCAATGCGCTCGACAATCTCACGAGTTCAAAAGACCCGAATCGCCGGTTGCCGCCGTTCATCGCCATCGCGGTCGAAAACGGCGGGAGCGATAGCAAGAACAGCCAGCGCGGTCTCGAATACGACACCATGTCCGACCGGCTTGCCCGTTTCATAAACGACGAAGTGTTCCCGGCCGTGCTGGCCAATGCGGAAATCAAAGCCGCCTATCCGAAGCTGGCGTTCACGACCAATCCTTGGGGCCGGGCCGTGCTCGGATGCAGCTCCGGTGGCGCAGCGGCGTTGAGCATGGCGTGGTTTCGACCCGATCTGTTCCGTCGCGTCATCGCCTATTCCGGCACGTTCGTCGATCAGCAGGATGACGACGCGCCCGAGGAAGCCCAATACCCGTTCGGCGCCTGGGAATATCACTCCGGCATGAAACTCATCGGGACGAGCGAGAAGAAACCGCTGCGCATTTTCACGCACGTTTCTGAAAATGATAATCGCGCCAAAGATCCCGAGAGCACGCATCGCAACTGGGTGATGGCCGGCGAACGCACGGCCGCCGCGCTGAAGGCCAGGGGTTATCACCAACGCTTTGTCTTCACCCGTGCAACGGGGCATTGCGACCGTCGAGTGTTCGAGCAAACCCTGGCGGACACGCTCGTCTGGACCTGGCGCGGCTATCACGCCGAGTGAGAGGGAGCCGGCGAGCTTACTGGGCCGGGTGCTCTTGCGAACCGCTGTGTCGGTGGGCTACCGGGTTCACTCCACGGCGGCCGTGCTTGCTTCCGGCGCATCCAGTTCCGTCAGCTTCGTGGCGGCGGCTTCCCACTCGGTGGTTTTTGCCGCGAGATCGTCAACGACGTGCATCAGCTCGCGGTTGATTTGATTGGCCCGTCCGCCGGCGTAGCTCTCTGGCTTCTCCAATTCCGTGGCCAGCTCGGCCTGCTTCGCTTCCAACTGTTGAATTTGCTTCTCCAAATCGCGGACGCGCTGCTGTGCGGTTCGCTTTTCATTGGAACGCGCCTGGCGTTGTTGCGCTTCGAGGCGCTTTTGTTCCTTGCGATCCGTGTTGGGACGCGTGCCCTGGCCGGCGCGAGCGGTGCCGTTGCCATCAGGATTACCGCCTGCAGTTAAACCAGCGCGGTCGGAAATCGGTTTCGTTTTCTCCAGATAATAATCGTAGCCGCCGGGGTAGCGATGCACGCGGCCACACTTCACGTGCAGGACCTGCTTCGCGATGGCGCGTATGAAGTACACGTCGTGGCTGATGAAAATAACCGTGCCCTGGAATTGTTGCAGCGCGCTCACGAGCGCATCGATGCTCGGCATGTCGAGGTGCGTCGTCGGCTCATCCATCAACAGCAGGTTGGGCGGGTCGAGCAGAATTTTCACGAGCGCGAGCCGGCTCTTTTCGCCGCCGCTGAGGACGGAAACTTTTTTGAACACGTCATCGCCGCGAAAGAGAAAGCAGCCGAGCAGGGTGCGTACGCTTTGCTCGGTGACGCGCTGCGGTGTGTCGAGCGCTTCTTCGAGCACGGCGCGCCCCGGCTGGAGCATCTCGACGCGATATTGCGAGTAGTAGCCCGCTTTGACGTTGTGCCCCAGCGTGCGGGTGCCGCTCGTGGGGGTGAGCACACCGGCGAGAATTTTCAGCAGCGTGGATTTTCCCGCGCCGTTCGGCCCGACGAGAACAATGCGCTCGTCGCGTTCGGCTTCGAAGTCGATGCCGGTGTAAACGACGTGATTGCCATACGCGTGATGAATGTCCTCCAGCTTGATGACTCTCAGACCGCTGCGCTGCGGCTGCGGAAAGGAGAAGCTGACTTGCTTCGCATCCGCAGTCGGTGCCTCGACCAAATCCATGCGCTCGATTTGTTTGAGCTTGGCCTGAGCCTGGGAGGCTTTGCTGGCTTTGGCACGGAAGCGGTCGGCAAATTCCTGCAAGCGCGCGATCTCGCGCTGCTGATTCTTGTAGGCGGCGAGCATCTGATGTTCGTTCGCTTCGCGCTGAAGAAGGAACTCGTCGTAGTTGCCGCGGTAACGGAAGACTTTTGAGAGTCGAATCTCGAAGATGCTGGTCACAAGCTGATTCAAAAACTCGCGGTCGTGTGAGATGAGCAGAATGCCGCCGGGATAAGCCTTAAGATATTCCTGGAACCAAAGGAGTGCTTCGAGGTCGAGATGGTTGGTCGGCTCATCGAGCATCAGCAGGTCCGGCTCCTGCACGAGCAAGCGCGCGAGGTGCGCGCGCATCACCCAGCCGCCGGACATTTCGCGCGCGGGCCTTTCGAAGTCGGATTCGCGGAAGCTCAGGCCGGAGAGAATGCGCTTGGCTTTCGCGACGGCAGCGCCATCCGCGGCGGTGGGATGGAGCGGTGGAATGACGGAATGTTGGTGAGGCACGGCATCCCCGCCTCGGTTATTCCAATACTCCATCGCGCCGCTGCCGGTGGCGATTTCCAGCACCGTTTCGTTTCCTACAGGTGCGCTTTCCTGCGGCAGGAATCCCAATGAAACTCCGCGTTGAAAAGTAATCGCTCCTTCGTCCGGCGAATCAGTGCCGAGAATCAGCGAGAAAAGCGTCGATTTCCCCGCGCCGTTCGGACCGACCAGGCCAATGCGGTCCTCGCGGTTCACGGGAAAGGAAACGTCCGCAAACAGGGTGCGTCCACCGAAGCTCTTACTGATGCTGGAAACTGTAAGCATGAAGCCCAAACTGTGCAGGCGATGAGCGGGGGATGCAAGTGGTGTGCTTAACCGGGACGGATGGCGGCAGTTTCCAAACAAACGGTAGTGGCTCAGTTTGGTTGTCCCGCGAAGGGGCGAAGACTGCGAAGGGGGAAAACCGTTCTTTTACCTTCGCGACCTTCGCGTCTTCGCGGGAAATGATTCTGGTGCCTTGCAAAATGAGCCACTGCCAAACAAACCCGCGCCTTGACTGCTGTTTTTCCGCCGGTAACGTGCCCTGCTTTATGAAATCAGTTTCTATCTCTCTCATTGCACTGGGAATTTGCGGAGCCGTGTTCGCCGCTGACGAAAAACCTGCCGCGCCGGCCGGCGCGCCCGCCGCAACGGCCTCTCCTTTCAAAGATGAGCAGGAAAAGATCAGCTACAGCATCGGCATCAACTACGCGAACAGCCTCAAGAGCGTTAAACAACAAGGTGCTGACATCAACATCGACCAGGTCATCACAGGCTTGCGCGATGGCATGGCGGGCAAAGGGAAGCTCGACGAAAAGGAAATGCGCGAAACCCTGAATGCTTTCAGCCAGCAACTTCGCACCAAGCGGATGGAATCCACGCGGGCGGAGGGGGAGAAGAACAAAAAGGCCGGCGAGGAATGGCTGGCGGCGAACGGAAAGAAACCCGGCGTGAAAACGATGCCCGATGGATTGCAATACAAAGTGCTCGTTCCAGGCAAAGGCCCGCAACCCAAAGCGGGCGACCGCGTTTCCGCGCATTACCGGGGCACCTTGACTGACGGGACGCAGTTCGACAGTTCGTATGAGCGCGGACAGCCGTTGGTCACGTCCACGCTCGCGGGCGTTATTCCCGGCTGGCTCGAAGCATTGACCAACATGCACGTGGGCGACAAATGGGAGCTTTATATTCCGAGCCAGCTTGCTTACGGCGACCAGGGACGTCCGCCGAAGATTCCGCCGGCCGCGCCGCTGGTGTTTGAATTGGAACTGCTCGCCATCGAACCGCCGCAGACGAATGCCGGAGCACCCAATTTTCCCTCGATCAACACGCCCGGCGGTCCGCAGATCAAGGTGCAGCCAGCGCCGGGGGCGAACCGGCCGGCGGTGAGAGTCGAACCGGCGAAATAAAATTCAGCGCGGCAAGAGCAGCGCACCAACTGAAGGGCGGCGCCACTGGCGCCGCTTTTTCTTTGCATAGTGCCCGTGCGACGCGGCTATTTCATGCACGGCGCGAAAAATAATTCTTTGCGACGGTGCTTCAGGCTTCGCAAACCGGGTTCATTCGCATCGGCACAGGCGGTGCTGAACAATGAACATGAAAAAAACGCGACTGATATTTTTGAGCCTGCTGGCGGGCGCCGGAGCATTCGGGCAAGCCACAGGTAATGGACAATTCAACGACCGCCCACCGCTCTTCCCGCAAAGGCCCATCACGGGCTTTGAGCCCGCAGCGCCAACGAATCTTGGCCGGACGAATATATTCGGCACCAATCGGACCACGATGCTTACCAATGGCGTCCCCGGATTGACGAGGAGTGTTCCGGGCCTGACCAATACCGTTCCACCGGGTGCAAACATTCCCGGCGAGATTCCGACACTTCCAGGCACGCCCCCCACACAGCCGGGTGTGCCACCGCAATTACCGGTCAACCCGGAATTTCCGGGCCAGCCGGGATTGCCCGGAACGACGCCCGGCTTGCCGGGAACCACGCCAAGTCTGCCGGGCAACCAACCGGGATTGCCCGGAAACCAACCGGGCCTCCCGGGGAATCAGCCGGGCTTGCCGGGAAATCAGCCAGGCCTTCCAGGCAACCAGCCGGGTTTGATTGAGAACCCCGGAGGCGCACCGCCGGCCGGGAATTTTACAACGCCAGGCGCTGCCCCCGTGACCCCGGCAAATCCACCGCAGCAGCCCGCCGTGCCCCCGGCACAGCCGGCGCCTCGCAATCCGGTGCCGTTGCGCAGATAATTAATTCATCAATTGTCAGCCACTGAGGCTGGTGAAGCGGCGCGGTGATTTTCACTGCGCCGCTTTTCATGCGACGGCGACCTGTTACGAGAACGCTGCGAAGCACTTGCCTGCAACTCACTGTCCAAGCGGAATTGGACACGCGCGTAGCGGACGCTTTAGGCTGCGCAGCGTGATTTTGCGCTCACTCGTTTCCGTTGCCGTAACTGTCGCGCTGTTCGCGACAGGCTGTGGCGACAGGCGTGCTGAAGCGCCGGCAACTGGCACTTACGGCCCGCTCTCTAACGCGCCGGCCCAGAATGTTCAGAGGGCGCATTTCGACCGTTCCGCGGAACAGCCCTGGACCAACGGCGAACTTGCGGTGATTCAATCCGAACTCAGTCCAGCCACGCTTTATCACAGCACCTCGAAGACGCTGTCGTTTTTCGCCAACATGCCGGAGACGGGAATCGGCGGGCCTGCTTTCGCGTGCATTGAAACCGAGCAGGGGCCGAAGATTTTCAAATGGGGCGAGAGAATTGATCCCGCGCGGATGCGTGAGTCGTGGTTTGTCGTGTGGTGGGCGGGCGCGACGAATTGGACGAATTGGGATTCGCCCTGGTTCCTCACGTTGCAGCACCGGCCGAAATCGATTCGATTCGATGCCAAAGGACTGCACTTCACGTTCACGAACGACGCCGGCTACGCGGCCCTTATGCCGATGTATGGCTACTCCAAACCGCTGCCGGCCGGCCAGGAGTCCTCGCCATTCGCGAACCTCAAAGAAAAGAAAAAGCGCGTGCTCACCTGGGAATGGTTCAAGGCGCTGCCCGCCGATCCGCTCGCCCGGGCGCGTTATTGGGCCAGCGCGCTGCGAGAGTTCCCGATTTATTGTGCAGACAGCTTCAGCGTGGATCGCGCCCGCGACAGCGTCACGATTCGCCAATCGTTTCGCTGGCTGTCATGGAACGATGATTGGAAGACGGAGCATTTGAAACTCGCGCCGCTCAGTCCGGTGCTGGCGCACGCCCATCGCGAAGGGTTCCCGGCGGAGTTTTCCAAAAAGCCATTCGACATGGAAATCTTCACATCGTTCGGGCCGTTCTATGGAATTGAGAAGGTCGATTCGTACGAAGTGACACTGCCGCTGTTGCGTCGCGTGAATGAGATCGCAGGCGCCGGCGCGCTGGCCCTCGGCTGGAGTAACGCGCCTTGTTTTGACGTCTGGCGGCAGGCGCATGTCAGCGGTGAATGGGATTCCGCCCGCCAGCGCTGGCCCGCGTTGCGCGAGGCGTTTCGGCAAAGGGCGTCTTTCAACTGGATCGCGTTTGCCGGCCTCGACGTTTCGCCGCTGGAACAAGCGGCCAACGCGCTGGGCGCCGCGCGTCTCGCCTATCGCTTGGGAGACGCAGATACTTACGCCGCCGCGTGCGCGTCTTTCGCGCGGTCCCTCACGCAGCTTTGCGCGCAACAACGCGGGCTGAATTATTTTCGCGAACAACAACCCTGGCGCTCGATGGAACCGATCGGTGTTCATGCGTCGTTGGTCACGTTAAGGTTGAATGGCTGGCAACTCGGACAAGAGAAGTCGCGCGCAGTCCTTGAAGGCATTCCCGATCTCGCACGCATCTGGCAGGACGCATTGCCGGTTGCGCGCGAACCAATCGATTCGAGGACCGTCGGAGAATTTGAAAGATTGATTCCGGGCGCTCCGTCCACCGGCTTTTTGTTTTTGGCCGAAACTCTGGAAGCGACCGAAGCGTTTGCGCCGCGTCCCAACTTGGTGTTCGAATTCGAAGGCGCCGCGCACCGCTCCAGCACCGGGAACGCGATGCAAACCTGGCCGCGCCTCGTTTGGCCCGACTGGAAAACACCTGCGGGAATGCCGTGGAACTTCGGTCAGGTGACTGCCTCAACGAATGGACCGTCGAAAAAAGAAACGATTCCCCTTAACGGGAACACGCGCGTGATCGTGTATCACGCGCCATGAAAGTTCGGGCGCATGGCACGGCTGGTCCCCGAACATGACGCCATGAACCCAAGGCAGAGCCAACTGTCTCAGCCCGTTGAGAAGGCGCATACTGGTGGAAAACACGTGTAAAGAACCCCCGAACATGTAGTGTGGCGACTCTCGAATGAAACTCCTTTCCAAGGCGTGGGTCGCAGTGGGCGCCAGCTTGATCTTTTTTGGAGTTTCCATGAGCGCGCCAGCTCAGGGTTTTGTCAACTTAGGATTCGAAGGCGCCGGTCTGTTAGTCACACCGACGCCTCCCGGTCAGTTTGGGACACAGGTAGATCCTAACTTCGCATTCAATGGATGGGGTATTACCAATGCATTAGGGCCGGGACACTATCCGTTATTCTCGCTTTACAACAACTTGACGATTGGAAGCTCGGCCGTTGTTTTGATCGGACCACAATTTCCCAACGCTCTCAGCCTGACTCCGCTTCAAGGTTCTTATTCTGTGATGCTTCAAGGTTTTCCGGGCACGAATGTCGTGGGACTGCCGGCGATATTCCAGAATGGAGTGGTTCCGGCAGATGCGAGATCAATCAACTTTCTGTTATCCCAAGGCAATCCACGGGTCACTTTTGCGGGGGTGGAAATTCCGTTGGTTCCGATGGAAGGAGGTCGAGTTGCCGGAGATATTGCCGCCTTTGCCGGCCAGGAAGTTCAAATGATGCTTTCGCCACATGCGGGCGCACACAACTTCGTTTACTTCGATGATGTACAATTCTCGGCCCAGGCAGTGCCTGAACCATCGGCTTATGCCCTGAGCATGCTTGCTCTCGTTGCCGTGACTCTTTTCAGGAAACGACGCGAGTGACAAACAATCTAGATTTTGCGATTCCCTCCCAAATCCGTTCATCCGCGTAATTCATCCGTTTCATGCACGTTTCGGCGTGCGCACTTGCTTCACTTATCTCCACCGCTATCTTCGCCACCGTGAGCGCGATTCGTGTCGTCCCTGAGTCGGAGAGAAAACTCTGGCAATACATCAACCTGAAACTCGCTGCGCTCGGCTGCCCCACATCCAAGGCTGCCGAGGATGCCGAGTTCCAGGAGCTCGTGTCGGCGCTGCTCCAGCATCAACGCGAGACGGAGCGGTTGCTGGCCAATTATCTCTGCCCCGCGGATTGGCGCATCCAGCAGTTCCTCGACGATTATCTCTACGAGACCGGACTCGCGCCGAAGTTGCCGTGGCGCACGTTCGTGTTGGACCGCGCGGGAGTGGCGCGGGCCCTGTCACTGCCGCCGGATCAGGACATTTTCACTTCGGATATCCTCACGTCGTATCGCGTGAAACAAGGCGTGCTGCACAACCCTAAGAGCGATCGGCGCACGACCGAGGGAGTGTTTCACGTGACGGAGGGCGGATTGCCGATTCCCGACGACAAGAAAGGCGTGCCGAAACGAACATTCGCCGAGCTGCTGGAACTGGCCATGAAACCGCCGGAGGATTTGGCGCGCCTGCCGTTCACCGCTTCCCAGAAGGAACAGGCGCGATGCTTCGTGTCGCTCTTGCTGCGACCCATCGTGGTGCCCGAGGTTCCGGGCTTCATCGCGGAGAAGCGGATGGAGACGCGCTTCTTTGCTCCAGGAAATCTCGTGAGCAATCTCGATTTCGTGGAGACGATTTTCAGCAATGGCGGCGATCCATTCCTGCCGGAGAACGACGCGGGTCTGGATGTGGAGCATTGGACCGGTCATACCGGATGCGTCATTCTCGCGCCGCATCTCATCCGCGTGAAGAAGCGCGACGTGGGCCTGCCGAGTTGGGCTGACGCGACGGAACGTCAGCGCCGCGACGGGATGTGCTGGAAGACTGAGGACGAACTCTACAACAACGGCAACGCCTTCAAGCTGACCGCGCGCGATGAACGCGGTGTGGTGGTGACGATCATCGCGGACAACTATTTCGGTTACTGCAAGAAAGAGGTCAAAACGCAAATTAGCTACGCGGCGAATCTCTTCGGCATGGCCGAGGAGGAACATGCGGGCGGCGCGCTGGTGTTTCCGGCCTACGATCTGGGTGAGGAGATGATCGGCCGCAAGCACATGCCGCGGCTGGATTATTCCTTCGAGGAGGTGGTGAAGCTCTACGGCGAATTGATGGACGTGAAGCCGGAGGGCTACGGCATCGACAAGAAAAATCCCGACGTCATCTACGTGAGCGAGCATGTGCAGTTCGACTTGCGCGCGCAAAAAGTGAGCTGGCCGCGCGGGGATGGATTGCAAAGCATGAAGCTTCTGCCGGGGAAAGTTTACGTGCGGCCCTCGGGCTACAAGGTCCACATGGAATGCATCCCGAACACGAAGACATGGCGGCTCGTCGGGACGGTGGGCGAAGGGGTATTCTGCCACAAGCCCTGCACGGTGAGCGGCGGTGGCAAGTCGGAAATCTCCAAGGCCGTGACGGATTCGATTTTGCAAGGACCGGTCTTCGTGGTGGATTTCAAAAAAGATTTCGCGCTGGTGGACGAGTTAATCCAACGCAACTACTCGAACCGTTTCAAAGAGGCCGCGAGAAACAACAAGGACTCCCGACCCATTCTCAGTCATGAGCGCAGCATTGGTTCGGTGATCAAGCTGCTCACGCCTGCGTCGCGCGAGTATTCGGCGGAATACAACGCGTGGCTCCGCCACATCCCGCAGCACGTAAAGGAACTGCTTTTCGTGGTGAAACGGTTCTACAAACCGGAGTGGGGTGACGATTGGCGCAGCCACTTCAGCGTGGACGTGATCAACGGCGTGCCGGGAAACGAACTGAAGTTCGAGAACCGCAAACTGCTTGCGAGCTACGTGCGGGTCGGTTACGAGGCGGACGGTTCGTGGCGCACGTTTGGATTACGCAGCGATTTCCATCCCGCGGCCAAAATCCAAATGGAGGACGACATCACCGCCAGCGTCGTGGTGCCGGTCGCGAAGGTGGCCGGACTCAATCCGCAATATGGTTCGCTGGCGGTGAAGTTCTCGAAGAACTGCGAGAACAGATTGTTTCAACGCCCCGACGACGCCATCCATCGCGGCTACGACAAGCAGGCCGAGCTGGATTTCTCGCGTGGAGGAAATTTCTTTTCCAACTACGAGCCGCTCGAACTCGAAACCGCCAGGCAAATGCTCGAGGACGTGATTTCGTTCAGCCAGTACACGGAGCCGGTGCAGCGGCTGATCCGCGACTTCGTGGAGAAGGGCGGCGCAACTTATCTCGTGGCGACTTCGCACCCGCGCGTCATCAACGGCAAGCCCACGAAAAATCCGCGCTACCTCCAGCCGCGCCCGGACCTGGAGCATCCGCGCGACACCTACGTGGCGGACATGTCGATGCGATTGCAGCGGCGGGTGCCGGTTCATCAACCCGTGCATAAGCCGGTGAACGTCGTGGTGCCGGGGCGCCGCAACAATCCGCCCGAGCCGGGCGTGCGCTCACTGGCCGTGTTCAATCCCATTCACTTCATGGAATTGCCCGAGCTGTTCATGGAGTTTATTTGCTCGCTCACCGGCAAATCGCCTTCCACCACGGGCGCCGGCAGCGAAGGCGCGCTGACGAAGGGACCGTTCAATTGCCTGCCGCCGATTCTCGATCTGAACGATGCGCTGGTGAGTTATCTGCTGACGGGCTACCAGGGCTTCATCACCGCCGCGGGCTACGTCGGGCCGCACGTGCGGATCGACCATGATGTCAGCCTGCTCGTGCCGGAAATTCTCGCGCGCATGACGCCGCAGGAGCGCAACGCCAAATTCCTCATCGATAGCAACTACCTGGAAAGGTGCAAAGACTTTGAGCACAACGGCGCGCGCGTACCGGCGAGCCGACTGGGATATCGCATTACGGCCCGGTTTGTGCGGACGTTTTTCGGGCGCATGTTCAATCACCCGGACCGCGTCTTCACCGAGGCCATGTTGAAACCCGAGACGCAGGATCTCGGCCTCTTCGCCGATGGGATGGACAACATTGTGAGCACGCAGCGCAGCGTGGCGCAGCATTACTTCGACGACGGCAGCATCGAGATGGCAACACCGCCATTAAAGGCGCTGCTGCACATCATGGCGCACGGGCAATTCGAGGGGCGCGACCTGGGTCACGCCAAAATTCGCGCCTTGTTCACCTCCGAACAGATGTTGGCGAGCGACTGGTACGCGGAACGATTGCGCGCCAAACAAGCGGTGGATATGAAGCTCTGGCAGCGGCACGTCAATTACCTGATAAAATTCGTCACCAAAGAACACTATGCGGAAGAGTCGGCGCGTCTTGGGATTGAGGACCGTTTGCATCAGGCGCGCGCTGAATTGAAGCGCATTCAAGCCCCCGAATATCTTAACGAGATTCGTGGCACGCTGGGTGTGAACCCGCTGCCGCAATCAGGGTCGCGCGGTCAGCCGGAATTCCTGATCGCGGACAGCGCAGTTCCGACTGCCACGAGCCCGGCCAGAGTTCGATAAAGCGAGCAGAACCACCATCATTGACAACATCGAATTCGCGGCCGACCGCACCGGGGAGCGTCATCGCCGCATGGCAAATGTCTGGGACGATCGCTACCTGGCTGCCCCCGGAAGAACTTGATCGAGTTGTTGTTTGCCTCCGGGAATTCTTCCATCCACGCCGGCTGGCGGCGGTGCGGTCGCGAACTCGTCGTTGTCCTTCAATTCATTTTTTAATCGTGCGAGTTCTTTTTTCAGTTTCGCCACGAGCTTTTGTTGCGCTGAGTCGTTGTAAATGTTTCTCAACTCATTTGGGTCCTTCACGAGGTCGAACAGTTCCCACTGATCTTTCTTCCAATAGCAAATCAGCTTGTGCGTGAGCGTGCGGATGCCGAAGTGCGCGCGCGTGTCGTGGTCGCCGGGATCGTGGTAGTAGCGGTAATACATGCTCTCGCGCCAGGTCCACGGATGTTTGCCCTTGAGGAGCGGCACGATGCTGCGGCCCTGCATGTCGGCCGCCCTCTTCAATCCCGCCATGTCCATGAACGTGGGCGCGAAGTCTGTATTGATAATCATTTCATCCTGCACCGAGCCGGGGGCGAT
>Ga0190265_10001034_pt1 | contig 18115 bp, 16 predicted proteins | sample Popmic124T_FD_133135 | JGI IMG/M metagenome (GOLD analysis project Ga0190265, IMG submission 133135) | Populus adjacent soil microbial communities from riparian zone of Indian Creek, Utah, USA - 124 T | ecosystem: Environmental > Terrestrial > Soil > Riparian zone | place: USA: Utah | collected...
ACAGCCACCCCCGTCGATGCCGCGCGCCCGCCTCCCGAGCGCCGCCCGAGCGGAATGTCATGGGACCTGGCACTCGGCGCCGTGATGTTCGTCGCGCCGGCAGGGGAGCACCGGAGCGCCGCCGTTGTCCAAGGCGTCACTGCGTTCGTGCGAGGGAAACGAGGATTCCATTGGGCGCTCGGCGCGGGTATGCTGCGCGGCGCGCTTCAATTCGACGCTGCGGAGGCCGACGCCTTCTGGATTCCGGTCGACGTCGCGGCCGGTTTCACGACGAGAACGACCGCCTGGGAAATCGGAGCAGAAGTCGGCCCCAACGCGAGCATCCTGTCCATCGTGGCGGAGAATCTCAGGGAAACGAGTCGCCAGGTGCGCATCGAGGTCGGCGGCCGCGTTTCGGTCTGGTCGCGATTCTGGTTCAGCAAGCAATTTGCCGCATTCCTGTCCGCCGATGCTGTCGTTCGACCAATTCCCTACGTGCTCGACATCGACCCGCGTGGAAACATAGGGGAAATGCCTCTGCTTTGGTTCGGCGCGTCCGCCGGCATCGCAGCTGCGTTGGAGTGAAATCGTGAAGCTTTTTCGCGGTGACCCCCATTATTTATCATTGATGTCGATTTCAGACGTCATGACGGCCAAGCCCTCGGAGGGGGAGGCGGCGTCGGATCGGAGTCAGACGAATGCGCTCACCTTCGAGGAGGTCTACGCGCAGGGATTCCCTCACGTGGTGCGTTGGGTCCGGGCTTTCGGCGGTCTCGATGCCGATCTCGACGACTTGGCCCAAGAGACCTTCGTCGTCGTGCGGCGTCAGCTCCCCAAGTTCGATGGCAAAAATCTGCGCGGCTGGCTTTATCGAATTACCCAGCGCACCGTTCGGGACTATCGCGAGGGCGCGTGGTTTCGGCGTTCAATCGGGAAGCGGCACGACGACAAGCGCGCGAAGCGCAACGCGATCGCTCGCCAGTCCGACCCGAGCGAGGTTCTCGAGCATCGCGAGGGGGTACGTTTTCTCACGCAGCTGCTCGCCCAGATCTCAGAATCGCATCGCACCGCTTTCATCCTTTTCGAAATCGAGGGCTACACCGGTGAAGAGATTGCAGAGCTCGAAGACGTGCCCCTCAACACCGTGTGGACGCGTCTGCATCACGCGCGCAAGGAGCTCTACATGCTGATCGACGAAGCGCGCAAGCAAGGAAGGCTACCGTGAAGCGGCTCCCCGAGCAGTTCGACCGAGCGAACCCCAACGAGGCTTACCTGGCCGAGTTGCTAGAACAGGTTGATCCCACCCAATCGTCGGCCGAGCAAATGCGACGGGTGTGGACGACGCTCGAGCACGGGGCCCCGAGAAGGCCGCGCGGCCGCGCGAGCGGGCCGGTCATCGCTGGTTTGTTGCTGTGCGGCGCGACCGTAGCGAGCGCCACGATGCCAGACGTCTGGAAGCGGCTGCAGCGCGCTTACGTCGAGGCGACACCCGACGTGACGGCGCTGGAGACGAGGACGGTGGCGAAGGCGGCGCCCCGGCGTGCGCCGCCCGTCGCACCGCCTCTGCCGGTCGCGGTGCTCGATGCACCCGAAGGCGCGGCTCTTCTCCCCCAAGCTCCCGTCCCACAACAGCCGGGGGCCGAGGTGCGCAAATCGACCTCGTCGCGATCGCGCGCGACCGTCACCGAGCCCGTCGACTCCCTCGCCAGCGGGGCGCTCATGGTCGAGGCCATGCGCGAGCGCCGGGCGGGCAACATCGCACACGCGCGAGAGCTCGCATCCGAATACCGGACGAAACACCCCGCCGGCGCTCTTTCCGAGGAGGCGCTGGCGCTCTCGTTCGAGACCGCCGCCGCTCTCGGCGACGAGGAGGCGAAAAAACTCGCGGGGCTCTACCTGCAGCGTTATCCGCGCGGTCGGTTTCGCGCCCAAGCGCAGCGCGTGATGGACAACGCACGCTGATCCGGCCCAAGATCGGACCAAGATGCGTGCTGGGCGTCCCGTAAGAGTCGCTGCCCGAGGTCTCTCGATCGCGCTTTGGCTCGGCTTCGCTCCCGGATGCGCATCTCATATCCTTCTCGGTGAAGAAGACGTCGACGCTGGCGAAAGGCGACCCGACGCCGGAACCCTCGCCGACACCGGCGTGCTGCCCGACGGCACCACCGGGGATCCATGCACGGACTACGCGAACCAGCTCTGCGAGCTCGAGCAGTCGTGCAACCTACTCATCTTTCGCAACACGTTTTGGGGCGATCTGCCGACCTGCAAAGAGCGAAGAAGAATTCGCTGCGAGGTCCGTCTCGCGGCGCCGGAGTCGAACGACACGCCGGCGCGGGTGAGTGCATGCGTCGCCACGCTGAGCAGGTTCACCTGCGACGACTACACCAATCAGGCAAACTGGCCCGAGACCTGTGACGCGCCCCCTGGCAATCTCGCGGATGGCGCGCCGTGCGGCGTCGGCGCGCAGTGTCGCGGTGGGGGTTGTTTTCCCCCGGAGGGCTCGCTGTGTGGCCTTTGCGCGACCCTTTCGCCGGTCGGCGCTCCCTGCACCGTCGGTGGCTGCCAGAACAACCTCCAATGTCTCAATAGCGTGTGCGTCGCGTACCTGCGCGAGGGCGATGCTTGCCGGTTCGGGCCGAACGCCCCCCTCTGCGCATTTGGCCTGGCCTGCATCGGCGCGGGGTCGGGGCAGGGGAGATGTGCGAAACGCCTGGGCCTCGGTGCGCCGTGCGATCCGATGGCCTTCGAGTGCAATGGCTCCCAGGGGCTCGTCTGCGATGGCGCGACGAGCAGGTGCCGCGCCGATCCCGGATGGCCCGCCGCCGGCCAATCCTGTTTCGGCGGACAATTTTGCCGGGGCGACGCCTGGTGCAACATGGGCACCGGTCGATGCGAACCCAAACGTCGCGAAGGCGAATCGTGCGGCAACTCCACCGGTGCCCCCGAGTGCTTGCAGCCCGCAACCTGTATCGGCACGACGTGCGCGCTGCCCAACCCGAGCGCGTGCCGATAAAAAGTCGCCCTACGATTTACAGTCGCGCGCGGCGAGGGCCAAGGCGAGTGAGTCCTTGTCTCCAGCGCTCGCGCGCTTTTGCAGCGCGACGCGGATGACGCGCAGTCCTTCCAGGTCTTTGGCGTGGCAAGCGCGGCGGACGAGAGCAGCGATCGTTTTCGATGCCTGCATGCCGCGTTTCTCGACCAAGCGATCGAGCCGCGGGGCGACGATCTCGAACGGTGCGGCGACGTTGCGCAGCGCCGGCCAGAGGATGGGCGCGAGCTCGACGGCGCGCGGTCCATCGTCGAGGAATTGCGCGAAGAGTGCGGCATCGAGGGGAGCAAACTCGTCGGGGAGCTTGGCGAACTGCTCGTCGCGGAAGCCGCGCTGCGCGTAATCCTCGACGATGAGCCGGAGCAAGATGGGGCGCAGGTCCGGCCGTGATGGCCAGACCCGCGTCACCTCGGCGCGCACCACGTACACTTGATCGCGGAAGCGGTAGGAATCGACGTCGGCCAAGATGTGGAGCGTTTCGGCGTAGAGGGGACCGCCTTTGCGCTCGAGCGCGGCGAGGAGCGACGGCATGTGCTTTTCGGCATTGGCCAGGGCGGAGACGAGAAGCTCGCGGCGCTTCGCCTTCACTAGCTGCAAAACCAGGCGGTCGCTGCGGGCGTCGGTTTCCGTCAAGAAGCCGTAGATGTCGGCGCAGCTCCGGTTGCGCTCGATCTTGCCCCCTTTTTCTTCGTAAACGCAGAGCGCTTGATCGAAGGCATCGAACTCTCCCTCGTCGGCAGGCGGCGTGCGGTCGAAAAACGCGAGGGCAATGCGAATGCGGTCGAGCTCGGGAAGTCGCGGGCACGGCTCGCCCGGACAATTCGGCTCGCGGAAGAGCCGCTCGTAGAGCGACCGGCGAAGCTTGCTCGGCATGGTAAAAAACCGCTCGTCGATCCAGCGCGCATACGCCGCGCGCACGTCGGCGCGTTCCGGCCCTTGGCTGTCTTCGTCGAAGAGCCAGTGCGCCTGATCGACGAGATGCTTTTCGACTTCGTCGTGAATGCCTTTGCTGCGAACCCTGGCTTCGAAGGCGAGGATGGCGAGCACGCGCGCTGCGCGGTCCTCTTCGCGTTCGCTCTTGGACCGATCGCTTCGCGCCGTGGTGAGATGGCGAAAGTACGCATCGAGCTCGCCATCAGCCACCTCCGGGCCCGTCTTGGCGAAATGAGCCGCGAGGTGCCGCGCATACGCTTCATCGAGCGTGCGCTCGATGCCGTAGCCGCCCGCGAACCAGCCGCCCGAAGCGGGCTCGCGCATCGTGCAGAGCAGCGTGCCCGCGCCATCGTCGAAGCTCGACGTCGGGTGCTCGGCCGAAGCGCGATAACGCGCGGCGATGCGGACCAGCTTGTCTTGCACGAACGCGTGGAGAAGCGGATCGCGGCGCGATTGCGCAGCGAAATGTTTGGCCAGCATTTCCAGCGAATCGGCAATCCCGAGAATCGCGCCGCTCTTGGTGGAAGGCAGGAGCGCGGCATCGACCTCGATGACCACGGAATGTCCGAGTGTTTTCTCCAATGCCGTCGCGGCGGCGGCGATGCGCGATTCGTCCGGTCGAACGCCGAGCCGTTCGCGAGCATCGCCGCGCACGACATGCACTTCGGTCTTGATCGTGATGGTGTCGCGCGGCCCGCTCGATGCGGCGCCGCACCGAGCGGTGGCGACGGCGATGACCAGCGCCGACAGCCGGGGGAGCGCTTGGGACAAGAGGTACGCCGCACGCGCCTTCATCGGGCGATGCTCGTGGCCCGCACCGGGCGTTTGGGGGGGCGGCGTGGGTCGCACGTCTTGGGGTCGAATGTCTTGCTCAAGTCGTCGAGTCCTTGTCCGGGGCGCTCTTTGACGCGTTCTGCGAAGTAGCCGGCGAGGGAGCGCAAGTCGGCGTCCGCACCTTCTTCGCACAAACGATGACGAACGCCCACCAAAGCTTGGTAGGCGTCCCGCGCCGAAGTACGCCCCGCGCGATCCTCGGCGAGGTACCCGTCGAGAAGCGGGCGCAAGATGGCGGCGCGGGAGAAATCGGTAGCAAAGGCGGGCCACACGATGCGCGCCATCGAGAGGGCGCGGTATCCCTCCGCGAAATAGCCCTTGGCTTCCTCGGCGGAGACAGGCGCCCCGAAATCGCCGGCAAAATCGGCAAAATCGACCTTTCCATTTCCGTAAGGGTCGAGATGCGCGAGCACGTAGAGGATGCTGCCGCGCGCGCTCGTTCGCGCGAGCCAGAGGCGCCGCATCTCCGCCATCCAGACGTCGACGACGGCGCCGTGCGCGTGTTCCTCCGCGAGAACACGCAGCGCCATGCGCAGCGACGGAGGGTCCCCTTCTACCGCCCGCAACAGGGCGAACCCCTGCCCTTCTCCACCTTCGTAGGTGGAATACCCGGCGCTCACCATCACGTGCTCCACCAAGATGGGGTCTTTCCGCGAGGCGAGCAGCTCGCCGAGGCGCACCCGGCCTTGCTCGGTCGACAGCGCGAGCCTCACGACGCCGCCGTCACACCTCGGAGCGAGCGACCGTGTGTCGCGCTCGTTCTTGGGATGCGGGCAGACGACCACCTCGAACTCGCGCGAGATGGTCGATCCCTTTTCACCCGGAAGCGGGTGCCCGGCGTTGCGCCACGCATCCACGGTCCGCACGGCAAGCGTGTAAGCGCACTCCAATAGGCGCGCATCTTTGACGCCGCGGCCGAGCAGCGTGTCGAGCACAAGAGCGCGTGAATCTTGGGGCAGCGTCGAAAAATCGCGCTCCAGCCATGTCGCCATGGCGCGCGACGCCTCTCTGGCGGCGGCGTCGGTTCCCAGCCGCTCCCATGCCAAATCGCGCAGCGCCGTTTCGACGAGGTACCGCAGCAAAGCCTGGCGATTTTCCGCCCCTTCGACCTTGCGAGCGAAACGTATCGAAAGACCGACGCGAGCGAGCTCGCGCGCCCTCCGTTCTTCATCGGTGGTTCGCCCGCGCGAATCGAACGCACCGCGCAGCCACTTCACGTAAGCGCCGTGATCGGCGGGGGGGACCGCTTCGGGATCGCGTTTGGCGAATTCGGCGGATTGCTCCTTTTCGGCCGACTCGCGCAAGAGCCATAAGATGTCTGCGACCGGGATGAGCGCGTGCGATTTCGCGTTGACAGTGACCAGCACGGCGCCGCTCGCGTCCCACCGCGGCCCGAGATCCTCGCGCGCGGCGCCGGGCGCGTAACGCACCACGATTCGCGCGAGTTTATCGCGCGCCCAGCGCACCATCGGTTCGTCTTTGCTTTTTGCGCGTTCGAGCTCGGTCGCGAGCTGCTCGAAAACGCGCGTGAGAGCGCTGTCGAAGCCGTCTTTGTACTCGGGGGCCAAGCTCGCATCGAGCGCGATGGTCAAAGGATGCCCGAGCAGCGCTCGCACCTCGCGCGCAGCGGCCGCGAGGCGCAGATTGGCGGGGTCGACCGGGAGTCGATCAGTGGGGCGATCGAAGGTCACGCTCACGTCGTTCACGATCGTGACTGAGCGCGACGATCCACAGGCGCCCCCTAACGTTAGAAGGAGCGCGACGACGGCGTTCGCTCCGCTCTTCACGGCGTCCCCGTGAACGCCAAGGTGACGATGGAACGGCTCGAGCCGGCCGCAGCTTTGGGGAAGTCGAGACCGCGGGTCACCGCTTGCACACACGATCGCATCTCCGCGCTCGCTTCGCTCAGGAGCTCGACCCACTCCGCTCGCCCTTGGGTATCGACGGTGATCGCCACCGAATAACGCCGCGCCGCCGAAGCGTTGCGCGCGAGCTCCTGGCGCTGGCAGCGATCGTATTGGGACTTGTGCGCAGCCAGGACGCCATCGACGGTGCGCGGCGGCACCGGGGCAGCGGCGCGAGGGGCGGCCGCCGGTTTGGCGGCGGGCTCCACGCCTTGGATGGCAAGCGTCGGTGTTGGAGCCGCCGGCTCTCGCGGCACCGGCGTGGGGGCGACCACCCGCGGCGCGGGCTCTGCGATCACCGCCGTGGGCCCCGGCCCCGGCGGCGGCGCCGAGCGGCGGGCGACACCGAAATAGGCATAGAGGCCGACCGCAAAGGTGATTCCCATAGCCACCGCAACGCCGAACGGTATCGAGCGCGCTTCGAGGATGGCTCCGTCGGGACCCTCGCGCGGCGGCCCCGGCGGTGCCCGCGCTTCGATGCGATCTCCATCGATGCGCACGTCGTTTCCCTGCGCGACCACGCGGCGCACGAGCTCCGCCTTTTCCGCGGCGCGAAGCACGTGCAGAAGAACGGTGCCGCAATGCCCGCAGCTTCCGCGCTCGGCGTCCTCGCGATCGATCGGATTGCCGCAGGTCTCGCAGTTCATACCGAGCCAGAGTACCGTAACCTTCGACGTTGGCAGCGGTCGTGGTTCGGCCAATGGCGGTGCGAGCGGGACAAGGTGCGTCAATCCACCACACCGCTGGGCTATACTCCGCGGTCGTGACGTCGCGAGATCCAGGGTCCATGGCCGATTCCACCCGCGCGAAGCTGCTTCAGCGCATCGGCGCGACCGTCACGCGTCCCGCGGCGCGCGCGCCCGCCGTCGATCGACGCTTCACGATGGAGGGTGTGCAGTTCGAACGCTGGCGCATCGGCGGACCGCGCGGCGACTTTCCGGCGTGGTTCCTCGTGCCGGAAGGCGCATCTCAGCCACTACCGGTCGTCGTCGCGCTGCATCCTCACGGTCGCCAATTCGAAGTCGGCAAATCCCTCGTCGCGGGACTCGTCGGCGATGGCTCGCGGGCCTACGGTCTTTCCGCCGCGCGGGCGGGCTTCGCGGTGCTCGCACCGGATATGCTCGGCTTCGAAGATCACCGTCCCTCCCTCGCCGAGCGCAAAGGAAACTACGCTTTGCAGGGCGAAGGTTACGAGCGCCTCCTCGCGGTCGATGCGCTGGTGCGCGGAGAGACCCTGCAGGCGTGGATGCTTGCCGAGCTGTCGGCGTGCGCAGACGTTCTCGCAACCGACGCCCGCGCCGACGCGTCGCGCATGGCGCTCCTCGGACAGTCGTACGGAGGCCAGCAATCGCTCTTTGGTATGATCGTCGATCCTCGATTTCGCGCCGGCATCGTGTCGTGCGGATTCAGCTTGGTGCGTCTTCTGGTCGAGCGTCGCATCTCGCACAACCTCGCCTTGTACGTGCCCGGTTTGCTTCCCGATCTCGACTTCGACAACCTCGTCGCCGCCATCGCCCCTCGCCCCCTCACCGTCATCGCCGGACGGCGCGACGCCATTTTTCCCGTCGACGGCGTCGAGATCGTCGAAGCGAGCGCACGTCGGGCTTGGCAAGAAGCCGGAGCTCCCGAGGCTTTACGCTTTCACTACGCAGACGGCGGTCACGATCTACCCGCCGGTGCCTTGGCGGAGGCACTGGCTTGGCTCCACCGCGTGTTATGAAGACTGCGCGGTCGATGGTCGCGCGGCGATCCTGTCCCGCCATGCCCGTAGGATGGTGAGCGACTCGGGGATTTCGCCGCGCTCACCGAGCAGGCGGACCATCGAGACGATCGGCGTGAAGAGCGCGATATCCGCCAGCGTCAGCGTGTCGCCTAGAAGGTAGGCTTGGTGCTCGAGGCGCGCTTGCCACGGCGCGAGCGCCTCGCGAAACTTGGCGATTGCCGCTTCCACTTTGGCTTCGTCGGGCGGTCCCGCTGCTTTGTAAACCACCTCCTCCACGATCGGGCCCATGGTCGGCAGCAATTTCGCATCGACTTCTCGCATCAAGAGGCGAACGCGCGCGCGAGCTGGCGCGTCTCTGGGCATGAGCGCCACGTCGGGATAGCGCTCGTCGAGGTACTCGATGACCACGAGCGAGTCCCAGACACGTGTTTTCCCGCCGTCGTCCAAGAGCGTGGGAGACTTGGCGTCGGGGCTTATCGCGGCGAGCTCGGCCGGCCGATTGCGCGGCTCGAAATACGTAACTTCGTAAGGGAGCTTTTTTTCTTCGAGCACGATGCGTGCGCGGTGAGCAAACGGGCAGCCCGCAACTTGATAGAGGTCCATCGCGCGAGCATAGACCCAAAGCTCGGCCTCGACGTGCGTTCAAAAAAACGACCACCGATTGGTCGGAGGCAGCGAGGGCGTCGACCTTACTTCGAAACGGGAGAGGTTTACGGTCAAATTTGCCGGAATCAAGTAGAGATAGCGACCATCGAAAATCCCGCCCGCCGTCGGCGACTCGCGGAAGGGAATTGCGTTCTTGGCGAAGCCCGACCACGAGCGTGGCTCCGCAAAGTCCGCCGTGGTGTCGTGTCGGGCGCCGAACGTGGCATTCGGGAGGAAGTAGACGTAGCGCCCGTCGAACACCACCCCGCCGAAGTTCTGAGGTTGCTCCTTCACGAACATCTGCGCATCGAACAGCGACCATGAAAGAGGATCTTCGAAGCTCCCTTGCGTGTCGTAGCGCGGAGTCCTGCCGCCAAAGGCACGGGCGGCGAAATACAAGTAGCGACCATCGAACACGGCGCCCGCGAACTCGAACGCCCAGGGGTCGAGCGCCGTGGTATCGAAAGTCGACCATGACGACGTTTGCTCGAAGCTCGCTTGCGTGTCGTAGCGAGCAGCAAAGCCCCGCTCTCCCTCTTTTGTCCCGGCAGGTGCCATGTAGAGATAACGGCCGTCGAAGGCCCCGCCACTGAATCTTTGCGCTTTGGGATTGACGCGCACCGTGTCGAACATCGACCACGACGCGGCGGTGTCGAATGGCGATTGGGAATCGTAGCGCACGACCTTCCCACCGGGCGCGTCCGAGTCATCCGCTTCGGGAATAAAATAGACGTAGCGCCCGTCGAAGACCGCTCCTTTGAAGCTCAGCACGGGCGCTGCCGCGATGGGCTCGACATTGAAGGTCGACCAAGCAGCGGGCGCCTCGAAGCTCGCCTGGGTGTCGTAACGAGCGACGTGGATCTTGTTGGGCGTCGAGTTCGGCGCATAATAGATGTACCGCCCGTCGAAGGCAGCACCCGCAAAGCGGTAGGCCGCGTAGTCGAAGGCGCCGATGTTGAAAGTCGACCAAGCCGCTTCCGAGAGGAAGTCGGCCTGTGTGTCGAAGCGCGTCATGTAGGTCGCGCCAGGCTGGCCGTTACCGGCCAAATGCAGGTAGCGTCCGTCGAATGCGCCCCCGAAGAAACCGTAGCCCCCGGGCACGATTTTGCTCACGCCGAAGGTGGACCAACAAGCGCGATTGGTGAGCGCGTGGTCGCAGGCGCTCCCATCCGAGGTCGACGGCGTGCCGTCGGGTGGCTCCGAATCGCACGACAAGAACGGCAGTGCGGCGAAGAGCCTGAGTGCGAAGAGCGATGAGACGGCAATCGACGATCGGAACGTGCGGCAGCGATCGAAAAGCGAATTCACGGGCATGGTCTCGATATCCTAGCGACATCCCAAGGCACAATGTCATCATTGACATAACACGGCGAGTTCGCGCGACCGCAACGTCGAATAGCGGGCAGAACGAGCCGGACGTTGGGCGGTCGCGCGCCCGCAGAGGTTCACAGCGCAACCGCGACGAGCTCGTACGATGGGCTAGTCGCGATCGGGCGCAGCCAGTAGGCAGCATCGGCAGCCAGCCCGAAGGAGGTCCCGGCTCCGCCTTCGAAGCGATCGAGCTCGCGCACCGCTCGATCGGGTTCGCTGACGTCGACACAACGCGCTGCCACTTCGAGCCCCGTCTCGTACGTCATCCAGCAGACTGCGCGATCGTTAGCGACGAAGATAGTGCAGCAGCGCAACCCGCCTTGAACCGAAGCCTCCAGATTGTCGCCATCGATTAAAGGTCGATGCTCTCGACCGCCGCGCTGGCGCCGAACGCTTGCACCGCCGCGCCGCCCGGTACGTAGAAGGTATTGCCAATCGACGCTCCGCCCGTGCCATGACGCGGCGTTCGCATGTTGGGAAGGCTGTACCAGCTGTTGCTTGCGGGGACGAACACCTCGACCTGCGGAAAGACACCCGAAGGGACGGCGGCATTGCCTTCGCCCCCGGCGACGACGATGCGATCGCGCACCACGGCCGCCGCAGCGCCACCGCGCGCGGTGATCATCGGAGCTCGATCCGACCAGCTGCCGGCCACGGGATCGAAGGCCACCACCCGACCGAGCAGCCCCGTGATCCCACCGAAGCGACCACCGATGGCATACACGATGCCGTTCACGGCGCCGGCGACGAGGTGATCGGACGCTTGCGCGAGGGGTGGCAGCGTCGCATGCATGTCCGTCGCCGTGTCGTAGGACGAAAAGTCCGCCACTGCATTCCCATTGCGAAAACCGCCCGCCACGTAGATCTTGGTGCCAATCACTGCGACGCCTCCCGCTCCACGCTCTTGTCCCGCGGGAAGCGGCGGCTTCATCGACCACGTATTGCTCGCGGGATCATAAACATAGACCTCGCCGTTCGCAGTGAATAGCCCGTCGACGAGCATGCCTACGACGTAGAGCTTGCCGCCCACCGCCGCGGTGTTGGCGTGGTGGAGCACGCGCGGAAAAGGCGCCACCGTCGACCACGTGCGGAGGGCAGGATCATAAGCTTCGACGGTCCGCGCCACGACGCCCGCGTTGTTGAATCCGCCGACCACGTAGATCTTTCCGTCGAGCGCAGCGACTCCCGTCTCCTGGCGCGCCCCGCCGGCGAGCGGCGGAAGCACCGTCCAGCCGCCCGGTCCGTCGGGTGCGCCGGAGTCGGTCGCGCCATCCGGCGCGCCGACGTCCGCCACTCGGTCAGGAGGCGTCGTGGTGTCGATGGTGTTTCCCGTGTCGATGGTGGTACCGCTATCGACCATGGTCCCGGTATCCGCCGTGTTCCCTCTATCGGGCGTGCTTGCGGTATCACCGGTGCTCCCGGTATCAGCGGTGCCACCTGTATCCACCGTGCTTGCATCGTCAGGCGCCACGGAGACGTCCGAAGACCCGCTGCAACTGACCGCCGCCAGTGAAGCCAGAAGCGTCAAGGTTCGACCGAGCGTCGTCGAAATCCAGCTCATTTTCACGCCTCCTGGATGCATCGGCAAGTTGTGGCCGCCGGTCGCGCCCTCGCAGCGCGCAGCGCCGGGCCTCGAATTGGCTCGGTGATCATAGGGTACGACGTCCAAGCGCTGTCGAAAATGCCCTCGAGCGGGATCGTTGGGCCGAGCGCCTAAGCCGAAGCGGCGACGAGCGCGGCCAGAAGCGACGTTTTCTGATCTTTGGACCACGGCCTGCCCGCAACGCGCCCGACCGCATCGAGGCGCTCTTTGACCTTGGCGCTGGAGATCCCGAGCACCTTGGCGGCTCGTGGCTCCAGATCGCGAGCGCGAATCTCGGTAACTGGGATTTTCAATCGTTCGCTGGCGCTCTTGATGGCAACGCGAAAGAGCTCTCCCTCGGCAGTATGAATCAGCGAATGGCTCTTCAGAATGTCGGAAAGCTTTGCTTCGAGCGGCCGATTGCCGACGATGACGCCGCTGGCCACGATGTCGTAGTCTTTCTTCCGGAGCTCGGCGATGGCGGTCTCGAGCGCAGTGACGGCGTTGTCGCGAGATTGCTCGATTGCCTTACGAACGAACCGCTCTGCGGCCGAAAGCGCGAGACTCTCAGCGGCGTAGTGGTAGACGAAGCGAGGATTGGCGGGGTCGTTGCCCATCATCTCGACGCGCCGGCGATCGAGAATGACCGGCGATTTCGGCGCCCCCGCCACGGCGATCATTGCGGCCCAGCCGGTGTGCACGGAGAATCCTAAGGTCGCCCGCACGAGTGATTTCTTCATCGGCGGGGAGAATCTTAGCCCGGTTTGTTCTTGGTCTCCGGTTCTTGTTTCTTGAGCCGCGAGTCTTTTTCGACCCCCGAAACGACCTCGACCAACAGACCGTCCGACAGACCGAGCTTCACGCTGCGGCGCTCGAAGTGGTTCGGCTCGAGCTCGACCTCGACGTAGGGTTGACCTTGTTCGAAACGCACCGCGCCTTCGTCGATGGCGAGCACCTGTTCGTGACGTTCGAGAATGATGTCGGCATTGGCGCTGTAGTTGGCGCGCAGCAAGACGCCGGGCTTTACGGTGACCGAAGCTCGGATTTCGAACTCCATGCTCCCGTCCTTTTCCTTGCCCTTGGGGGAGATGTATTCGACCTTGCCGCCGAGCGTTTCGGAGCCGAGCGCGCCCACCGAGATCGTTACCGGCATGCCGATGGCCACCTTGCCCACTTCCGACTCGTCGACGCGACCCTGGAAAATGAGGTCCTTCATGTCGGCCACAACGGCGATGGTCGTGCCTTCGTTGAAGTTGTTGGCTTCGATGACGCTGCTCCCCTCTTTGACCGGGATGTCGAGGATCGTGCCGGTCACGGTCGAAGCCACCAAGTTGCCGACCTTGCCCACGTTACGCGCAGCGCCTTCTTTGACGAGCTGCAAGTTGTTGCGGGCAGTGTTGAGCTCCTGCGTCTTCAACTGGAGTGTGAGCTCGCGTTGGCTCAATTCCGTGTGCGCTCCGAGCTGCTGCTCGACCAGGCTTTTCGACCGTTCGAATTCGCGCGTCGCATTGGCCACGCTGAGCTCGGCCTCGACCACCCTCGATTCCGCGGCGTTGAGCGCCACCATGTTGGGGATGACGAGGATCTTGGCGACGAGCGCGCGCTCTTTGACGTCTTGACCGGGCTCGAGGTAAAGCTTCTCGACGATGCCCGAGATCCGCGGCTTGAGCACGACTTCGCGGCGGGGCACGATGGCCCCCGGCGCCACCGCCTTCTTCACGATGGTGGTCACCTGCGGCTTGACCGTTTGGTAAGGCGCCGGCTTCGGCTGCGATTTCTTGTAGAGGAAGGTGAGAGTGCCGCCGAAGGCGAGCAGAATGCCGAGTACCAAGGCAAAAGGGAGGATTTTGCGCATTATTCAGCCCTCAACGCTTCGACGGGGTGGAGGCGCGCCGCATGGCGCGCGGGCATCACGGCGGCCACCAGGCCACCGAGGAGCAAGATCAGGCCGGCCCCGATCACGATCTTGAGATCGACTTCCGGCGCGGAAACGGGAGCTTGCGGTATTTTTTCCGTGATGCGGCTGGCAACTTCGAGCAAGCCCACGCCAACGATGATGCCGAGGTAGCCAGCCAACGACGTGAGTACCAAAGATTCTGCCACGACCATCCGCACGATCGACGACGGCGTCGCTCCGAGGGCTTTGCGGATGCCGAGCTCCTGCGTGCGCTCTTTGACGGTGATGAGCAGGATGTTGCTAACGCCCAGAACGCCGGCCAAGAGGGTGGCGATGCCGACGAACCACACGAAGACACGAATGCCGATGAAGATGTTCATGAGACGGTTGAATTCGGCAGCCAAGTTGAACGAGCGGATACCCTGCGGATCGTCGGGGTGCACGCGATGTCGCTTGCGCAGCCTCGTGACGACCTCTTTCTGGACGTCGGCGGCCGATGCGTCGGGAGCCACGATGACGCTGGCCCAGCTCACGTTGTCCTTTTGATTGAAGACGCGCTGCGCAGTCGATAGCGGTAAAAAGAGCGAATTGTCGATACGATCGCCCTGCGGTCCCGGCTTCAAGCTGCGATGCTCGCCGATCACTTGAAAAAAGACGCCGCGGTAGCTCAAATACCGCCCGATGGGATTCTGGTCGCCGTAGAGCACGCGCGACGCATTTTGTCCGATCACGGCGACCTTCCGCTCGTCGCTCAGATCGCCGAAATTGAGGTGCCGGCCGTAAAGGAGCTCGAGCGGCTCGATGGCCGGATAGTCCGTGGTCGCGGCGTTGACGATGACATTGGCGGTCTTGGTGCCGGCCTCGACGTTCTGCCCGTCTCCGAATTGGCCGAACATCAGCCGAGGCGCGACGAGCTGCACGCCGGGCATGCTCCGCACGGCATCGATGTCGTCGTTCGTCAATTTGACCTGGCGCCCCGGCCCCTGTCCTTCGTAGGCGAGCAGTGTTTTGTCCGGCCTGATGAAGACGATGTAGCGAGCCAACCCCATGAAGTCGCGCTGCACGCCGTTCTGCAAACCGGTGCCGAAGCCGAGCAAGAGCGTGAGCATCAGCATCCCCCAGAAGACGCCGCACGCCGTCAAGAACACGCGCAGCTTGTTGCGGCGCAGGCTCGACCACACCTCTTCCCAGGTGTCGAGATCCCATAAGCTCGGCGAGCGACTCGGCGGCATGACTTACTCGTTTCGAAGCGCGGTGATGGGGTGCGTGGCGGCGGCCCGGCGCGCGGGGAAGAGACCTGCCAACGTTCCGGCAACGACGATGAGAACGGTGGCGCCGAGCGCCACTTCGAAGTTCACGGAAGGATCGCGAAGGCCCTTCATGGGGGGCAGGAAGCTGTTGACCAGGGTGATCAAGCCGATACCGGCGGCGAGCCCCAAGTATCCAGCCAGCGCCGTGATGAGCAGGCTTTCGGCCACGATCATGCGTACGATGGCGGCCGGTGTGGCGCCGATGGCTTTGCGGATACCGATCTCCTGCGTCCGCTCTTTGACGGAAATCAGCATGATGTTGGAAACGCCGACGATCCCGGCGAGGAGTGTCCCGATTCCCACCAGCCAGATGAAAGCGCGGATCCACACGAACATGCGGCTGATCTTGGAGTAAAATTCCAAGTTGTTGAAAAGACGCACCGCGCGCGTGTCGTCCTTCGAATAGTGGTGGTGCTCGGCGAGCATCTCTCGCATCGTTTTCGTCAGCGCTTGCCCCTTTTCCATATCGGAGTTGGCAACCGTGACCCCCAGCCCGGTGAGCTCGGCCGAGGAGCCATTCAAGAGTTGAATGACCGTGAGCGGCACGAAGATTTGGCGCTGGTCGTCCTCGTTGCCGAACGTATCTTCGTACACGCCGACGACGCGGAAATTGGAGCCGCGAATCTGGATGAGCTCCCCGATGGGGGACTGTTTCCCGAACAGGACTTCGGAGACGAGAGGGCCGATGACGGCCACTTTGCGGCGCTCGACGAGATCGCCCTCGTTGAGCATGCGCCCCTGCCGCAGGGTCTGGTTCTCCAGGTATTTGTGTTCGGGAAAAGTACCGTGCACGCCGAACGTCGATTTGCGAGTTCCGTACTTCACCATGAAGCTCCCCGACAGATCGAGGATGCCGCTGACGTATTCGAGCCCGGCGGGGCGCAGCCCGAGCAAGGCGATGTAGTCCGAGTTGTCGAGTTTGATCTTGCGACCTGGGTTTTGCCCGGCGAAGGGGAGCGCCGTGGTGCCGGTGTTGACCCAAATCACGTTCAGCGCATCGCCCTGAAATCCGTCGGTGGCGCCGTTCTCGAGACCCTTCCCCGCGCCAAGCAGGATGATAAGCATGAACACGCCCCACGCCACGCTGAAGGCGGTGAGCGCCGTGCGCAGCTTGTGACGCGTCAGCGTCGACCAGACTTCCTCGAGGGTGTCGGCGTCGAACATGTCACGCCGCCGCCGTGCGGCCGTCCTTCATGTGGATGGTGCGATCGGTGAGCTCGGCGACATCGCGCTCGTGCGTCACGAGAATGATGGTGAGTCCTTCCTGGTTGATGCCGCGAAATAGCTTCATGAGCTCGTCGGACGTATGGCTGTCCAAGGCGCCGGTGGGTTCGTCGGCGAGCAGCAGCTGGGGCTTGGTGACGAGCGAGCGCGCGACGGCCACGCGTTGTCGCTCGCCGCCGGAAAGTTGCGAAGGGAGGTGATCGGCGCGGGAGCTCAAGCCCACCCGTTCGAGGTACTCCGCCGCGACTCGGTTACGCTGCCGGCGCGGCACACCCTGGTAATAGAGCGGCAGCGCCACGTTCTCGAGAGCGGTCTTGAAGCCGAGCAGATGAAAGGATTGAAAGACGAATCCGATGAGCCGGTTTCGGTAGTGCGCGGCCTCGGCTTCCGACAAGTCGCGCATGAGCGTCTCGCCGAAGTGATACGCGCCCGAATCGTAGGCATCCAAGATACCGAGAATGTTGAGCAGCGTGCTTTTACCCGAGCCCGATGCCCCCATGATGCTGACGAACTCCCCCTTCTCGACCCGCAGGGACACGTCCCTGAGGATGTGCAGCTCCCCGGCACCGCTCCGGTAGCGCTTATTGACGTCGTCGAGCCGAATCACGCAGACGAAAGACAGACGGGCTCGGCATTTTGTTTCCGTGGATCGCGCGTTTGCAGCGAATCGCGCCGATGCGGCAGCCAACGGGGGCTGAAGACCATGCTGACTTGCCTCCCGCGGCCAGGGCGTTCCGACGTTCCGACGTCAAGTAACCGGTGGAACTTGCAACGTAATCAGATTCGCGAGCATCGGCCGCGAACCGGCCTTAAACCATCCAATGTCTCGAATCTGGGACTTCGAATTTTGGGCATCCGCGGACGTCCAGCCGAGATTGCCACACATTCTCCGACGTGCTGCTTTGCCAACCGTCACTTCGGGCGCGGTCGGGAGAGCTTGGCGTCGGGGATGACGAAGGTTCCCGCCCGGAGCGCCGCGACGGCGTTGGCCACGGCGCGTCCGACGTTTCGCACCTCTTCTTGAAGCGCCTCGTCTTTGTCGAGCGCGTCGTGGCTGGTTGCATACGGCTCGTAATAACCGATGTACCGATCGAGACGCGCCTGCGTGCCCGCGTCGACGAGGCCCATCCAATCGAGCCAATCGGAAAGCGCGCGGCGGACGCCCTCGATCCCCGCGACATCCCCATGCACGACGAGGCCGTACGCCCGACCGCTCAGGTGCTTCGGATAGCCCCAACCTTTCAACTCGAGCTTCTTGGCAAGCTCGACGTTCTTGCCATGCGTCGACGTGGGGTCGGTGTTGCCGCCGTCTGCGCATACCAGCCGATCGATCATGAGCTTCAGCGCGCTCGGAACTTGGTACCAATACACCGGCGTGACAATCACGATGCCGTGCGCGAGCGTCCACCGTTCGTAGATCTCGCTCATCCAATCGCCGACTTGCCCGAGCGCGTGATGGGGATAACAAGTGCACGGCCAATGACAAAGCGGCATGGCCGTCGACACGCAACCCTTGCAGGGATGGATACGCCGCCCGTATTCGGACGTCACCAGGCTGAGATCGAGCAGATCGACGTCGAGCTTGCCCTCGTCACGCAAGACGTCGCTGACCAGCGTCGAAAGCCGGAACGATTTCGACATCTCGCCCGGACAAGTTCCGTCGT
>Ga0190265_10001035_pt1 | contig 18109 bp, 17 predicted proteins | sample Popmic124T_FD_133135 | JGI IMG/M metagenome (GOLD analysis project Ga0190265, IMG submission 133135) | Populus adjacent soil microbial communities from riparian zone of Indian Creek, Utah, USA - 124 T | ecosystem: Environmental > Terrestrial > Soil > Riparian zone | place: USA: Utah | collected...
ATCGCCTGCACCGTCCGCGCCGGCACGTTGCGCAGGGTCACGCCGCGCCCGCCGAACAGGTTCGCCGAGCCGGGAAGGACCTGCAGCGTGGTGATGCCGCCATTGGCGAGCGCGCGCGAAAAGCCGGGGTCCTGCGGCCAGACGCTGTGCTCGGCCCAGACTTCGGGCCGGACCGGCGAGGTGACCTCGTTGCCGTCCGAATGGGCGTCGACGCCGGGGCTCGGATAGTCGCCGAGATGGGAGTGGACGTCGATCACGCCCGGAGTCACCCAGCGGCCGCGCCCGTCGACCCGGGTTGCGCCCTCGGGGATGGCCGTGTCGGCGCCGCCCAGCGCCTGGATGCGGCCGTCGACCAGAACGATGGTGCCGTTCTCGATCCGACCGCCCTCGCCGTCGAAGATGGTCGCGCCGGTGATCGCGGTCGGCGCGCCCGGATAGGCGCGATAGGTCGACGGATAGGGATCGGCGGAATCCTCGCGCGGCGGCGTCGCCGCCGCCGCCGATTCGGGCGCGGCGCCGGTGCCCTGGTTGGCGCAGCCGAAGAGCAGAGCGGCAGCGGCGACCGTCGCCAGGCCCGGCCGCATCAGCGGCCGGCCTCGGGCGCGGGGTGCATGCCGCCGGCCTGAGGCTCGCCGAGCTCTTTTTGGCCCGGCAAGGCCCTGTCCTTCAGCGTATCGAGATGCATCCAGCGCTTCACGATCAGTGACAGCGCCAGCACCACGGCTGCGATGCCGATCGTGACCCAGCCGAACAGCTCGTAGATGTCGAGCAGGCCCTGCTTGCTCATCTCGCCATCATGGCCGCCGGTCGCCTCGCCGATCTTGCCGGCGACGAAATTGCCCACCGCCGTCATGTAGAACCAGGCGCCCATGATCAGCGACGCGAGGTAGCTCGGTGCCAGCCGGTTCATTGCCGAGAGGCCGACCGGGGAGAGGCAAAGCTCCGCCGTGGTCGCGAAGAAGTAATAGGCGAAGACGAGGAACACCGGCGTCATCGCCGCGATGCCCCAGGCTTCGGCGCCCCAGACGAGCACCAGGTTGGCGAACCCCATCTGCAGCAGCGCGAGGCCGAACTTGGCCGGGGCGGAAGGCTCGCTGCCGCGCTTGCCGAGCCATTGCCACAGCCCCGCGAACAAAGGCGCGAGCAGGATGATGTAGATCGGGTTGATCGACTGGAAGATGCCGGCCGGCACGCCGGAGCGATCGACGAAGCGATCGGTGAACAGGTTCATCGATCCGCCCGCCTGCTCGAACAGCCCCCAGAAGATCGGGTTGAGGCTGATCAGGAACAGGATGGCGAACATGCGCTCGCGCGGCTCCTTGGGCAGCTTGAGGCTCTCGTAGAGCACATAGCCGAGCAGCGCGACGCCGGAGATCATCAGCAACGTCTGGATCACGTCCTGATACTGGACCAGCGCCCAGATCACCGCGACGGCTGCGAAGCCGACGCCGTAGAGCAGCCATTCGCGCCCCGCCGCGAGCGGCGCCGGCGCCTCGCCCGCGCCTTTGAGCACCTTCTTGCCGAGCACGAACACCGCCAGCCCGGCGAGCATGCCGATGCCGGCGAGACCGAAGCCGAAGCCCCAGCCGACGGTCTGGCCGAGATAGGCGACGAGAATCGTGCCGACCGCCGCGCCGAGGTTAATCCCCATGTAGAAAATGGTGTAGGCGCCGTCGCGGCGCACATCGGTGAGATTGTAGAGCTGCCCGACCATCACCGAGATGTTGGCCTTGAGGAAGCCCGAGCCGACGATGATGAAGGCGAGCGCCAGCCAGAAGACGTTGATGGTCGGGTCGTTCTGTCCGCCGACGCCTTCGACCGCCATCAGGCTGTGGCCAAGCGCCAGCAAAACGCCGCCGAACAGCACCGCCTTGCGCTGGCCGAGATAACGATCGGCGAGATAACCGCCGAGCACCGGGGTGATGTAGACCAGGCTGGTATAGGCGCCGTAGATCAGGTTCGATTTGGAATCCGAAAACAGCCAATGCTGGGTCAGGTAGAAGATCAGGATTGCGCGCATGCCGTAATAGGAGAAGCGCTCCCACATTTCGGCGAAGAACAGCATGTAGAGGCCCTTGGGATGGCCCGCGAACTCGGGGTCGCGCTGCATCGCGATCTTCACGCCGACCGCGAGGAACACGGCCAATACCACCACCGCGATCGCCGCGATCCAGTCGCCCTCGGCCCAAAGCGAAATCGGTTTGAAGTTCACGCCCTGATCCTCCCGGATTATCGGCTCGCCTGCATGCGGCCCCTCTGGGCCGGCGACCCTAACGTCGAAAACGCCATTGTGAAGCAGATTGTTGCGACGGGGTCACCTTGCTAGGCGGAGCCGATGTTCAACGACCTTTCCTCGCCGCTCCGCCTGCTCGAGACCCGCCGCTCCGGCCGCCCGCGCGATCTGATCGCGCCCGGCCCGACGCCCGCGGAGCTGGAGCGGATCCTCGCCGCAGCGATGCGCACGCCGGATCACGGCAAGCTCCATCCCTGGCGCTTCGTCCGGGTCGCGCCGGATCGGCGCGGCGATTTCGCGCGCCTGCTCGACACCGCCTACCGGATCGGCAATCCCGAGCCCGGCCGCCTCGAAACGGAGGCCAACGAGCGCTTTGCCCACCAGGCGCCCGAGCTGATCGTCGCCCTCTCCAGCCCGACCTCCGGCCACAAGATCCCGGTCTGGGAGCAGCAGCTCTCCTGCGGCGCCGCCTGCATGAACCTGCTCCTCGCCGCCCACGCTCTGGGCTATGCCGGCGGCTGGGTGACCGGCTGGGCGGCCTATTCCGAGGCCGTGCTCGCCGCCTTCGGCTCAGCCCCCGAGCGGATCGCCGGCTTCATCTTTCTCGGCACGCCGAGCGCCGAGCTCGAGGAGCGGCTCCGCCCGGAGCCGGCGGAAGTGGTCTCCCAATGGACCCTGCCGGGACAATAATCCGCCATCCTGCATTTACATCTTGACCCCGCTGGTGTATTAGTACACCATCACGCTCATGAACGAAGACCGCCCCGTCTATCTCCGCCTTCGCGACTCGATCGCCGCGATGATCCTCGACGGCCGGGTTCGCGACGGCGATCCGCTGCCTTCGGTGCGCAGCCTCGCCGCGGATTACGGCGCCAATCCGCTGACCGTGGCCAAGGCTTATCAGACGTTTCAGGACGAAGGGCTGGTGGTGGTGAAGCGCGGCGTCGGCATGTTCGTCGCGCCGCAGGCGGCCGAGCGGCTGCGCGCGACCGAGCGCAAGGACTTTCTCGAACATCGCTGGCCGGGCATCGTGTCGCACATGCGCCGGCTCGGCCTCGAGCCCGAGGATCTGGTCGAGCGCGCCCTCGCCTGATCCCGGCGGCCCGACTTATCGACAAACATGACGAATCGGGCGACCAACGATGTTGCCCCGAAACGATCCTGTTTTTAATTGGTCTGCAGCCGGCAAGACGCCGCCTGAAAGGACCGCCCGATGAGACCGTTTCGCGCCTTCCTGCTTTCCTTCTCGGCGGGCCTGCTCACGCTGTTCAGCAGCCACTCCCTGCTCTCGGAAATGCTGACCCCCGCGCCCGACGTCCAGGTCGGCCCGCTCAACATTCCTTCCGCTTGATTTGACCTCGGCGCTGGCGCACCATCCCGCCACCGAGGGGGGTGGGATGCGCCTTTTCCCGACCGCGACGATTGGAGCCTTGCTGCTCGCCGGATGCGCCGGCGGCGGCCATCACGGCCACGGCCCGGCCGGTATCCCCTATGTCTGCGCCGACGGCAAGCCGGCGCGGATCTTCTACGAAGGCGGCGGCTATTTCCCGCGCGCGACCGCGCGCCTGCTATTCGACGGCCGTTCGATCGAGCTGGCCGCGACGCCGCCTACTTACGGCCTGCGCTACGTCAGCGACGAAGGCGGCGAGGACGCGCCAATCCTGGTCTGGTCGGCGCGCGGCGAAGAGGCCTGGCTGCACGAGCTCGCCGCCGACCGATCGGAGCGCGAAGTCGCCCATTGCACCCGGCTACGGAGCGGCGGCGCCGCCGATCCGCATGGCGAGGCGCCGCCGGCCGCGCCGGAGCATCATTGACCCTCGCTGTGGCCGATTTGCCGCACCCCGGCCGCCGTTCAGCGCCACGACATTGACTCGCCGTTACATTTCGGTGCCCTGGCCCCTAATTGGGGATCCAGGATCGGGGCTCGGAGCGGGTCGGGCGGCGTAGATGACGAATCGGATGAGGACCAAATTTGCCGCGGCGTTCGGCGCGGCCCTGCTGTGCGCGGGCATCGCCGCGCGCGCTCAGGATAATGCGATCGGCCCGCCCCAGCTCAAGGACTTCCAGCTGACGCCGCGGGAGCGGATCGTCACCCAGCCCGCACCGCAGACGGCGCCGCCGCCCGTCGTCGTCGCCCCGCCCCCGCCGGTCACCGCCGCGCCGCCGGCCACGGCCCGGCCGCGCCCTGCCCCATCCCGCCCCGCCGCTGCCGAGCCGGAACCGCAGCCGCAACAACAGCCGGTCCAGGAGGCGCCCACGGCCCAGGTCGCGCCGCCGCCCGCCGCGTCGCCGCCCGCAGCCCCGATCTCGCAGCCCGAGCCCGTTCCCGCCCCGGCCGCCGAGCAGCCAAGCGGCGGCTTCCTTTGGCTTTACGCCATTCCCGTCGCTGCTTTCGCTTTCCTCGGCCTGGTCCTGCTCCGTCGCCGCCGTGCCGGCGCGAGCGACGAGCCGGAGGCGATCGTCGTTACGGCCCCGGCCCCGCCCCCGTCCATCGAGCCCGTGCCGCGCCCCTGGCTCGAGCTGACGCTGAAGGCCGAGCGCGCGTCCGCGACGCTGAGCGAGACAGTCGTCCATTTCGAGCTCAGGATCTCCAACACCGGCAAGGCGGTGGCGCGCAACGTCCGGATCGACGTCAAGATGTTCAACGCCGGCCGCGAGCAGGACAAGGAGATCGGCGCCTTCTTCCGCACCGCCGGGCGCGAAAGCACCAAATGCCATCTGCCCGGCATTGCCCCCGACACGACCGGGGTGATCCAGGGGGAGGTGGCAATGCCGCGCGACGAGATGCGGGCGGTGTTGCTCGAAGGGAAGTTGTTGTTCATACCGTCGATCGCAGTCAACGCGCTCTACGACTGGGGCGACGGGCGCACCGGCCAGACCTCGCGATCCTATGTTGTCGGCCGCGAGCTGGCCGAGGCGAGCGAGAAGATGGGCGCGTTTCGCGTCGACCAGGGCCCGCGCATCTGGCGCACGATCGGCCAGCGCGACCACAAGCTGGCCCGCCGCATCTGAGGATCAGGCGGCGAACGCCTCCTCGTCGAGCGAATAAAGCAGCTCGGCCGGCGCCATCGCCGCCGCCTTCAGGCCCTGCGCCTCGGGCACGATCTGCTCGAGATAGAAGCGCGCCGCCGCCCGCTTCATCGCGGCGAAAGCGGGATCGCCGTCATGGCCCGCCAGCGCCGCTTTCTGCCGTGCCATCAGCCAGCCGGCGACCGCGACCGACATCATGGTCAGGAACGGATAAGAGGCGGCCAGCCGGTCGTCGATCGGGCCGGCGAGCAGCGCCTCCGCCACCTTCTCGCAATCGTCGACGAGCGCCATCAGGCTCCCCTCCCCGGGCGCTTCGGCGCGGATTTCATCGAGCAGCCGCTTGAGCGTCTCGCCGCCCTCCAGCCCGAGCTTGCGACCGACCAGATCGGCCGCCTGGATGCCGTTCGTGCCCTCGTAGATCGGCGAAATGCGGGCGTCGCGAACATGCTGGGCGGCGCCGGTCTCCTCGATATAGCCCATGCCGCCATGGACCTGGACGGCGAGGCCGGTGACTTCGACGCCGACGTCGGTGCCATAGGCCTTGACCAAAGGCGTCAGCAAATCGGCGCGCGCCCGCGCGTCCTCGTCGCCGAGGCTGGCCCGGTCGGTCTGGCCGGCGCAATAATAAGCGAGCGCCCGAGCGCCTTGGGTCAGCGCCTTCATCCGCAAGAGCATCCGCCGCACGTCCGGATACTCGATGATCCGCGCCGGCCGGCCCTCGCGGCTGCCCTGGACGCGCTCGCGCGCATAAGCGACCGCCTGCTGCATCGCCCGCTCGGCGATCGACACGCCCTGCAGGCCGACATTGAGCCGCGCGTTGTTCATCATCGTGAACATCGCCGCCATGCCCTTATTCTCTTCGCCGATCAGCCAGCCCACCGCACCGCCCTCGTCGCCATAGGCCATGACGCAGGTCGGCGAGGCGTGGATGCCGAGCTTGTGCTCGATCGAGACGCAGCGCAGGTCGTTCGCCGTGCCGTCGGGCAGGATCTTGGGGACGAGGAAGAGCGAGATGCCGCGCGTCCCCTGCGGCGCGTCGGGCAGCCGGGCGAGGACAAGGTGGACGATATTGCCGGCCAGATCGTGCTCGCCATAAGTGATGAAGATCTTCTGCCCGGTGATCCGGTACATGCCGTCGCCATCGGGGACGGCGCGCGTCTTCAGCGCGCCGACGTCCGAGCCCGCCTGCGGCTCGGTCAGGTTCATCGTCCCGGTCCATTCGCCGGTGACCAGCTTCGGCAGCCAGGCGGCCCGCAAGTCGGCCGAACCATGATGCCTGAGCGCCTCGACGGTGCCCGGGGTAAGCATCATGCAGAGCGAGAAGCCCATATTGGCCGAACCCAGATCCTCCATCACCACCGTCGCCAGCGCCAGCGGCAGCCCCTGCCCGCCATGTTCGGGCGGCCCGGCCAGCGTCCCCCAGCCGCCTTCGACATAGGCGCGATAGGCCTCGCGGAAGCCGGGCGGCATGGTCACGCCCTCCGGCGACCATTTGGCCCCGACCTCGTCCCCGATGCGGTTGAGCGGCGCGAACTCGCCGGCGGCAAAGGCGCCCGCCCCTTCCAGGATCGCGTCGACGAGGTCGGGCGACGCCTCCGCGAAGGCATTGTGGCCGGCGAGCTCCTCCATCCCGACGACGTGGCGGAGCAGGAATCTTTGTTCTTCGACGGGCGGCGTATAGGTCATGGAGGCCCCGGGCGTTGCGCGGATGGAACAGGGGCTATAGCCTGGCCCGGCGAGCGCGCAAAACACCCGCCTCCCGTCCTATGGCGCAGCGGCCTCAACCTTCGCGGCTTCCGGCACCAGACGGTGAACCATGTGGCGGGCCGCTACGTCAGCGACTACGGCCGTACCGTGAACACGATTGAAGGTTTTTGGGCCATGTTGAAAAGCGGGGCATTTACGGCACTCACATTCATGTCAGCCCGAAGCATCTTCCGAAGTATCTCGGGGAGTTTGAGTATCTCTGGAACATGCGTCAGGTGCCTCACCTGATGCCGGATCGGCTGATGTTCTCTTTCGCTCGCTAGGGGCCTCGCCCTGCACCATCTGCCTTGGCAGCTCGTCGAAGCGGTCTTGGGATCGTCAGTCAAGGTTCCACTCCTTTTGCAGCCGGGTAAGCTCCTGTAGCAGCGCGGCAATGCGAAGCTCGTCGTGCTCGGGGCCATAAATGATTCTGTCGGCGGCGCGGCTCCGCTCGGCCTGATACTTGTCACCCAAGTGCGGCTGAATGTCCAAATAGTCACGATCTCGACTGGCGAATTGTTCGAATCCTTGCTCGCCCGACGTCCGGAACCGAATAACCACGTCACGCCCCTTCGCTATCAATGCGCGGCGGCGTTCCTTGTCGCTTGGCGCGTCTCCGAACAGGAACTTAGGGCGTTCCCCTACCTTTTGTGCGAACGCCCTCAAGCCGTCGCGGTCCACCTCTAGGTCATTCCGCAGCTCGCGTGGCGTTGGCACAGGGCCGATCACCAACGGTGTCATAAGAAGCCACGCCCGCTTTTTCCCGTCCTCATCATCGAAGAGGGGCAAGACGCCATCCTCAATGCCGTGCTTCAACCTCTGGAGCACCGGAACAGCCGCCATCGGCATCGGATCGGTCGCGTTGGCAGGCGGCGGCGCTTCTACCCAAAGGCAGGCGGCTTGATAAAGGTAGAGGACGTTCAGCCTGTCCCAGAGGCCGACATCAAAGGGCTGTTCGCCAGCCGACCGCGCTTCCTGTAGTCGGCGGATTCTCTTGATCTCTGCGTCCGTCTTCATATCGGCCACGATTTCTTCAAGCCGAGAGGGGGAGCCGATACCTCCAAAAAGAAAGTCCCTGGCATCTGTCGAAACCGCCGGTTTCGCTGTGGCCGTGGTGGCCGGAGGAAGCGCGCGGGTCGCTTTCCAGAGGGCGTAAATGAGCATTGCTAGCGCAAACGCAGCAACGCCGAAAAGGAAGATCAGCAGCGGGTCGCGCCCGAGCGCATATGCGATGAACGCCGTCACAGCGGAAAAAATCCCCGCCGGAAGCAATCCCCAAAGCCAGACGGCGGTGCTGAGATCGGCCAACCGTCGCCACAGCCAAAGCGCCCCGTGTGCGACTCGCGGTATTCCTTTCCCCATCCCCCTGCCTATCCGGTCCCCTTCCGATTGCAGAGTCAGAACAACGAGCGTATCTCCGCCTCGCCGCTCGGGTCTTAGTACGCCCGGGCGGCGCGCCCTTCGGGGCGCTGAACCCGAGTCCGCCTATGTCGGGCGGCTCGCGGAATACAACACCCTTCGGGGGAATACGCGGGGCGTGATCCCTCGGGTTCTCACGTACTAACCACCCGGCACCCGCGCGCGCGGTGCCTAGGCGGGAGGTTCGCCTGTGAGCCGTCTGACGCTTCGCCGCAGCCTTTCCAGCTATGTCCGGACCCGCGCCCAGAGGGTGCGCTTGAGGCGGCTCCCATACCTCGCGCGTGGCGACCTCCGCGACCAGCTTCGTCAACTGATCCGGGTGTCGCGGTCGCTTAGGAAGCTGTCTCGCAAGCGAGTCAACACGAGTTTGTCGCCGAGGATTAGGTTCTTCCGGTGACCGGGCCGGGCGGCAACGCGCCGCCCAGCTCGTTATCGCTAGAACGCCGGCCTGTCTGGTCCACTCCAGCTTTTCCCTACATGTCGCAAGGGGCGCGCTTAGGGGTCATCGACGGTCGGGCAGGTTGCGTCGCCCGGGCGGCGGCGATAGCGCAGCCCGGTGAGCGCCCCGACCACACGCGTCCTGCCTTACACGGCCGAAACCATCGCCGAGGCCGCCCGGCTGATCGCCGCCGGCCAGCCGGTCGCCATGCCGACCGAGACCGTCTACGGCCTCGCCGCCGACGCCACCAATGGCGAAGCGGTGGCGCGCATCTACGAGGCGAAAGGGAGACCGAGCTTCAACCCCTTGATTGTGCACGTCCTCGATATGGATCAGGCTTTCGACTTCGGAGCCCGCCCCTCCGTTGCGGCCCGCGAAGCGGCAGCCATCTATTGGGGTAAAGCGCCGCTCACGATCGTCGTCCCGCTCAGCCCCTTCGCCCGCATTTCACGCCTGGTGACTGCCGGCCTGGGTACGGTTGCGCTGCGTTGTTCTGCCCACCCCGCAATGATGGACCTGCTTAGGGCTTGCGGAACGCCGCTCGCAGCGCCGTCTGCAAATCGCAGCGGCCGGATCAGCCCAACGCGGGCGGAGCATGTGCTTGCTTCACTCGACGGTCGAATACCCCTTATCGTGGATGGGGGGGAATCTCGCCACGGGCTTGAATCCACCATCATCAAGATAACAGGCGAGGAGGTCGTCCCGCTACGGCTCGGGCCGGTCGACGCAGCCGAAGTCGCGATGCTGATCAAGATGAAATACGGCGCGAAATGGAAGGGCCTGGTTGAAGCGCCGGGCCAGCTAGAAAGCCACTACGCTCCATCGAAGCCGCTCCGCCTCAATGTGGAGAAAGCGGCGCCTGACGAATGGCTGATCGGCTTCGGCGCGATAACCGGAGAGACCAACCTCAGCGCCTCCTCCGATCTGGTAGAGGCTGCGTCCAAGCTCTTCGAAAAACTGCATGAAGCGGAACTGCAGGATCGGCCGAGGATCGCAATTGCGCCGATTCCAGATGAGGACCTCGGCGCCGCGATCAACGATCGCCTGCGCCGCGCCGCCGCGCCAAGGCACGGCTGATGCCGCTCGCGCTCCAGGCCGGCCTGTGGGGGCTGCTGAGCGGTTCGGCGCTGCTGATCGGCGCCGCCGCCGGCTGGTTCGCGCCGCTGCCGCGGCGGCTGATCGCCGCGATCATGGGCTTCGGCGCGGGAGTGCTGATCTCCGCCTTGTCCTTCGATCTGATGGACGAGGCCTGGCAGCGTTCCCACGACGCCGGCAGCGGCTTCGCGCCGGTCGCCGCCGGCTTCATCGGCGGCGCCGCCCTGTTCACCCTCTGCAATTTCGCGCTCGGCCTGTGGGGGGCGCGCCACCGCAAGCGCTCCGGCCCCGAGCATCGCGCGCTCGATACGAGCCGATGCCCGCAAAATGGCGGCGCGCTCGCTTTGGGCGCCCTGCTCGACGGCATTCCCGAATCGATCGTGATCGGGGTCAGCCTGCTCGAAGGCCATGGCGTCGCCAAGGTGGCTGTCGCCGCGGTCTTCCTCTCGAACCTGCCCGAAGGCCTGTCGAGCGCCGCGGGGATGAAGGCCGAGGGGCGCACGGCGGGCTTCGTCTTCCTGCTCTGGGCGGGCATCGCTTTGGTCTCCGGCCTCGCCGCCTTGCTCGGCTATCTGCTCTTCGCCGGCGCCGCGCCCGGCCTGGTCGCGGCCGTCCAGGCCGTCGCCGCCGGCGCGATCCTCGCCATGATCGTCGACACGATGGTGCCCGAGGCGTTCGAGGAGACCCACGATTTCGCCGGCCTGGTCGCCGTCGCCGGCTTCCTGCTCGCCTTCGCTTTGTCGAAGCTGGCCGGCTAAAGCGGATCGACATCCAGTCCTCCCTGTCGCCGAAGGCGATGGGGAGGGGGACCGCCCGCAGGGTGGTGGAGGGGCTGACAGCGCTCTTCGCCCCTCCACCATGCTTCGCATGGTCCCCCTCCCCATGAGCTTCGCTCACAGGGAGGATAATGAGGGGGCTGCGAAACGGGGGACAGTCCCCTATTTCCGGCTGCGGTCGCGCGGACGGTGGCACGCGATAAAATAGGGGACTGTCCCCTATTATCCAGGCTGAACCGACCCTCCTGTCGTTAGACATCAGCCCTCATGAGAATCCTGAATGTCGATCCGTCCTAATGGTATGGCGCGAGGATGAGCCGATTCGCAAAGGCAGCAGCGACAGGGCGGCGCTTTGTATCGGGCGTCAGCATATGACCGCCGTCTGGGACGACAACCTGACCGCCGAGCGCGAGACGTTCGTCAGCCATCTCGAATGTTCGATGACCGGCGAGCGTTACGAGGCGGACCGGCTGCACGGCCTTTCCAGCGCCGGCAAGCCGCTGCTCGTCCGCTACGACCTCGACGCCGCGCGCCAGGCGCTGACGCGGGAGGCTCTCGCCGGGCGGCCGATGGACATGTGGCGCTGGCGCGAGCTGCTGCCGGTGCGCGAGGCGGGGCAGATCGTCAGCCTCGGCGAGGCGGCGACGCCGCTCGTCGGTCTTCCCGCCTGCGGCCGGCGCTTCGGGCTCTCTTCGCTGCTGGTCAAGGACGAGGGGCGGCTGCCGACCGGCTCGTTCAAGGCGCGCGGCCTTGCCGTCGCGGTGTCGATGGCGAGGGCGCTCGGAGTCGCCAAGGTCGCGATGCCGACCAACGGCAATGCCGGCGCCGCGCTCGCCGCTTATGCCGCCCGCGCCGGCATCGAAGCGATCATCCTCTGCCCCGACGACACGCCGGAAGTGAATTTGCGCGAGATCGGCGCGCAGGGCGCGCGCGTCTACCGGGTCGACGGCCTGATCGACGATTGCGGCGCGATCGTCGCCGAGGGCGCGCGCCAAGGCGCCTGGTTCGACCTCTCGACGCTGAAGGAGCCCTATCGGATCGAGGGCAAGAAGACGATGGGGCTGGAGCTCGCCGAGCAGCTCGGCTGGCGCGTGCCCGACGCGATCTTCTATCCGACCGGCGGCGGCACCGGCCTGATCGGGATGTGGAAGGCGTTCGCCGAACTGGAGGCGCTCGGCCTGATCGGGGCGGAACGGCCGCGGATGATCGCGGTCCAGGCCGCCGGCTGCGCTCCGATCGTCAAAGCCTATGAAGAGGGCGTCGACCATGCCGAGCGCTGGCAGGGTGCGCACACCATCGCCGCCGGCATCCGCGTCCCCAAGGCGATCGGCGACTTCCTGATCCTGCGCGCGGTGCGCGAAAGCGGCGGCTTCGCGATCGCCGTCCCGGACGAGGAAATCGCGGCCGCGGTCGATGCGGCGGCCTCCGGCGACGGCCTTCTGATCTGCCCCGAGGGCGGCGCCACGCTCGCCGCCGCCGCCAGAGCGCGCGCCGCGGGGCTGATCGGCGAGGCCGACCGCATCGTCCTGTTCAACTGCGCCACCGGCCTCAAATATCCGATGGCGGACAAGTCGCGCCGGCTCGACCGGTCCGCCGCGATCGACCCGTTTTCGCTTTAGGGTCGGTCCTGTTCAGGCTGAACCGTCATACCGGCGAAGGCCGGTATCTCGGGACAAGAAGTCTCGGCGCGGCACCACGAGACCCCGGCCTTCGCCGGGGTGACGATTCAATCTCACTCGAACCGCCCTAGGCGTCGGCCTTCTTCAGCCGGTCGGCGAAGCTCTTGCGGAGCTTCTGAAGCTTGGGCGGAATCACCGCCAGGCAATAAGGGCTGCTTTGGCCTTCGCCCTCCCAATAGGCCTGGTGGTAATCCTCCGCCGGCCACCAGGTGCCGGGCGGCTCGATCGTGGTGACGATCGGCGCGGGCCAATCGGCCGAGGCGCGCTCGATCGCGCGCCGCGCCGCTTCTTCCTGCTCCGGCGAAGCGGGGAAGATCGCCGAGCGATACTGGCTGCCGACGTCATTGCCCTGGCGGTTGAGCTGGGTCGGGTCGTGGGTGGCGAAGAACATGGCGAGGATGTCGTCGTAGGAAACGATATCCGGATCGAACGTGACTCGGATCGCCTCGGCATGGCCGGTGTCGCCGCCGCAGACCTGGCGGTAGGTCGGGTTGGCGGTATGGCCGCCAATATAGCCGCTCTCGACCGCGCTCACCCCGATCACGTCCTTGAACACAGCCTCGGTGCACCAAAAGCACCCGCCCGCCATAATCGCCTGTTGCCGCGCCATCTTCGTCTCCTCGTTCCCGGACCCCAACATGGGGAGCCGGGCCACGCGCTTAAAGCTGCGCCTTGTCGCGCGGTGTCGCCGCCGGCAGGGTGAAGCGGAACGAGCCGCCGCCGCCGTCGCGATTCTCCACCCAGATCGTGCCGCCATGGGCCTCGATGATGGTGCGGCTGATCGGCAGGCCGACGCCCATGCCGCCCCGCTTGGTGGTCATGAACTGGGAAAAGAGCTCGTCCATCTCATCCGGCCCGATGCCCGGCCCGGTGTCGTCGACCCGCACTTCGACCATCCCGCCCTCGATGCCGCGCGTCGAGATCACGACCTTGCGCACGGCGCTGTCCTGCATCGCCTCGACCGCGTTGCGCACCAGGTTGATCAGCACCTGCTGGATCTGGACGCGGTCGACGCTGACCCATTGCGCGGCCGGATCGAGATCGAGGCGGTGGCTGACGCCGAGCTTGTGCTCGTCGACGAAGGCCAGCACCGCGGCGTCCTCGACCAGCCTGGGGAGATGCTCGACGACCACCGAGACGGTGCCGCGCGACACCAGCTCTCGAAGCCGGCGGATGATCTCGCCCGCCCGCAGCGCGCCCGATTCGGCCGCCGCCAGCGCGCTGAGCAGCGCCGGCTGCGGCCTGTCGCCGTCCTTTTCGACGATCCGCTTCGCGCCGCTGATGAAATTGGCGAGCGCGGTCAGCGGCTGGTTCAGCTCGTGGGCGAGGGTCGAGGCCATCGCTCCCATCGCGCTCAGCCGCGAGACGTGGATCAGCTCGGCCTGCATGCGGCGGATCTCCGCTTCCGCCCGATGCCGCTCGGTGAGGTCGGCCATCGCGCCGACCGCGCGGACCGCCTTGCCCGCGGAGTCGCGGATGATGAAGCCGCGATCGAGCAGATCGGCATAGCTGCCGTCGTCGCGGCGGAACCGGTAGGTTCCCGACCAGCGGTTAGCGGTTCCTTCGATCGCTTCGGCGAGGCTGCGGACCAGGCTCAATTTCTCGTCGGGGTGGATCCGGTCCGACCACCAGGAATGCGGCGTTCTTCCCAACGGCGTTTCGGAGCCGACGATCGCCGCGGCATTGTCGCTCCAATCGATCATGCCGAGGGTGAAGTCGTGATCCCAGATCGCATCGTTGGTCGCCCGGGCGGCGAGCCGGTAGCGCTCCTCGACGTCCCGGCGCGCCAGCTCGGCCTGCGCGCGATCATCGACATCCTCGCTGATGCCGTACCAGCGCAGGATCCGGTCCTGTCCGTCGCGTTGCGGCATCGCGCGGACACGGAACAGACGGTAACTGCCGTCGCGCATCCGCAAGCGGCATTCGACGGCGTAGGGCATCCCCGATTCCAGCGTCGCCGCCCAGCTTTGCGCTACCTTGTCCCGGTCGTCGGGGTGGATCGACAGCCGCGCATCGTCACCGCCGCCCATGCCGGTCAGGTCCTGGTAGCGCTGGCTCAGCTGCAGCCCGCTGCCGTCGGGCTCGACCGTCCAGACGATCTGCTGGGTGAGCTCCAGCGTGACCCGGTGCATTTCCTCGCTCTCGCGCAGCCGCTCCACGGCTTCGCGCCTGGCCCGCTCGGCGGCCACCTCCTCCTCGATATCCTGGGTCGTCCCGTACCAGGCGGGGCGCTGCTGACCGGACCCGCTAAACGGCGCCGCGCGCGAGCGCATCGTCCGATAGGAGCCGCCGGCGACGCGCGTCCGGAACTGGGCTTCGAACGGCTTTCCAGTCGCCACCGACTCGCGCCAGCGCAGCCGCACCTGCTCGCGCTCGTCGGGGTGGATGACGGAGAGCCAGCCGTTGCCCAGCGCATCCCCTTCGGCCATGCCGGTGATCGCGGCGAACGGCTTGCCGAGCAAAGTGACGGCGCCGTCCGAATCCGCCATCCAGACGATACGGCCGTCGACCTCCGCCGCGGCGCGGTACATCTTCTCATTCTCGCGCAGCCGGGCCAGCTCTTGCCCGAGCCGTTCGATCTCGGCGGCGAGGCGGCTATTCTCCGCGTCGAGGGTGAGGCCGTCGGCCGAGCCGGGGGCGGAGCCGGCCACCCGTCACGCGACTCGATCGGACGTCGGCTTCAGGCCGGCCTCCATGGCCAGCGTCAGCGCCTCGGCGAGGCTTGATGCGCCGAGCCGGTCCATCATGTTGCCGCGGTGCATCTCGACGGTTCGCAAGGAGATGCCGAGCGCCTGGGCGATTTCCTTGTTCGACTGGCCGGCGAGCAGGCTCTGCAGGACATCGCGCTCGCGCGCGGTCAGCAAGGCCGCGCGCTTGTGGGCCTCGCGGCGCCGGACGCCGGTCCGCTGCCGGTCTCTCAGCAACCCGAAAGCCTGGTCGAAGCAGGCGAGCAGGGCCTGCTCGGAAAAAGGCTTCTCGATGAAGTCGACCGCGCCCAATTTCATCGCGCGCACCGCCAGCGGCACCTCGCCATGGCCGGTCATCACGATCACCGGCCAATCGACATTGCGCGCCGCCAGCTCGGCCATCACGGCAAAGCCGTCGATCTGCGGCATGCGCAGGTCGAGCAGCACACAGCCCGGCTCGAGATCCGGCAGCGCCTCCAGGAAATCGCTGCCGCTGCCGAAGGGATGGGAACGTATCTCTGCCGCGCCGAGCAGGAAACTCAGCGACCGGCGGACGTCGCGGTCGTCGTCGATGACATAAACATTTGGCGAGCTCAGCGTCATATCCTCGGCATTTTCAATTGATGCCCCTGCTCGCTTCCCATGGGTCCAGACGCGCCAAAGCGCAACAGCAAGTCGAATGAATCGCGCCGCAAAAGGAACGCGCGCGGCCTGGCACGGGTTGAGCCATGGCAGAGGAGAGACCGCCATGGGGACGATCAGATCGCATTCGCAGCCCAGCGAGGTGGTCGCCGAACAGGGCGAGGTCATCGTGGAGGGGCCCGACGGCGTCGCGGTCACCCTCACTCCCGACGCGGCGGAAGAGACGGGACGGCGGATGCTGAAGGCCGCTTCGGAGGCGCGGCAGCAGAGCCCCGGCTAGGCCCTAGGCTGTCATTCCGCCTGCAGGTCCGCCGCCAGCCGCGCGGGGGCCGCCTCCTGGCGAAGCTGGTCCATCAGGCATTGCGCCGGCGCCTTGTCGGGCCGCCAGCGCAGGAATTTGGTGCCGTGGCGGAAGCGATCGCCGGTGACATGGTCGTAGCGCACTTCCGCCACCAGCTCGGGGCGCAGCGGCTCCCAATCCGCCGACCGATCGGTGCTCCAGCGGCTCGGCCCGCCCGGCGCCTTGCCGGTGAAGCCGGGCGGCTCGATCAGGGCTTCCAGCCGCCTGGTCAGCCGCGCCTTCTCGGCCGCCGCAATGGCCGAGGTGAAGCCGACATGATCGAGCAGGCCCCGATCGTCGTAGAGGCCGAGCAGCAGCGAGCCGACCACTTTCTCCTTCGCCGCATAGCGGAAGCCGCCGACCACGCAATCGGCGGTCCGCAATTGCTTCACCTTCAGCATCGCCCGCTCGCCGGGCAGGTAAGGCGCGTCGCGGCGTTTGGCGACGACGCCGTCGAGCGCGCCGCCGGCGGCCGCCAGCCATGCCGAAGCGACCAACCGTTCGAGCGTACAGGGCGACAGCAGCAGATCGGCACGCCGGCAGCGGCGATGAAACGCCTCGAGCGCGGCGCGGCGCTCGGCCAGCGGCCGATCGTCCAGCCGCGTTTCGCCCAGCGCCAGGCAATCGAACAGCATCAGCTGCGCCGGCGTCGCCGCGGCGAGCTTGCGGATGCGGCTCTCGGCCGGGTGGAGGCGCATCTGCAGCGCCTCGAACGACAGCAGGCCGCCGAGGGGAATGACCAGCTCGCCGTCGAGGACAAAACGGTCCAGCGGCAGCGACCGGGCGAGCGCCTCGACTTCGGGAAAGTAGCGGCCGAGCGGCCGCCCCGCCTTGGATTGGAGGGCGACGTCGGAGCCGTCGCGGAACAGGAGGCAGCGGAAGCCGTCCCATTTGGGCTCGAACTGCCACCCCTCGCCGTCGGGCAAGGCTCCGACGAGCTTCGCCTCCATCGGCGGCAGCGTCAGCGGGATGTCGAGACGGGCGAATCGGGTCACGCGGCCTTCGTTCCTGCCACCGGCCACGGACATCCGGCATTCGCCGCAGTTCCGCCACGCTTCGTCGACGACCGGTAAAACTCCTTAATCGTGCGATCGCGACAATGCGGCGAATGGCGACGGGACCGGGACGAGTCGAGTCGATCCGCCCGGGCACGTCGTTGAGGTGAAACGGGAAAATTCATAGGGTCGAAACGGGACCGGGGAGGGTTGTTTCCATGCTTTTGTCGCGCCGGCAGATCATCGAGGCTGGAGCCGCCACCGGCGTGCTCGCCGCTTTGAGCTCGCCTTTGTTCGCGGCCGTCGCCGATCCCCTCGGCCGCGGCCGCCTTTCCGACCTGCGCATCGACGAGGTCGATCCGCCCGCGCCGCGGCCCACCGTCGCGGTCGATGCGGTCATCGATCCCCGCATCGTCGCCCGCGCGCGGGCCTCGTTCGACCGGCACCGCGCCCGGATCCGCCATGGCGACGTAGTCGGCATCGCCGACTTCACCAAGGCGTCCGGCGAGCCGCGTTTCTACCTGCTCGACACGGTCAGCGGCCGGGTCAGCCGCCACCTCGTCGCGCACGGCCGGGGCTCGGACCCGGGCCATACCGGCTTCCTGCAGCGTTTCTCCAATCAGGTCGGCTCGGAAGCGAGCTCGAACGGCGCCTATGTGACCGGCGATTATTATCCGGGCCGCTACGGCCGCTCGATGCGGGTGCGCGGACTCGACCACAGCAACAGCAATGCCGAGGCGCGGGCGATCGTCGTCCATTCCGCCTGGTATGCCGAGCCCAACGTGCTGCGCGGCAACGGCCGCCTCGGCCGAAGCGAGGGCTGCTTCGCGCTTTCGCACACCAGCCTGCGGGAAGTGCTGGCGCGCCTCGGCCCGGGCCGCTTCCTCTACGCCGACCGCCTCGCCTGAGCTCTAAGCTGTATCGACATTCAATCCTCCCTGTCGCCGAAGGCGATGGGGAGGGGGACCGCACGAAGTGCGGTGGAGGGGCTGACTGCGCTGTTTGCCCCTCCACCATGCTTCGCATGG
>Ga0190265_10001036_pt1 | contig 18098 bp, 8 predicted proteins | sample Popmic124T_FD_133135 | JGI IMG/M metagenome (GOLD analysis project Ga0190265, IMG submission 133135) | Populus adjacent soil microbial communities from riparian zone of Indian Creek, Utah, USA - 124 T | ecosystem: Environmental > Terrestrial > Soil > Riparian zone | place: USA: Utah | collected...
ATCGCCGAGCGCGTGCTCGTCCCCGAGCAGGTCAAGGACGTCACCTTCGAGGCCTACTTCGACGAGGTGCTCCACCACGAGCTGTCGCACGGCCTGGGGCCGGGCACCATCACCGTCAACGGCCGGAAGACCGAGGCGCGCCTGGAGCTCAAGGAGCTGTACGCCACCCTGGAGGAGGCCAAGGCGGACGTCATGGGCGTCTACAACATCCTGGCCTTGATCGAGAAGGGCGAGATGCCGGCGTCGCTGCGCGCTTCGCTGGAGCCCACCTACGTCGCTGGCCTCTTCCGCTCCGCCCGCTTCGGCCTCGACGAGGCGCACGGCCAGGGCGTGGTCGCCCAGTTCTCCTACCTGCTCGAAAAAGGTGCCCTGGCGGTCGACGCCAACGGCCGCGTCCGCGCCGTCTCCGACAAGTTCCAGGGCGCCCTGCGCGAGCTGCTCCACGACATGCTCATGCTCCAGGCGACCGGCGACTACGCGGGAACCAAGAAGTTCCTCGACACCTACGGCAAACCGCCCCAGGTGATGCGCGACGGCATCGCCCGCCTGGCCGACGTGCCGGTGGACATCCGGCCTCTCTATGCTGGAGAGAAGTAGAAGACAGAGGACCTAAAGGACACCAGGGACAGCAAGGACGGGCGTCCTTGTCCTTGGTGACCTTGCGGTCCTTTAGGTCCCTTCCTTGAGACCGCTTTGCGCCCGCAGCCACTCCACCTGATCCCCGAGATAGTCCGGGTGCAGGCCCAGGATTCTGCGGCTGCCGTCCGCGGCCTCCTCGAAGCGCAGGATGCCGTGGTCCGTGTCCGGATAGAGGATCACCTCGATGGGGCGCCCGGCCGCTTGCAGCTCCTCCAGCTTCTCCATGGTCCAGCCCGTGGGCATGCTGTTGTCCTCCCCGGCGAGGAGCCACAGGCTGGGCGTGCCGGTCAGCGACGCCACCGTGGGGACCGGATCGTAGAGCCGGTCGATGAACGGCTCGTCTCCAGAACCGGGCGACGTCCACCAGACGTAGAGACGCAGGGCCCAGAGAGGCAGCCGGGTCTCGGTGACGAAGCCCACGCCCGAGTCGCTCCCCTTGACCGCTTCGAGCCACGGCTTGCCCTCAGCCTCTTGGAGCAGCCGGCCCAGCTCGTCCCAGCGGTCCTCCCCGCGGTCGAACATGGCGCCGATCACGTCGTTGATCCGGTCGGCCTCGCGGACGGCATCCTCGCCGAACCCTTTTTCGCGGAGCGCATACACGTAGCCCCAGCGGTCCTCGCCGGTGACCGGGACCATGGGGCCGTAGCCGATGAGCAGGCTCCGGATACCCGGCGTCTTGGTCGCCGCGAGCGGGGCGATCCACCCGCCCTGGCTGTAACCGGCGAGATGGATCCGCGAGGCGTCGACGGCACTCTGGCCGCGCGCCCAGTCGACCGCCGCCACGACGTCCCTGGCCAGCACATGGAAGTTCTGCGTGTAGTCGCCTTCCGATCCCCCGGTGCCCCGCTTGTCGTAGACCAGGGTCGCAATCCCGTGGGAGGCGAAGAGGTAGGGGAACAGGAAGGTGTCGACGCCGCTGTCCTTGCCGGAGCCGTGGACGATGACGACCACGGGGAAGGGCCCCTTCCCCTGGGGCGTCACCAGCTTGCCGCGCAACGTGAGGTCATCGCTCGGAAAGGTGAAATGGGTCTCCGGCAGGTCCACCCGCCGCGCCCGCTCCTCGGTTCCGTCCGGCCGTTTCCACGTGAAACCCCTGGAATGAAATGTGACCCGCACCTCGACCGGCGTCCGGTCTCTGTAGGCCGGCCCGGCCTCGTAGCGATCCTCACCGGCAGGCCAGAGCGCGCGGCTCTCGCCGTTCATCAGGTGATACCGCAGCGAGCCTCCCTCCCGGGCCGTCACGAACACCAGCTGGCCATCCTCCAGCCGGTAGGCGCCATTCCATCGCGGGTCCGGGGGCTCCACCCGGAACCAGGCAAAGTAAGCGCCAACCCCGGTGAGGGCGAGCAGGGCGAGGACGATCCATCTCTTGCGCGGCAACCGGCGTGGTTTCATACCCTGAATACGCAGGGCCGGGCCGTGGGGTTCCTTCAGCTCCTGATCCGTACCCGTTCCTCGTCGACGATCCAAAGCTGCCGGTCGAGCGGCTCCCTGTGGAGAAGGGGTAGAATCCGTAGGAAGACTCGGAGCACCGAGTCCTTGTCCTGCCGCTTCAATCGCAAGACGAGAAGTCCGCGATGCTCGCGAGGACGGTAGGTCCTGATGTCGGCAAAGCCGACGTCGAGCGTCACGAGGGCGCGCTCCTCCTCTCTGCAGACGACCGCCAGGGCAGGATCGGCTTCGCCGCCCATCTTCTGTTCGAGAACGGTAGTGCCGTCGTGACCAGCCTCTCTCAGGATCTCCACTAACTCGCTCGGCAGGTTTTCGTCGATCTTGAACCTCATGCCGGCCACTAAGCCGAGAGAGCGACGATGCGCTCTCGGGCCAGATCGGCTGCGTAAGCGAGAGCGGCCTGGATAGCTTCCAGGGTCAGAGAGGGATAGCTCCGCAGGATCTCCTCGGGTGTGGCGCTGGCGGCAAGGTTGTCCAAGACTACGGAGACGGGGATTCGCGTGCCTTCGATGCATGCCTGTCCGTGGCAGATGTTCGGGTTGACTGTGATGTATTGCTGCCAGTCCATAGGGTTCTCCTCTGTTCCCAGGCTTCACCTGTAAACACATTGTACCTATAGACGGTTGAGCCGGGGGACGGCGCCGTAGCCGCCCCCCGTGGAAACTCTCAGCAGCCCGTCAGGTACACCACCCAGTCGCACGGCGGTCCGACACAGGCCGGCGCGCCCGGCGGCGGCGCCGTCACTGCGCCGGTTGGGTAGTTGCTGCAGGCGACCGTGGAGTTGACGTTGTTGCGTGGGTCGTACCAGGCCGCTACGTAGTTGCCGGCCGGCACCTGGTTCGCCGGAGAGGCGCCCTCCTGGGCGAAGTAGACGAGGAACCTTCTCGTCGCCGTGTTCTGGAGCGTGTGGATGTTGTCGCCCTCGGGGCAGGTGTCGCGAGGCGACATCGTCCAGTAGGGGACGTTCTTGGTCGAGATGAAGTTGATCAGGTTCAGGATGTCGGTGTTCTGGGTGCCCGCGGCCCAGATCGAGTTGAGGATCGGGTACGAGCAGGGCGTGGGGTAGCCGGCAGGGCAACCGACGCTCACGTTGCGCGCGTCGCCCGAAGCCCCGAAGCCGCCGCCGGTCACCAGGCCCCAGATCAGGTTGCGGTGTTCCTTGGCGGTTACGGTGCCGAAGTAGCCGTACTCGTCGTTGACGTAGGGGATGTTGCGGTTCACCGTCCCGCCCGGGCAGGAGCCGGCGTCGGTGCGGCGGTTGCAGGCGATGCTGTCGAAGCCCGCCCGGCTCGTCTTCTGGCCTCGTCCGTACTGGAGCGAGCCGTTGGACGGCCAGGTGCTGCTGAAGAAGGAGAAGCACTTGCCCACGATGGTGCCGCCGCCGTCCATGGCCGCCGGGTGGACGGTCAACGGGCGCCGCTTGGTGCCCCCGAGGTCGACGATCCAGGGGTCGGCCTCGACGCTCCGGCCCAGGGAGTCGGCGCAGCCGGAGCGCACGCAGGCTCCCAGGGTGTCCCAGGTCGCCTTCACCGGGTCGGCGTTGTGCCACTCGTTGCTCAAAGACCAGGTGACGTTCGGGTAGGCCGCGTAGCGGGCGGTCACGTAGCGCAGGTATTGCTTGTTCTCGTCCATGTTGGCGCTCAGCATGCCGCCATAGGGGCCGGGATCGCGGAAGATGACGATCTCGGCGACCATTCCCTTGCCGTAGAGGTAGTGGATCACCTCGTCCAGGGCGACGAAGTGGTCGAGGTTGACCCGGGTGAAGTCCAGGGCCCCGGCCGGCGTCTCGCAGACCATGGAGTTCGTTCCGGTGCAGTAGGGCTGCGTCTCCGTGGCCCGCGTAGGGTCTGTGAACGGCGCCTCCAACCAGGGGGAGACCAGGAGGCGGACCTTGTTCATCTTGAAGGACTTCGAGTTGTCGACCGCGGTGTGCCAGGCGGCGTCGGCGTCCGTGTTGCGGCGGGCCTGGTTGACGATCTGGCAGTAGGTCTGCCCCCACATGAAGAAGCGGGTGGCGTCATCCCAGATATAGCTGTAGGGGTTGGCGGGATCGCGGCGCAGGAAGCCGTGGTTCACCCCGCCGCCACCGGGCAGCGGCACGGCGGCATTGCAGGTGAAGTCCCCGTGCTGGTTGTTGAGCCCGGCGAAAGAGGAGAACGTGTCGTAGTGATAGGTCCCCACCCGGGTGGGGGTGAAGCGGAGCTTGAAGGTGGCGAGGCCGTTGGCGTAGGAGGTGCGGTCGAAGTAGAACGCGGGAACGTTCTTGGTCTCCGGCGTGCCTACCCCCGTGAAGATGACGTCGGCCCGCGCCCGGATGGAGTACAGGGTCTGCTCCGTCAGGATGGCGTTGGTGGTGGACAGGTTGATCTCGCACGGGGAGAACTGGGTGCAGCTCGCGCTGCACTGCGGCAGCGGCGAGGGGCGGACGGCTTGGCCGGCCGTGGCCCCGAAGAGCCAGAGAACGGCTCCGAGAGCGAGTGATGTCTTGAAGGGCTTGGGCATCGAGGCTCCTTTCCCGGTCTTGCGAACCGGTGTCTCTTCTGTATACCCAAGCATGTACTTGTGAGCAAAAACGTTTCACCCGGGCGGCGGCCGGAGCCGCCGCCCGGGTGAAAACGACCGTCTAGGGGATGACCCGCAGGATTCCCCAGATGCCGTCGTCGAGCAGCCAGGCGGCGTACTCGCGGTAGAGGTAGTCGCCCTGCGGAGCGAACTTGCCGCCGGCGCCGTTCTTGAGGATGGCCTCGTGGTGGTTGCTGGGGCCGTGGCTGCCGCGGGTGCCCTGCCATTCGGAGGAGGCGTTGGTGCCCAGGCCGGTCGAGTTGGCGAGGTAGGGCAGCTCCTCCCAGATGTGGCCGTGGAGGTCGAAGACGTGGGCCTGGGTGTGGCCGCCCGGGTTGACGAGGCGGAAGCGGGTCGGCTGGTTCCGGCTGGCCCGGAAGACGTGGGTCTCGGGGTCCAGGTTGCCGATCCAGGCGTTCGAGAGCACCTGGTGGTAGTTGGCGAAGTTGCCGCGGTCCTCCATCGGCGTGTCGGGCGCGACGCCGGTACGGAACCAGAGCGGCTCGGTCTTGTAGTTGACCGCCTTCTGGCCCGACTCGGTCGGATCCTCGTTGACGTCCAGGCTCTCGACCGGGTCGTCGATCACGGCGTTCGAGTGGTAGCGCAGGTTAACGTCGTTCTGCACGATCAGCACGAACTCCTTGAAGCGGCTGCTTCCGACGGTCACGGTCGCCGAGGCGCGGGAGGTCCGCGACGGGCGCACCGTCTGGAAGGGGATCGCCTCGGGGACCTGGTCGGGGATCCAGGTGGCGCCTGCCGGCTCGATGATCAGGGCGCCGACGGCTCCCTTGTTGGTGTGCTTGATGGGGTCGGCCGAGGTGAGGCCGGTCGAGCCGAACTCGATCGGGATGTGGGTGATCTGGTTGCCGTTGACGGACGCCTCGCCGGCGTACCAGTAGTAGGTCTTCCGTTCGCCGGGAGCGACGGTCTGCCGGTTGTAGACCTTGGGGTTCAGACCGGCGTTCGAGCCGTCGCCTCGCCGCACGTCGTAGTAGACGAGCTGGGGGTGGAGGGAGACGTGCTTCGAGGGCCGCACGTCGTTGGCGTTGAAGCCTTCGATGATCATCGGCATGGCGTTCCAGCCGTCCTGGTCGGCGTAGCCCGACGGCAGGGCGTTACTCAGCCGCACCTTGATGCACTCCCCCTGGTTGGCGCGCAGGATCAGCGGCTCGCGCCGCACGTTCTGGCTGAGCCGCGGCCGGGGCGGGTTACCCACCCAGGTGAGGTCGCTGTCGTGGACGAACATGATGGCGGTCGGATCGTGGAGCGGGCCCGAGCGCGAGCTCGGCTCGGCCGGCTCGTCGGGATCCCTGTGGGTGAGCACGCTGGTGCTTCGCGAGTTGTAGATCAGGCTGGGGATCGGGTCGTTGCGCAGGGCCTCGGAGGCGGCCACCGCGGTGATGTCGTAGGTCCGCATCGTCGGGTTCCTCGGGCAGACGATGCTGATGGTGCCGGCGCCTTTCGCCGCCGCCGTGGACGAGAGGCCCGAGGAGGACCCGCCCACCGGGGTGCCGGAGCCGACCCCGATCACCTCCGTGGAGGGGTTGCGGCTGAGCACCACGCCTTCCCCAACCGCCGTGTCGAGCGGGATCTCTGCGAACACCTCGTCCCCTTCGGGCGCCTCGGCGTCGGGGTTCTGGTCGGCCAGGACGAGCAGCGACTCGTCGTCCAGCACTTCGAGGTCTTCGGGCGTCGGGGCGTCGGCCGCGTCGTCGGCGACCTCGTCCCGATCTGGCTCCGGAGGGAGCGCTTTGTCCGCGGTCTCGTCCGCCTCGGCGAACCCGGTCACCAGGCGGTGGCCGCTGTTGCCGCGCGGGCCGCGGTAGAGGCGCACCAGGCCCCAGGCGCCGTTCCACTGCCACTCGGAGGCGGCGGTGGGCTTGTAGAGGAAGTCGGCGAACTCGCCCCGCTTCAGGCTGGGCATGCGCGGAATCACGAAGTCGAACCACTCCGAGATCCCCAGGTTCTGCGAGTTGCGCCAGCCGGAGTCCGGCCGCTCGGGCTCGAAGAGCCATTTCATGCCGTGGATGGTGAAGTTGTGCTCCTCCTCGTGGCCACCCACCATGGTGCGCACGACCACGCGGTCGCCCTCATAGGCGCGAAGGAGCGGCGTGAAGGGATCGGCGCGCCGCAGGCCGTTGGTGAGCGGACCGTAGGGCACCTCGGACAGATGGGGCGAGAAGGGGAACTTGTTGAACTCGTTCCGGGCGCGGTCGCGCCGCGTCATGTAGGCGAAGGAGAGGTCGCCGGCGCGCCCTGCGGCCTGGACGTCGGCCGGGGTCGAGACCCTGAGGGCCAGCGGCTCGTTGCGGTAGTTGACGGAGGTCATGCCCGGGTCGTCCGCGGAGACGATCTCGGGGCAGGGCCGCGGCGGGCCGACGCTGCCGTCGTTGGTCGGGCAGGTGGCAGGGTTCTCGTAGAGGGCGGGCGGGCCGACCAGCTTGCGGCCGGGCGGGTTGATGGCGCGGGCGAAGTCGGCGAAGCCGTTCGTGCGGTGCGGGCAGGTCGGCCCGCCCGGCTTGTAGGCGAGGGTGAAGTCCTGGAGCTCCAGGGCGAACTCGCGGAAGTTGTTGGCGGCGCCCTGCCCTTCGACGACCGCCTGCCAGCTCGTGGGGCCGCCGTCTTGAGAGAAGTTGGGGCCGTTGTTGATCGAAAGCTCGTAGCCCTGCTCGTTGTGGAACCAGTCGGTGCCCGTGGGCTCCACGATCAGGCCCGCGTAGAGGCCGGCCTGCTGGTGGGTCGAGGGGCCGAAGTGGTCGTGGGTGAAGACGGTGCGCAGGGTGCGCGTCGCCGCGCTCCCCTGCACCGTGATGGGGTCCGCCCACCAGCGCTGCACCGTGGTCTGCGCGCCCAGCCAGTCGGGGTCCTCGTCGCAGTCGGCGTTCTGGTTCTGATCCCTGAAGATCGGGTGGATCTTGGGGACCGGGCAAGCCGCGGAGACGACGTTGAAGTTGCAGCGAGCGGTGGAGGCCGCGATCTCGCCGCAGGCCGCCGCGTTGGCGCGGCGGATGGCGCAGAGGCGCTCCTGGACCTCCTCGCCGCCGAACGAGCCGTCCTCGTAGTTGTAGCCGTTGGCCGCGCCGTCCGAGGCCAGGACGTCGAACTTCACCAGGTGGATGTGCTGGCCCAGGATGTCGGTTGGCGACTTTACCTGGAAGTCGTCGAGCTGGTACTCGCTGGGCACCAGGTTGGTGAGCCAGAACTCGACGCACTCGCCGCTCTCGGCGCGGAAGAACAGCGGCTCCGGGGGCCGCGTGCCGTTGATGGTGGGCACCACGTCGTCCTGGAGCGTGATCATGCGCTGCTGCGGGAAGTGCCAGCCCTCCTTGTTGAAGACCGCGTCGAGCTGGATGTCCGCCGCCTTGTAGTAGCGCATCGGGGCCGCGTTGCCGGTGTCGCTGATGCAGGGGTCGGCGTAGGGCGCGCCGCGCACCGCCGCGCCCCTGTTGACCCGGAAAGTGCCCGCGCCACCCTTGGGGGTCGGCGTGGCGTAGCCGGCCGGCTTGTTGTGGAAGCTCATCGCCACCTTCTCGACCGGCTCGCCCGTTTCGGCGAGCCACTGAACCGTCATCGTGTTGATTTTCTTGCTGAAGTCCAACCGGTTCTGGACGCTGGTCGCCGTGCCGTTCACCACGTAGTGGCGCGGCAGGCCGCCGTCGAAGACCGTGTCGAGCGGCGGGTGGGGCGGCCGGCGGCCGGCCCTGGCGGGGACGAAGAACGGGTAGCCCGGGTTGGTGGTCACGGTAGTGGGCAACACCACTTGGCCGTTAGCGATCCACACCGGGCCGGGCAGCGGCGGCATCGGGATCGTCGGGATCGGCACCACGGCCGGGATCGGCGTGCCGGCCAGGATCTCGCCGTCCGGCAGCGCTCGCGAGTTGAGGGCGGGCAGGCCGTTGCCGTCCAGCGGGGTGCCGGTCTCCAGCACGTCGTGGACGCGCCAGAGGCTCCACATGCCCTGCGCGAAGTGGGGGTAGAAGTGGCAGTGGAAGATGGCGTCGCCGATCGTCTTGTTGCGGTTGCCGCTCCCTCCGTAGGTGATCTCGTAGGTGTAGGAGCCGCCCTGGCCGATCGCCTGGCTGTCCAGGTAGGAGGACTTGTCGCTCCTCGGCGTGTGCGTCCACTGGTGGGCGTGGAGGTGGAAGATGTGATGGTCGTCCGTGCCCGCGTGAAGGTTCCTGAACTTCACGTGGTCGTTCAAGTAGCTGTGGTAGACGTTCGAGGGGTCGTCCGGGAAGAAGGCCTTGGTCGCCTTGCGCCCCGGGGTGGGGGTGCAGCCCGCCGTGCCCTGGATGTTGCAGGGGTGGTTGGCAGGCTTGTCGACCACCATGGCCGGGTCCCCCAGCACCCAGGAGCTGAGGAAGAACTCCTCGTACTTGCACTCGGCGCAGCCGACCGACGGCCCTACGCCGAAGCGGTTGGCGAGCACCTCGGCGCCCATGCCGGAGGCGCCGTAGTTGATGGCGAAGCCGTCTCGGCCGCCGTGGAGGGTGAACTCGAGCACGCGGTCGTCGAACTCCTTGAAAGCCTGCACGGCGCCGATCTCGTCGTGGAAGATGACGGTGAACTCGCGGAACGGCTTCTGGCGCTCCGGGTAGAGGCTGGTCGTGGGCAGCGGGCTGGTGAAGTCCCCGGCGCCGGGCCCGGTGATCAGGGCCGTCAGGTCCGAGTGGACGATCTGGCCGTTCTGCAGCATGTTGAGGATCGGCAGCCCGGCGTAGCGGTGCCCGGGCTTGTAGACGGCGGTGTAGTCGAGCTTTGGATGGCCGGTGGGGCCGTTGGTCCTCGCCAGTTCGAGGTCCGCCTGGGTCACCTGGCTGCGGTACCACTCCGAGCCCGCGGGCTCCACGATGACCGCGCCGAAGAGGCCGGCCGAGATGCTCCCGCCGTCCCCCTCGCCGCCCACGTTCGCCCCCAGGCTGTGCAGGATGAACTGCCCCTCGCGTTCGGCGAACAGGGTGTAGACGGCGCTCCCCCCCGGAGCGACGACGCTGCTCGCGTTGGTGCCCGCATACGAGCCGTCGTCGCTCATGGCGAGGGGCTGCAGGCCGACCACGTGCACCGAGGCCGAGCGCGTGTTCGGCTGCTGTCCGTGCTCGCGGACCGGGTTCAGGAGATTCCTGAAACGGATCCGCAGGCACTGCCCGGCATTGACGCGGAGCACCAGCGGCCGGGGCCGCTTGTCCCGGCGCAGCGAGACCTGGCCCGCGACCAGGGTCTGGGTCTCGCCAGGATCGGGCAGGCCGTTGGCGTCGGCGCTGTTCACCACGTCGCGCTCCAGGGCATAGATCATGCCCTGGGGCTCCAAAGCGCCGAACCGGTTCCAGGAGAAGGGTTGATCGAGCGCCACGACCCTCGCTTCCACGAGGCCGCCGCATCCGGAGGGGACCTGGGCGCTCGCGGCGGCCGGCAGGCCGGTGAGCAGCAGCAGAGCGAGGAGGGAGGGTCGGGAGCGCGATCTACGAGCGAGACTTACCATGTTGACTCTCCTTGTTGAAAAATCGACCCGGAGGTTCGAGAGCGCGCAAGCGGGGGCGCCGGAGAGCTGGAGCTCCGCCTGCAGGACCATCTACAACCGCCGATGTCGGGGGATGCTGCGAGGTGAGCCGTGCGCCGTGGCTCAGGAGACGCGGGAAATCGAGCTGCATTGACAACAGCCATCCCGGGTCTACGGAGGGCATGGCTCAATTATGAAAGTGCGGCGAACCGCGCAAACGGGACAGGTGAAACACGACCCGGAGATCCGATGCAGTCGCCCTTTCGCCTAGCGGGGCGAGAGGACTGGGGAGTGAGGCGAGCCGGCACGGAGGTGCGGCGAGAAGTCCGCCTCTCAGTCGGAACCTCTCGCCTCGGTACCGGGGGTGCCTACCTGGCCTTTGAGCCGCCTGCCTCATGAGGCGAGAGCTTCCCCTCGGCTCAGCGGTTTCCCCGGGACCGGCCGGGCTTTTCCGCCTCGGGACCGCGGCAGGTCGCCTGGCGAGGCGAGTCGTCCCTTGACCGCCCGAAGCCGGTCCGGGAGGGTCGTGACGGCTCCTGGCCGTAGCCAGACGGCTCGCCTCGCTCCAGGGATGGACCGCCTCAGTCCCGAGGTGGCCCGCCTGGCGAGGCGGATGGCCGTAGAGCCCTCCGAGGCGGCTCCGGGCGCACGGCGAAAAGCCGCGGAGGGGACGGTACGGTCTTCGGTCCCTTGCGGGAAAGTCGCGGTGCGCAGGCGGGGGGCGGCTCCGTGCCCAGGAGCCTATCAGAAGAGGACAGGTGCCCCCGGCGGCCCGGCCGCCGGGGGCGCGGTGCGCTACGTCAAGGCACGACCCGCAGGATGCCCCACAGGCCGTTGTCCAGGCCGGTGCCGACCTGGTCGCGGAAGAGGTAGTCGCCGGTGACCAGGAACTTGCCGCCGGCGGTGTTCCTCAGGTAGACGTCGAAGTGGTTGGTGGGTCCGTGGCCCGTGCGGGCTCCCTCCCAGAAGGAGAGGTTGTTGCGGCCGATCCGGGTGGAGTCGTCGACGTAAGGCTCCTGGTCCCAGACGTGGCCGTGCAGGGAGAAGACGATGTTCCTGGCGTGGCCGCCGGGCATGAGCAGGCGGAAGCGGACCTCGGTCCCCTTGCTGACCTGGTAGACCGGCGTCACCGGGTCTCCGCTGCCGGTCACCGCGGAGTTCGACAGGACGTCCCACCAATCGGTGAAGTTGTCCGTGTCGCTGAGCTGGAGGCCGGGGGCGTGCCCCCGGCGCTTCCAGAGCGGCTCGGTGCGGTAGTTGATCGCCTTCTGGCCGGTGTCCTCGGGGTCCTCGAGGCAGCCGAGGTTCTCGACCGGCCAGCCGGTGCCCACGGGCGGGGTGGGCACCGAGTGGCACTCCCTGGGCAGGTCGTCGTCCGTCCGCATGTTGACGTCGTTCTGGAAGATGATGACGTGCTCGCGGAAGAACTCCACGCCGGGGGCGGAGATGTCGGCCTCGGAGCGCCGCAGGGGGTGCTCGCCGATGAAGGCGTCCGCGGGCTCGATGATCAGCGCGCCGATCGCCCCCTTGCTGGCGTGCTCGATGCGGTCCGAGGAGATCAGGTTGGTGGCCCCGAACTCGATGGGCGTCGCCGTCACCGTGCCGTTGGCGTTGATCCGGATGTCGCCGGCGTACCACTCATAGGTCTTGAACTGGCCGGGCACCGCGGTCTGGGTGGCGTTGCCGCCGACGTTGGCGCCGTCGTAGCGGCTGGGGTCGAAGTAGAGGAGCTGCGGGTGCAGGCCGACGTGGGAGGAGGGCTTGATGTCGTTGGCGTTGAAGTTCTCGACGATCATCGGCAGGGTGTTGTAGCCGTCGACGTCGAAGGGGATCTCCGGGAGGCGGTTCCTCAGGGTGAGCTTGATGCACTCTCCGGGGAGCGCGCGCAGGATCAGCGGCTCCATCCGGTTCGTCCAGGTGTGACCGATCAGGCCATCGCTGGTGTCGATGTCGCCGGTGCGCACGTAGACGAGGGAGGTGGGGTCGAACAGCGGTCCGAAGAGGCCGTCCGACCGGGGGTTGTAGACGAGGCGGCCCAGCCGGTGGGCGTTGCGCACCGCGAGGGCGGTGACGTCGAAGGTGCGGACCGGGGCGTCCTTGGGGCAGGAGAAGTTGAAGGCTCCCATGGCGCCGGGGTCGATGCCGGAGCCGCCGTTCGGGTTGTCCGGAAGCTCCATCAGGTCGTTCCTGGGACCGGTGTAGGCGCGCAGGAGGCCCCAGATGCCGTTCCAATAGTCGTCGGTCGAGGAGCCGGCGGACCACAGGCGGTCGACATAGCCTCCGGTGGGGTTCTTGATGAGCTGCGGCACGATGAACTCGAAGTGCTCGGAGATCCCCATCATCTGGCTGTTGCGGTAGCCGGAGTTGGGCTCCGACGGCTCGAACAGCCACTTGATGCCGTGGACGCTGAAGTTGTGACCCTCTTCATGGGCGCCGACCAGGACGCGGATCTGCACCCGGTCGTTCTCCAGGGCGCGCATCAGGGGGGTGAACGGGTCTCCGGGCTTCACGTCGTTGGTCAGGGCCTGGTAGAAGGTGGGCTGACTGTTCAAGGGGGTGTCGGCCCGGGTGACGCCGGAGGAGAAGGCGAAGGAGAGGTCGCCCGCATTGCCGGCCGCCTGGGAGTTGGTGGCGGGGTTGCGCACGCGCAGCGCGATGGGCTCGTTCCTGTAGTTGACCGACATGGTGCCGGGGTCGTCCGCCGAGATCAGCTCGGGGCAGGGGGGTACGACACCGCCGGGGCACACCTGGGGCCGCCGCAGCAGGTCGGGCAGGCCGACCTGCTCACGCCCGGGCGGGTTGATGGCGTCGTTGGGGTCGGGGAAGCCGGCGTTGTCCCCCTCGTAGGCGAGCTGGAAGTCGCCGAACGATACGAGGAACTCGCGGTAGTCGGGCTCGGGAGCAGGCGGATTGATCACCGCCTGCCAAGAGGTGGGGCCGCCGTCGCTGCGCCCGACGCCCAGTTGGGTCCCCGACTCGTTGTGGTACCAGGTGGAGCCGGCCGGCTCGATGACCAGACCGGCATAGAGGCCGGCCTGCTGGTGCGTCGAGGGACCGAAGTGGTCGTGGGTGAAGACGGTGCGCAGAGTGCGGTCCTGGCCCGCGTTGTCCTTCACGGGATCGGCCCACCAGAGCTGGACGGTGGTCTGCGCGCCGAGCCAGTCGCCCGTGCCGTCGCCGTCCTTGTCCGGGCCGGCACCGAAGAAGGGGTGAACCTCGGGCGTCGGGCAGGGGAAGGTGCCGTTTCGCGAATCACCCGGCGTGCAGCCGTTGCCGGCACGGATGGCGTCGATGCGCTCGCGCACCTCGCCGGGGGAGAAGGAGCCGTCCTCGTAGTTGAAGCCGTTGGCGGCGCCGTCCGAGGCGAGCACGTCGAACTTCACGAGGTGGATGTGCTGGCCCAGAATGTCGGTGGGCGTCCGCACCTGGAAGTCGTCGAGCTGGTACTCGAAGGGCACCAGGTTGGTGAACTGGTATTCGATGCAGTCGCCGCTGTTGGCGCGGAAGAAGAGCGGCTCGGGCGGCTTGCGCGGGCCGCCGGTCAGACCGAGGAAGTCGTCGACGTCCTCCCACAGGGCGCTGTAGCGCTGCTGCGGGAAGTGCCAGCCGGCCTTGTTGAGCTTGACGTCGTCCTCGATGTCGGCCCCCTTGTAGGTGCGGTTGACCGTGGTGCAGGGAGGGGCGATCGGCGCGCCGCGCTTCTGCGGCCTGCCGTTGGTCAGGAACTCGACGTCGCAGACCCCGTTCGGCATGCAGCTGTCGTGCATCCCCAACTGGTGATAGATCATCGCCCGGACCTCGGCCGGGGAGCCGGCCTCGTTGAGCTCGAGAGCGGTCGCGCTCAGCAGCTCCTTGTGGAAGTCGAACCGGGTGTGGGCCTCGACGAAGGTGCCGCCGGTGATGATGTGGCGCCGCAGGCCGCCGTCGTCGATCGTGTCGAGCGGCGGATGGGGCGGCCGGTGGCCGGCGCGGGCGGGGATGAAGAACGGGAAGCCCGGGTTGGCGTCGGGCGGCAGGGAGAGCAGGTTGGGGATCACCACCTGGCCGGCGACGATGGTGACGTTCGCCTTGGGGGGCGGTGCCATCGGCTTTCCGGGGAGCGGAATCACCCCGGGGATCGGCGTGCCCGCGGCGATCTCGCCGTCCGGCAGGGCGCGGGAGCTCGCGGCCGGCCGGCCTTCGGCGGTGAGCGGAGTGCCGATCTCCAGCACGTCGTGAACGCGCCAGAGGCTCCACATGCCCTGCGCGAAGTGGGGGTAGAAGTGGCAGTGGAAGATGGAGTCGCCGGGGGTCCGGTTGACGTTGCCGCCGCCGTTGTAGGCGATCTCGGCGGTGAACGCCGCGCCGGGTCCGATGGCCTGGCTGTCCAGGTAGGAGGACTTGTCGCTGTCCGCCGAGTAGAGCCACTGGTGGGCGTGGAGGTGGTGGATGTGGTGCTCCTTGGAGCCGGCGTGGAGCACCCGGAACCGGGTGTGATCGTTCAGGTAGCCGTGGTAGACGTTCGACGGGTCGTCGGGGAAGAACGCCTTGGTGGCCTTGGCGCCGACCGTCGGGTTGCAGGGGGTAGCGTTCCTGAGGTTGCTCACCTTGCCGCTGAAGTTGGCGTCCTGCCGCACCGTGTTGGGGGCCGCGGTCGAGACCATGCACGGCGAGTTGGCGGGCACGTCGACCACCATGGCCGGGTCGCCCACGGCCCAGGAAGTGAGGAAGAACTCCTCGAACTTGCAGTCCACGCAGGCGTGCATTGGGCCGACCTGGAAGCGGTTGGCGAGCACCTCGGCGCCGATGCCGCCGGTGCCGTAGTTGATGGCGAAGGCGTCGCGCCCGCTGTGCAGCGTGTGGCCGAGCACGTCCTCCTCGAACTGGGGAAACGCCTGCACCGCCCCGATCTCGTCGTGGTAGATGATGACGAACTCGCGGAACGGCTGGTGCCGCTGGGGATAGGTGAAGATGTTTGGCGGGAAGGTTGCCGCCGGGAACCACCCGGGGGTTCCGGCCCCGTTCGGCGCCGAGCCGGCGATGACCGCGGTCAGGTCGCTGTGGACGATCTGGGTGCCTGAAAGCATGTTGAGGATCGGCGTGCCGGCCCGCGGGTGGCCCACCGGGTAGACGGCCTCGTAGTTGAGGATGGGGAAGCCGTTGGCCGTGGTGCCGGTCTTCACCAGGTCGAAATCCGCGCGGGTCACCTGGCTCCTGTACCAGCGGGCGCCGACGGGCTCGACCACGATGGCGCCGAAGAGTCCGGAGTTGATGTGCCCGCCGTCCCCCTCGCCGCCTGCCACGGCGCCCAGGCTGTGGATGACGTGCTGCCCCTCGCGCTCGGCGTAGAGGGTGTAGGTCGCGCTCTGTCCCACGTTCACCTGGCTGTTGGTGTTCTGGCCGACGTACGAGCCGTCGTCCAGGATCGAATTGACGAGCTGCATCCCCACGGCGTGGATCGAAGCCCAGCGGGTGGCGGACTGGTCCTGGTCCACGCGGCTGGGGGATAGATAGTTGGTCAGCGTGATGGCGACACAGTCCCCCACGTTCATGCGGAGAACCAGGGGCCGCGGGCGCTTGTCCGGCCGCAGGCGGACGTTGCCCGCGGAGAGCGTGTTGCCGCTGATCGGCACGACGTCCCGCCGCAGGGCGTACATCATGCCCTGGGGCTGCACCGCGCCCAGCCGGTTCCAGAACCACACCTGGTCGAAGGCGATCACGTCCGCCGTCAGCGTGCGGGCGCAGCTCTGCGCCGCGGCGGTGCCGGGTACCGCGAGAAGAAGAAGAGTGAGTGTGGAGAGGATGCGGATGCGGCGGAGCCAGGGAGGTACATGAGGCGAGGTCTGCACAATCTCCTCCTGTGCGGAACGTGCAAAGCGCCCGAAGAGGCCCCCTCGCCCACCACCCGCGGGAGAGGTGCGATCCTCTCCGGTCGCCGCTGTTAGCCGATCAAAATCTCGGTCACCTGGCCGCGCTGTCCTGCAAATCGCATTCCCTGAAATACATTTAGCTATCGAACGAAACCCCGGCGCCAAGCCGCCCTGATCCAGGGAAAAAGAAAAGCCGAGGGAAGACCGGGGAGGGTCGGTCGACGGCGATCGATGGTGAGGAGGGCCGACCTTCCTTACAGGGGCGGGAAGAAATTTCTGCTCACCCGCCCTCCTCCAGCTCCTCCGGACCGCCGCGCATCTCCAGGATGGCGAGGGCCGGCAGGCCGATCGCCAGCACGGAGATGTAGTGGAGCCCGCGGTAGAGGAGGATGCCGGCCGCGGCGAGCACCTCGTCGATCCCCATCATGCGGAAGGAGACCATCATGGTCAGCTCCGTGGTGCCGAGCCCTCCGGGGGTGCCGGAGAGGGTTCCGGCCGTCGTTCCCACGGCGACGACGGTGATCACCGCCAGAGGGTTGACGGGCTCGCCGAGGGCCAGGAACAGCACCCACTGCGCCGCGGCGTTGACGAGGAAGTAGAGGGTTCCGAGAGCTGCAGCCTTGAGGTGGAGGTCCGGGTAGCCGAGCAGGCGGACGAACACCCCCACCGCCTCGTGCCCGTGGGAGAAGAAGCGCTGGAAGCGTCCCTCGGCCTTCTCGGCCCGGCGCGCCAGGAAGCGCACCAGCGGATTGTCCTCGTACGGTCCGCGGCGGCGGCTCCAGACGAGCAGGGTGAGGACGCCCGCGAGCAGCACGCTCGCGGCGGCGCCTCCGAGCCCGGGCCGCCCGAGGGCGAAGGCCGCGGCGATCACCGTGATCCACGTGCAGGTGGTCATCACCACCATGTGGGCGGTCTGGTCGTAGAGCACCACGCCGTAGAAGAAGCCGAACGAGCGGCCGGTGGTGCGGGCGAAGAAGCGCGCCCGCATGAAGCCGCCGATGACCCGGGCGGCCGGGGTGATGAGGTTGAGCGCCGACGAGGCCACGAAGACGAAGAAGCCGAGGACGGGCCCCGAGCTGGTGCCTGCCACGCGCCGCGCCGCCAGCCGGTAGCGCCAGTCCCACACCGAGAAGCGGGCGAGGAGCAGTGCCACGCCGAGCGCGAGGTACGGCCAGCTCGCCTCCTCCACCCGGCGGGCGAGCTGGGACCAGTCGAAGCTCGTGCGGGTGAGGAAGTGGTAGGTAAAGTAGGCCGCCACGAGGGCGATCGCCCCCTTGACCAGGCGCCCCGTCCAGGGCTTCTTCGGCGCGCGTGGCGGAAGGGATTCGGGTTCCATGGGGGAGGTCTGCCGGAGGCAAAAGGGCCGCTAAGGATAGCACCCGGGGGCATCCGGAGCCCGGGGGTGCCGGGGGGTTGACGCCGGCCGGCTTCTGGGGAACTCTTCCTGCAACGCTTGAGAGAGGAAGAGAGAACCATGGCAGACAAGATCACCGTCCTGAAGAACGGCCCCTTCCGCCTGGAAGGGGAGAACCTGCAGATCCTGGACCCCCAGGGCAACGCCTACGGCCTGGGCGGGCGCACCGTCGTCTCGCTCTGCCGCTGCGGCGCCTCCGCCAACAAGCCCTTCTGCGACGGCAGCCACAACCACCACGGCTTCCAGGACGAGCCCGTGGCTCGGGAGCTGCCGCCGAAGAAGGTGTGAAGCCTCGATGCCCCGCGCTCTCGTCCTCCTGGCCCTCCTCCTCCCGATCCCCCTCCCCGCCCTGGCGCAGGGGCCCGCAGCCGATTGGCGGACGGTCTCGACGCCTCACTTCCGGGTGCACTATCCGGCGGCGTCCGAGGCCTGGGCGCGGCACGCGGCGGCGCGGCTGGAGTCGATCCGCGAGCGGGTGGTGGCCGAGGTGGGCTATGCGCCGCCGGAGGTGGTGGACGTGGTCGTCTCGGACCCGGCGGCGGACGCCAACGGGATGGCGTTCCCGTTCCTCGGCTGGCCGCGGATGGTGCTGTGGACGAGCCCGCCCGGGCCGGAGTCGGTGATCGGCCACTACCGCGACTGGGCCGAGCTGCTGATCGTCCATGAGGAGGCCCACCTCGTCCAC
>Ga0190265_10001037_pt1 | contig 18090 bp, 13 predicted proteins | sample Popmic124T_FD_133135 | JGI IMG/M metagenome (GOLD analysis project Ga0190265, IMG submission 133135) | Populus adjacent soil microbial communities from riparian zone of Indian Creek, Utah, USA - 124 T | ecosystem: Environmental > Terrestrial > Soil > Riparian zone | place: USA: Utah | collected...
CCTCGAAAACCGGTATACCCTTACGGGTATCGTGGGTTCGAATCCCACCCTGTCCGCTGTCCCACCGCGGTCGTGCTTTCCCTCGTCACATCCATCACCAATGACGCACAGCAACCCCACGTTGGAGCGGCGGCTGGGGCTCATGTCGGCCACCGCCATCGTGATCGGCAGCATGATCGGGAGCGGCATCTTCCGGGTGCCGAGCGCCACGGCCGCCCAGGCCGGGACGCCTGGCGCGATGATGCTGGTGTGGGTGGCGGGGGCACTGGTGGCGCTCTGCGGCGCGCTGACCCTCGGGGAGCTGGCCGCAATGTACCCCCGCGCCGGCGGCATCTACGTCTACCTCAAGGAAGCGTTCGGCGACCTGCCGGCATTCCTGGTCGGCTGGCTGCTCCTGGTGATCGCACCCATTTCCATCGGTGCCGTCGCACTGGTCTTCGCCGAGTACCTCGGGCGCATCGTGCCGGCGGTCGCGGAGCGAACCCGGCTGGTCGCCGCGCTGGCAGTGCTGCTGGTTACCGCCTGGAACTATCGGTCGGTCCGGTTCGGCGCGGCGATCCAGAACTTTTCGTCGGCCGCCAAGGTGCTCGCGATCCTCGGGCTCACCGCCGCCTCGTTTCTCGCCGAGCATCCTCGCGAAGGCGCCTGGCTCAGCGACGCGGGCGTGGCCCCCCCGACCTGGGCGGGCTTCGGTCTCGGCCTGGTGACCGTGCTGTGGGCGTACAACGGATGGCAGGATGCCACGTACGTGGGGAGCGAGATCAGGGATCCGGGCCGAACGCTCCCGCGCGCGCTGACGCTGGGGACGCTCATCGTCGCGGCGGTGTACCTCGCCGTCAACGCGGCTTACCTCGAGGTGCTCCCGATGGCGTCCATCGCCCGGTCGCCGCTGGTGGCGGCCGACGTGGCGGTGGAGCTGTTCGGGGACGTAGGGCCGGGGCTCATTGCGGCGCTGGTGTGCGTTTCCACCTTCGGCACCATGAACAGCGGAACACTCTGCTATCCGCGGATCTTCTACGCGATGGCGGAGGACCGCCTCTTCTTCCGCAGCATTGCCGCCGTGCACCCGCGGTACGGTACGCCTCACGCATCCATCCTCTTGATCGCCGCGTTGTCCATCGGCTACCTCTGGGTGCGAACCTTCGAGCAGCTGATCGAGGCCTTCATCCTCGGCATTCTGCCGTTCTGGGCGTTGGCGGCCGTGGCGGTGATCGTGCTCCGCCGCCGCCGGCCCGATCTGGAGCGGCCGTACCGCACGCCCGGCTATCCGGTAGTACCCGTGCTGTTCATCCTCGCGACCATCGGGCTCCTGCTGAACTCCCTGGTGGCCCGTCCGCTGCCGACGCTGGGGAGCTTCGCCGCAATCGCGGTAGGCGTGCCGATCTACTACCTCTGGCGGATGCTGCCCGCCGCGCGGGCCGCGAAGGCACCCGAGCCGCCGGTCCGATAGCGCGGCGACGGAACGCGATTGCCCCTCGACCTCGCATCGGCGCTGAGCGGGTGCCTGCTGGGACAGGCGCTGGGCGACGCGCTCGGCTTCGTGGTGGAGGCGAGGCCCCCAGCCGAGGCCCGCGAATACGTCGAGCGTTGCCTCCGAGCCGGCCAGGCCGGCGCCGTCTCCCATCCCGACTTTCTCTTCGGCCAATACAGCGATGACACCCAGCTCGCGCGCGAGCTGCTGTTGAGCGTGGTGGAAGCGCGCGGGTGGAGCGCTGACCGGTTTGCCGGACGGATCGCGCAACTCTTCGCGACGGGCCGCGACGTCGGTGCCGGGCCGGGCACTCGTGCCGCCGCCCTTCGACTCCACGCCGGTGAGCACTGGAGTCGCGCCGGCACCCCGGCACCGTACGCCGGCAACGGAAGCGCGATGCGGGTGCTGCCGGTGGGGATTCTGTTCCGTACCGACCTCGAGCGCGTGGCTGCCGTCGCCTCGGAACAGAGCCGTGTGACGCACCTCGATCCGCGGTGCGAAGCCGGTGCGATCGCCGTGGCGACCGCGGCGGCGCTGGCGAGCCGCCACGGGCCGCTGGATACCGGGAGCTTCGTCAATGACGTGGCCACGGCGGCCGAATCGGCGGACGGATCGGTCGGCATGGCCATCAGGCTGCTCGAGGAGTGGATCGCGTTGCCGCCCCCGACGGCCGTCCGGCGGCTGCACGAGGCGGGTCTCGATCCGGCATTTACCGGAGCGTGGCAGGGGATCTCGGCGTTCGTCATCCCGAGTATGGTCTGGAGCCTCTACGCCTTTCTCCACTCGCCCGACGACTACTGGGCGACGGTGTGTACCGCGATCGAAGTGGGTGGCGACACCGACACGATGGCCGCGATCGCCGGCGGGATTTCGGGAGCACGGCTCGGTGTCGCGGCGCTGCCCGCGCGCCTGACCGAGCTGGTCACCGACCGGGGCGAGTGGGGACACGCCGAGCTGAGCGAGCTGGCGCGCAGGGCCGCAAGGCTGGTGGAGCGATAGCCGCAGGTTATAGTTGCCGAAGGAAGCCGAGCCGGACCAACCTCGAGGATATCATGCCGCACGGGAAGATCTACCAGGATGTGGCCGAGACCATCGGCAACACACCGCTCATCCGCCTCAATCGCCTCGGCGCGGGGCTCCCGGGACGGATCGCGATCAAACACGAGGGCTACAACCCCTACGACTCGGTCAAGGACCGTATCGGCGCCGCGATGATCGACGACGCGGTGGAGAAGGGCCGGCTCAAGCCCGGGATGATCATCGTCGAGCCGACCAGCGGCAACACCGGCATCGGATTGGCGTATGTCGCCGCGGCCCGAGGCTATCGCTGCATCTTCACCATGCCGGACACGATGACTCTCGAGCGCCGCCACCTGTTGCGCGCGCTCGGCGCCCGCGTAGTACTGACCGAGGGGCTCAAGGGCATGAAGGCCGCGATCGCTCGCGCCGAGGAGATCCTGGCCAAGCTGGGCGATCGAGGCTGGATGCCGCGGCAGTTCGACAACCCGGCCAATCCCGCGATCCATTACCGCACGACGGGCCCGGAGATCTGGGCCGACACCGCGGGACAGGTCGAGATCTTCGTGGCCGGCGTCGGGACGGGCGGGACGATCACCGGCGCGGGCCGGTACCTGCGGGAGAAGAAGCCGGATATCAAGATCGTCGCGGTGGAGCCGGCGGAAAGCCCGGTGCTCTCCGGCGGGCAGCCGTCGCCGCACCGGCAGCAGGGCATCGGCGCCGGCTTCATCCCGGCCATCCTCGACACCAAGGTCTACGACGAGGTGGTCCGCGTCAGCAACGACGACGCGATCGCCACCGCACGGCGGCTGGCGAGAGAGGAAGCGATCTTTGCGGGAATCTCCAGCGGATCCATCACCTGGGCCGCGCTGCAGGTCGCGTCACGGCCGGAGAACCAGGGCAAGCTGATCGTCTCCGTGATCTGCGACTTCGGAGAGCGCTACCTGAGCCATCCGGTTTACACCGAGCTCGCCGATCCGGACTACGCCGACCTCGAGGCCGCGATCGGCGCCTGACCCGACAAAATTGTCGCTTTGGCCGGATGCACCGTCCGGCTGCTCGGCGGGCTCCCCGTCGGCGGCCGGACGGTTATTTTCTCTCCTTTCCCGGCCACCCCAACCAGCGAGGGCATGCTCCCCGTGACCAACCTACAGCCCGCCGAGCGGGTCGACTCGATCTTCGGCAGCGATACCTTCTCCCGTAGCGTGATGCGGCAGCGCCTCCCGAAGGAGGTCTACCGCAGCCTTCTCCGCACCATCGATCGCGGCGAGCCGCTCGACCCGGCCGTGGCCGACGTCGTCGCGGCCTCGATGAAGGACTGGGCGATCGAGAACGGGGCGAGTCACTACACCCACTGGTTCCAGCCGCTCACCGGGCTCACGGCGGAGAAGCACGACTCGCTCGCCGCGCCGGACGGCAACGGCGGCGTCGTCTTCAATTTCTCGGGGTCCGAGCTGGTGCAGGGTGAGCCCGACGCGTCCAGCTTCCCGTCGGGCGGGATCCGGGCCACCTTCGAAGCCCGCGGCTACACCGCATGGGACGCGACCAGCCCGGCCTTCCTCATGCGGGGCGACAACAACGTCACCCTCTGCATTCCCACCGCGTTCGTCTCCTGGACCGGTGAAGCGCTCGACACCAAGATCCCGCTGCTTCGGTCGGTCGAGGCGCTCTCCCGTCAGGCGCTTCGCATCCTCAAGATCTTCGGCACCGACGAGGGCGTGTCCCGCGTCTACACCACGGTCGGCCCGGAGCAGGAATACTTCCTGGTGGACCGTGAGCTCTACTACAAGCGGCCCGACCTGCTGATCTGCGAGCGAACGCTGTTCGGCGCGCGGCCGCCCAAGGGCCAGCAGCTCGAGGATCACTACTTCGGGACCATCCCGCCCCGGGTCCTGGCCTTCATGGCGGAGTCGGAGCGTGAGCTGTACCGGCTGGGCGTCCCGGTCAAGACGCGGCACAACGAGGTAGCGCCGGGGCAGTACGAGATCGCGCCGCTCTTCGAGCCCAGCCATATCGCCAGCGACCATCAGATGCTGATCATGGAGACGCTCAAGCGGGTCGCGCCCCGCTACGGGCTCCAGGCGCTGCTGCATGAGAAGCCGTTCGCGGGCGTGAACGGCTCGGGCAAGCACAACAACTGGTCCATGTCCACCGACACCGGCGTGAACCTGTTGGACCCGCGGGACGACACCCACACCAACATGCAGTTCCTGGTGTTCCTCGTCGCCACCGTGCGGGCGGTGGACGTCCACGCCGACCTGCTGCGGGCCTCGATCGCGTCCGCCGCGAACGACCACCGGTTGGGCGCCAACGAGGCGCCGCCGGCGATCATCTCGGTCTTCCTCGGCAAGATGCTGTCCGATATCCTGGCGCAGGTGGAGCAGGGCCTGCCGAAGCGCACCATCCGCGGCGGCACGCTCGACCTGGGCGCCAAGACCCTGCCGCAGCTCCCCAGGCACTCGGGCGACCGCAACCGGACCTCACCCTTCGCCTTCACCGGAAACAAGTTCGAGTTCCGGGCCGTGGGCTCGAGCGCGAGCATCGCCTGGCCCAACACCGTGCTCAACACGATCGTGGCGGAGTCGCTCGACTACGTCGCCACCGAGCTGGAGAAGGCCGTCGGCAGCCGGCCGACTCCGGCGAAGCTTCAGGCCGGCGTGATCACCGTGCTCAAGAAGCTCCTCAAGCAACACAAGCGGGTGTTCTTCGACGGCGACAACTACACCGAGGAATGGCACCAGGAGGCGGCCAAGCGCGGGATGCCGAACCTCCGCGATTCGGTGGAGGCCTTCCACGTCCTGAAGGCGAAGAAGAACGTGGATCTGTTCAAGAAGTACGGCGTGCTCGACAAGGCGGAGTATCAGTCGCGGGTCCACATCACCATCGAGAAGTACGTCAAGCAGCTCGCGATCGAGGCGGAAACCATGATCTCCATGGCCCGCGGCCAGATCCTCCCGGCCGCACTGGAGCATCAGCGCCGGGTCGCCGAGGCGGTGTCCGCCACGAAGGCCGCCGGCCTCGAGCCGGGCGAGACGCTCGGCGCGCTCCGTGAGTTCGTGAAGCTGGTGGATCAGTTCCGCGAACGCACGGCGGAAGTCGAGCGCCTCGCGGCGCACCACGACGCCGACCCCAGCCGCCACGCCGAGCAGATCAGCAGGAAGCTCAAGCCGGCCATGGAGCGCCTCCGGGAGATCGGCGACGCGATCGAGAGCCAGGTGGCCGCGGACGTGTGGCCGCTGCCGACGTACAGGGATCTTTTGTTCTTGAAGTGAGCTGAAGGGTTGTCACCCTGAGCAACGCGAAGGGGACCATGCCAGCATGGTCCCCTTCGTTGCACTCAGGGTGACATCACGTTCCCTAGGCGGGCCACCCCACCGGCCTCGCCCGCGTCAGCACGAACAGCTCCGACGGACACCGCGCGGGCGTCAGCAGGCCGGCCATCGCCTGGAACGCGACGGTTTCCTCGGGCGTCGTGTCGGGATCGAAATAGACCGCGAGGGCTTCCACCAGACGAGGACGATTGCTGCGGACCAGCGCTTCCATCCAGGGCTGCGTCTCCGTCAGGTGGCGGCTCTCCAACCGTACCTTTACCGCTCCGTCGAGCCAGCACGGCACCGTGCCCAGCTCCTGAGCCAGCGGCTCGGTCAGCAGCAGGCTCTCTCCCCCGGGGGTAATCGCCCCGAACCGCAATCGGCCGCGCTCGTTCCGGCGGTGAATGACCGCACCCCAACCAAATAACGGCCGCTGGTGCTGGTACCAGTCCAGCACGCGGATGAGTTGTTCTCGCAGGGCGTCAACGACCAGTGGCGATTGCATCGGTCCCGCCGGCCCGAAAGCCGGGCACACGTGAGAGGGGAAGGGGACGCACCCGTATTCAGCAGGATATGGGCCATCTCCCGCCAAGCCCCTCCAAACAGGGCCGTTACCACTGGCGCGAGGTGACGAATCCCCTCACATTCCGCGCTCGGAGACCATCAGGGTGCTCCGTTTCCCCATGCAAACCGCCGAGCCCATGCCCGATCCCGCCACGGCCGATTCCCACGTCTTCTATCGCAAGTTGACGCGGCGATTTCCCAGAATCGTCCGGGGGGAGGGCTGCCACCTCTACGACGAGGCCGGCCGGCGGTACCTGGACGGGTGCGGCGGGGCGTTCGTGGCCAATCTTGGTCACGGAGTAGGTGAGATCGCCGATGCCATCTCACGACAGGCTCGGACGTTAGCCTATGTGAACGGAACCACCTTCACCCATGACCCGGTGGAGGAGTTCGCGGCGGAGATTGCCCGGCTGTCCCCCGGCGACCTGGAGCTGGTCTACCCCCTCGGCAGTGGGTCGGAGGCGATCGAGGCCGCGCTCAAGCTGGCCCGGCAGTACTGGGTGGAGTCGGGAAAGGGGGATAAGCGCAAACTTTTGACGCTGACGCCGTCCTATCACGGCAACACCCTCCTGGCGCTCTCGGCCTCGGCGCGGCCTCACTACAGCACGCTCTTCAAGGACTGGATGGTCGAGGTCGTCCGCGTCCCGGCGCCGTACGCCTATCGCTGCGCCTGCCGCGGCACGCCGCCCTACTGCGATGCCTGCAGTGGAGCCGCGATCGAGATGGCGATCATCGCGGCCGGCCCCGAGTCCGTCGCCGCGTTCGTGGGAGAGCCGATCGGCGGATCGTCCACCGGCGCCTCATTGCCGCCGCCGGAGTACTGGCCGCGCGTGCGTGAGATCTGCGACCGCTACGATGTCCTGCTCATCGCCGACGAAGTGCTGAGCGGCGCGGGACGCACCGGCACGTGGTCGGCGCTGGAGCCGTACGGCGTCGTGCCCGACATCATGACGCTGGGGAAGGGCATCGCCGGCGGGTACGTGCCGTTGTCCGCGGTCGTGACCACGCGGGCGATCGCCGACGTCATCGCCCACGGAACCGGCGCGCTGGCCCACGCGCAGACGTTCTCCCACCATCCGGTCCTGTGCGCCGCCGGGGTCGCTACGTTGCGCTACCTGCGCGAGCGGCGCCTGATCGAGCGCTGTGCCGAGATGGGGCCGGTGCTGCAGCGGCGGCTGGCGGATCTCCGGGCGCTGCCGCTGGTCGGCGACGTGCGAGGTCGCGGCCTGCTGGCCGGCATCGAATTCGTTGCCGACCAGGCGACTCGCGAGCCGCTGCCTCGCAGTGTCGCCTTCGCCGAAACGTTCACCCAGGCGGCCCTCGACGCCGGGCTCGTCGTCTGGCCCAACGTGGGCCACGCCGACGGGCGCACTGGAGACCTTGTGATGCTGGCACCGCCGTTCATCGTCACCGAGGATCAGATCGATGAGATGGTGGTGCTGTTGACCCGGGCGCTGCGCGACGCGGCGGACCGGGTGGGAGCCACGAAATGACGACCGCCACGAAGATCACGTATACCTCCGCGTCGGGAAACCTCGACGACTTCCACCGCAGCTTCGACGAGGCGCTCGCCCGAGTGCGCGCCGCGGCCGGCTCGACCTATCCCAATATCATCGGCGACCAGCCGGTGCCCGGGACCGGCGAGCCGCTGGACGACACGTCGCCGATCGACACGTCGCTCCTCCTCGGCCGCTTCGCCGCGGCGACCGCGGCGGATGTGGATCTCGCCGTCCGGACCGCCAAGGAGGCGCAGCGCGGCTGGGCGCGGCGAACCTGGCACGACCGTGTGGCCGTGATGCGGCGGGCGGCGGAGCTGATCCGCGAGCGGAAGTACGATCTCGCGGCGCTGATGTCCCTGGAGGTCGGGAAGAGCCGCCTCGAGGCGATGGGAGACGCGGAGGAGTCGGCCGACCTCATCGACTACTACTGCAGCCAGGTGGAGGAGACCGACGGGTTCGTCCGGCCTATGGGCCAGATCACCCCGATCGAGCGCAACACCGACGTGCTGCGGCCGTACGGCGTGTTCGTCTGCATCGCGCCCTTCAACTTCCCGCTCGCGCTCTCCACGGGCATGTCGTCGGCCGCGCTGATGGCGGGGAATACGGTGGTCTACAAGCCGTCCGAAGACACGCCCTGGACCGGCCTGCGCCTGGCGGAGATCTACAAGGACGCCGGCCTGCCGGCGGGAGCGTTCAACTTCCTGACCGGGCGGCGTGAGGACATCGGCGACGCGCTCTGGCAGCACCCAGGCGTGGACGGCGTGGTCTTCACCGGCTCGAAGACCGTCGGACTTCGGATTCACCATGGCATCAGCAGCCGCTGGATCAAGCCCTGCCTGATGGAACTGGGCGGCAAGAACGCCGCGATCGTCACCGCCAGCGCCGACCTCGACGCGGCCGCGGAAGGCGTGATGCGCTCCGCCTTCGGACTCCAGAACCAGAAATGCAGCGCCACATCCCGGGTCTACGCGGATCGGAAAGTGGCCGCCGCCTTCCTCGAGCGGCTGGTGGAGAAGACCCGCGCCCTCCGCATGGGTGACCCGACCGAGCGCGACGTCTATTTCGGTCCGGTCATCAACCAGCGCTCGGTCGAGCGGTACGAGCGTGCGGTCGCGCAGGCGCGCCGGGAAGGGACGATCGTGCTGGGCGGCGAGAGGCTCAAAGGCGGCGTGTTCGACAAGGGCCACTTCGTCGCGCCCACGATCGCCACACTGCCTCTGACCAGCTCGCTCTACCGCGAGGAGCTGTTCGTGCCGTTCCTCGCCATCGGCGAGGTGACCGGCCTCGACGAGGCCATCGCCGAGTCGAACGCCGCGGAGTACGGTCTCACCGCCGGCATCTTCTCCGCCGACAAGCGTGAAGTCGAGCGCTTCTTCGACGAGATCGAGGCGGGCGTCTGCTACGCCAACAAGCGGAGCGGCGCCACGACGGGTGCCTGGCCGGGGGCGCAGGCGTTCTGCGGCTGGAAGGGCTCGGGCTCGACGGGCAAGGGCGGGTGCGGGCCGTACTACGTCGCGCAATTCCTGCGCGAGCAGAACCGGACGGTGATCGAGGCGTAGGCATCTGTCATCACCAAACAGGCAAGGACCCAGCGTGCGCGACTACCCCAAGATCCTGGTACCCCCTCCCGGCCCCAAGGCCCAGGCCCTCGTCCGCCGAGACGAGGACTGGACCGCGCCCTGCTACATCAAGGAGTATCCGCTCGCCATCTCCCACGGGCGCGGCCCGATGGTCGAGGACGTGGATGGCAACCGCTACCTCGACTTCATGGCGGGGATCGCGGTCTGCTCCACGGGGTACTCCCACCCCAAGGTGGTCGCGGCCATCAAGGATGCGGCGGACAAGTTCCTCCACATCTGCGGCTCCGACTTCTACTACGAGGGCATGGCCGCGCTGGCCGAGCGGCTCGCGAAGATCGCCCCGGGCCCGTCGCGCAAGCGCGTGTTCCTCACCAACTCGGGCACCGAGGCGACCGAGTCCGCGATCAAGCTGGCGCGCTACGCCACCCGGCGCACCGCGATCATCGCCTTCCGGGGAGCCTTCCACGGCCGCACCACCGGCGCGGTGACCCTCACGTCGAGCAAGGCGCGCCAGCACGCCGGCTTCGGCCCGCTGCTGCCCGACGTGCACCACGTGCCGTTCGCGTACCGCTACCGCTGTCAGTTCTGCGCCGACCAGGACGGCTGCAACCGCGGCTGCCTCGCCAACATCGAGCAGGAGCTGTTCACCCGCCAGCTCGATCCAGGCGATGTCGCCGCGATCTTCGTCGAGCCGATCCAGGGCGAGGGCGGCTACATCATCCCGCCGCCCGGCTGGTTGCGCGACCTTCGCGAGCTCTGCGACCGCCACGGCATCCTGCTCGTGGCGGATGAGGTCCAGTCCGGCGTGGGGCGCACCGGGAAGATGTGGGCCTGTGACCATGACGGCGTCGAGCCCGACATCCTGCTTACCGCCAAGGGGCTGGGTTCCGGCATGCCGATCGGCGCGATGATCGCGCGCGAATCCATCAGCACCTGGGAAACCGGATCCCACGGCTCGACCTACGGCGGCAATCCGGTGTGCTGCGCCGCCGCGCTCGCGACGCTCGACCTGGTCGAGAGCGAGCTGATGGGGAACGCGGTCAAGATGGGTGACCGGTTGATGGCCGGCCTTCGCAAGCTCGAGGCGAAGCATGCCTGCATCGGTGACGTTCGCGGCGTCGGCCTGATGATCGGTGTCGAGTTCGTGAAGGATCGCCGCACGCGGGAGCCCGCGCCCGAATTGCTCGACAACCTGGTGAGCCGCGCCTTCCAGCGCGGCCTCCTGCTGCTCGGCGCGGGGAAGAGCACCCTGCGGCTGGCTCCGCCGCTGGTGGTGGACGAGCAGGACGTGGACATCGCCCTCGCGATCCTCGACGGGCTGCTGGGCGAGCTGGATTGAGCGGCGGCGGCAAGGTCGCCACCATGCGAGACGCCGTCGCGGCGCTGGTCCGCGACGGCGATACCGTGGTGATCGAGGGCTTCACCCACCTGATCTGTTTCGCCGCCGGCCACGAGATCATGCGGCAGCGCCGGCGCGATCTCACCCTCTGCCGTCTCACCCCCGACCTGATCTACGATCAGATGATCGCCGCCGGCTGCGCCCGGAAGCTGGTCTTCTCCTGGGCGGGCAATCCCGGCGCCGGGTCGCTGCACGCCTTCCGGCGCGCGGTGGAGAAGGGGGAGCCGCCGCTCGAGCTCGAGGAGTACTCCCACTTCGGCATGGTGGCGCGCCTGAGCGCCGGGTCGGCCCGGCTCCCGTTCTGGACCCTGCGCGACTACATGGGCACCGATCTTCCCGTCGCCAACCCCCGCATCCGCTCGGTCGTCTGTCCCTACACCGGCGAATCGCTGGCCACCGTGCCGGCGTTGAACCCCGACGTCACGATCGTGCACGCGCAGCGCGCCGACGCGGAGGGCAACACCCAGATCTGGGGACTGCTCGGCGTTCAGAAGGAGGCGGCCCTGGCGTCCGAGCGGGTGATCGTCGTGGTGGAAGAGCTAGTGGACCAGTCGGTCATCCGGGCGGACCCCAACCGGACGATCATCCCGGGCCTCGCGGTGGACGCGGTGGTCGTCGAGCCGTGGGGCGCGCACCCCTCCTACGCGCAGGGCTATTACGACCGGGACAACGACTTCTACGTGAGCTGGGAAGCGATCTCGCGCGACGCATCGGCGCTGCATCGCTATCTCGAGGAGTACGTCTTCGGCGTGAAGGACCGGGCCGGGTACGTCGAGCGGTGCGGCGGATTGGAGCGGCTCCGCGCGTCGAGCAAGGTGTGCGCGGGGGTGAACTATGGGTACTGAGGCGGCGGTGACGCCCTATACCCCATCCGAGATGATGGCGACCGTGGCCGCCCGCGAGCTCCGCGACGGCGAAGTCGTGTTCGTCGGCATCGGGCTGCCCAACCTCGCGTGCAACCTCGCCCGCGCCACCCACGCCCCCAAGCTGCTGTTGATCTACGAGTCGGGCGCGGTCGGCGCGGAGCCGGAGCGGCTGCCGGTCTCCATCGGCGATCCGTCGCTGGTGACCGGCTCGCTGATGGTCTGCGGTATGGCGGACGTATTCCAGTGCCTGCTGCAAAACGGCCGGATCGAGGTCGGGTTCCTGGGCGGCGCCCAGATCGACCGCTACGGAAACATCAATACGACCGTCGTGGGCGACTACGAGCATCCGAAGGTGCGCCTGCCGGGCAGCGGTGGCGCCGCCGAGATCGCGATCCATGCCCGGCGCACCGTGGTCATTTCCCGGCTCAACAAGCGCGCTTTTCCCGAAGCGGTGGATTTCATCACCAGCCCCGGACACCGGATGAAGGGGCAGACCCGCCGCGAGCTCGGGATGCCCGGTGCCGGCCCCGTCCGCGTCGTCACCGACAAGGGCATTCTCGACGCCGACGAAGCGACCGGCGAGCTGGTCTTGAGCGCACTCTACCCCGGCGTCACCGCCGACGAGGTGCGCGCCGGCATCGGCTGGTCGCTTCGCTCCCGCGACACGCTCGGCACGGTGGAGCCGCCGGCGGACCGGGACCTGCACCTGCTCCGGGACGTCCTCGACCCGCGCGGCCTCTACCTCAAGAGCTGACCATGGCGACGTTGACGGCAGCACCCGAGACCATGGTGCCCGCGCTGCCGCGCACCATGGGTCTGCGGGACCTGGTGCTGTTCAACATCGTCGCGGTGCTGAGCCTGCGCTGGGTCGCGACAGCCGCGGCGGCCGGCCCCAGCTCGGTGTCCCTCTGGATCCTCGCGGCGCTGTTCTTCTTCATCCCCCAGGGCCTCGCGGTCAGCCATCTCGCCGGGCGGTATCCCAACGAAGGCGGGATCTACTACTGGACCAAGCGTGAGTTCGGGGAGGCGCACGGCTTCATGTGCGGCTGGTGCTACTGGGTGAACAACATCCTGTACTATCCCAACCTGCTCATGTCCACGGCGGTCGTGGGGACCTACGTGATCGGCCGCGGCGGCTCCGGCATGGAGAGCGACTGGAGCTATGTCCTGCCCGCGACGCTCGGCGCGCTCTGGCTCGCGGTCGGGATCAACATCGTCGGACTGCAGACTGGCCGCTGGCTCCAGAACGTCGGGGCGCTCGGCATCTACATCCCAGGCATCCTGCTGGTCGGGCTCGGGGGGTACGCCGCGCTGACGCTTCCGCCGGCGACGCCGATGACGCTCGACACATTGATCCCGGACCTCACCGACTGGTCGTCGCTCAACCTGTGGGCCTCGATCGCCTTCGCGTTCGCGGGACTGGAGCTGTCCGCCGTGCTGGGCGATGAGGTACGCAACCCCAAGCGCACGCTGCCGCGGTCCATCCTGATCGCCGCCCCGCTGATCGCGTTCCTCTACATCGCCGGCACGGTGTCGGTGCTGTGGCTGGTGCCGACCGGCGAGGTCAACATCGTCTCGGGCTTTCTGCAAGCGATCGCGGTCGGGACCTCGGACGCCGGCGTCACGATGGCGTGGCTCGCGTCGGCCGCGGCGGCGATGTACGTGATCGGCAACGTCGGCAGCGTGGGCGCGTGGCTCACCGGACCGGCCCGCGTCGCCTTCGTCATCGGGCTGGACCGCTACTTCCCGCCCGCGTTCGGCCGGATTCATCCCAAGTGGAAGACGCCCTACGTCGCGATTCTCACCCAGGCGATCCTGGCATCGGTCTTCCTGCTGGTCTCCGTGCTGGGGCACGGCACCACGGTCGAGAAGGCCTATCTCATCATCCTCGACACGATGCTGCTGGTCTACTTCATCCCCTACATCTACCTGTTTCTCTGCTACCTGAACGACCGCCTGCGCCACGCCGATGGCGCGGTCGGCGGTGTCGCACGGGCCAGGTCCGCGCTGATCGGGCTCGCCGGACTCTCCCTCGCGCTGCTCGCGATGATCATCGCGACGGTCCCACCCGGCGGGACGTCCGACCCGTGGCTCTTCCGGGTCAAGGTGATCGGCGGCGCCGGCGCCTTCGTCGTGCTCGGCGTGGTGATCTACTTCAGGGGCCGCCGATGACCTGCTGGCGCCTGCTCTCGCTCTCGCTCGGCTTGCTCGGAGTCGCGGCCGCGCCGGCGGCCGGCCAGCGCGCCGCCGTGCTCCGCCAGGTGAAGACGCCGCATCCGTACTATTTCCGGGAGATGTTCATCCCGCAGCTCACCACCGGCCCGAGTGGAGCCGCGTGGTCGCCGGATGGCTCGGAGCTGATCTACTCGATGCAGGGCTCGCTCTGGCGCCAGCGGCCGGAGGCGCGGGAAGCCCGCCAGCTCACCGAGGGCCCGGGCTACGACTATCAGCCCGACTGGTCGCCCGACGGACGCCGCGTGGTCTACGCATCCTACCGCGACGACGCGATCGAGCTCCGGCTGCTCGACCTCGAGTCGGGCACGTCGGCGGCGCTCGTCGCCAACGGCGCGGTCAACATCGAGCCACGCTGGTCGCCGGACGGCCGCCGAGTGGCCTACACCTCGTCCGCGCACGACGGGCTGTGGCACGTCTTCGTGGTGGACGTGGTCGAGGCGGGCGCCCGCGGGGAGCCGGTCCGGATCAGCGAGGAGCGCGACAGCGGTCTGCCGCGCTACTACTACCACAAGAAGGATCAGTATCTCTCGCCCACCTGGTCGCCCGACGGCAAGGAGCTGATCCTCGTCTCCAACCGCGATCACATCTGGGGATCCGGCGGCTTCTGGCGGGTGGATGCCAGGCCCGGAGGCGGAGCGCGCGAGATCCACTACGAAGAGACCAACTGGAAGGCACGGCCCGACTGGAGTCGCGACGGCCGCCGCGTGGTCTACGCCTCATACCTCGGCCGCCAATGGCATCAGCTCTGGCTCATGACCGCCGACGGCGGCGATCCACTGCAGCTCACCTACGGCGAATTCGATGCGACGGCGCCGCGCTGGTCGCCGGCCGGCGATCGGATCGCGTACGTGAGCAACGAGCGCGGCAACCCATCGCTCTGGGTGCTCGACTTCTTCAGCGGGGCACGGCGCGAGGTCCGGGTGGACGAGAGGAAGTACCTCCATCCGGTCGGGGCCCTTCGGATCAACGTCGTCAGCCAGGGCGGCAGGCCGCTGCCGGCCCGCGTCTCGGTGACGGGAGCAGATGGCAGAACCCACGCCCCGGCCGGAGCGTGGCAGCATACGGATGACGGTTTCGACCGGCAGGTGCGGCGCTTCGAGTACGGCTACTTCCACGTCACCGGGGCCGCGACGCTGACGGTGCCGGTCGGCCGTTATACGATCGAAGTCTCCCGCGGCCCGGAGTACCGCGTCGTTTCCCGGTCGGCCGAGATCACCGAACGCGGTGGTGCGCCTGTGCGGGTCACGCTGGACCTGCTCGACGACCTGGAGGCGCGGGGCTGGTACAGCGGCGACCTCCACGTCCACATGAACTACGGCGGGATGTATCGCAACGATCCCACCCGGCTCGCCCTCCAGGCCCGGGCGGAGGATCTCCACGTGGTGGAGAACCTGATCGTGAACAAGGAGGGCAGGGTCCCCGACGTCGAGTGGTTCCGTCCCGGTCCCGACCCAGCGTCGACGCCGGGTACGCTGATCGTGCACGGCGAGGAGTTCCACACCAGCTACTGGGGCCACGTCGGCCTGCTCGGATTGACCGAGCACCTCGTGCTTCCCGGATACACCGCCTACACCAACACCGGCGTCGCCACCCTCCAGCCGACCAATGCGCGGGTCTTCGACATCGCACGCGAGCAGGGCGCGATCACCGGGTACGTCCATCCCTACGACCTCGATCCCGATCCGAGCGACACGACCCGTACGATCACCCATGCCCTGCCCGTGGATCTCGCGCTCGGCAAGGTGGACTACTACGAGGCGCTCGGCTTCGTGGACGACCTGATGGCCACCGCTACCGTCTGGTACCGGCTGCTCAACTGCGGGTTCCGGCTGCCCACGGGCGCCGGCACGGATGCGATGGCCAACTACGCCTCGCTCCGCGGTCCGGTCGGGATGAACCGGGTGTACGTGAAGAGCGGCGCGCCGCTGGAGCATCGCCGTTGGCTCGCCGCGCTCAAGGCGGGACGGAGCTTCGCGACCAACGGACCGCTGCTCGGGCTGACGGTCGACGGCACGGAGCTGGGCGGTGAGGTCCGCCTCCCGGTGGGCGGACGCGAGGTATCGGTCTCGGTCCGGCTCCGCTCCAACGTTCCGGTGGACCACCTCGAGCTGGTGCAGAACGGCCGGGTCGTCCGCGAGATTCCGCTCGACGCCGGCGGCCGTTCCGCCACGACGACGGTCCGCCTGCCCGTGGAGCGCAGCGGATGGCTGCTCCTCCGAGCGAGGGGCGACAAGGCCGCCTATCCCACGCTCGACATCTTTCCCTACGCGACCACCAGCCCGGTTTACCTGACGGTGGGCGGGCAACCGCCCCGTTCGGCCGAGGACGCACGGTATTTCATGGCGTGGATCGACCGCATGCGGAAGTCCGTCGAGGCGCACAAGGACTGGAACTCGGACGCCGAGCGGCGTGACGCGCTGGAGATGCTGGACCGGGCCCGCGCCGAATACGAACGGAGAAGCACCGAATAACCACCTACGCCCGCCGGCTCGGCCTCTTCTCCGGCACCATGGCCGTCGTCGGCGGGATCATCGGCGGCGGCATCTTCCGAACGCCGGCCGCGGTCGCGGAGCGGGTGGGATCCTCGACGCTGATACTGGCCGTGTGGGTGGCGGGTGGCGTCGTGGCGGTGATCGGAGCGCTCTGCTTCGGTGAGCTGGGGCATCGGCGTCCCCGGGCCGGCGGCGGATACGTCTACCTGCGAGAGGCATGGGGCCCGCTGCCGGCCTTCCTCTACGGCTGGGCGCTGCTGCTCGTGATCGCGAGCGGCGCCATCGCGGCGATCGCCGTGACCTTTGCCGATTACATGCTCGCCCTCACGGGGCTGTCAGCCCGGTTCACCCTTCCGCTCGCCGTCGCGGCAATCCTGTTCGTCTCCGCCGTGAACTACCTTGGCGTGCGTCCCGGTGCCGTGCTGCAGAACATCTTTACACTCCTCAAGCTGCTCGCCCTCGCGCTCCTCGTCGTGGCCGGGCTCGCCGCCGGTCTCCCGGCGGACGCTTCCGCGCCTCCCGGCGCCCCGAGCGCGATCGGCGCGGCGCTGGTGCCGGTGCTGTTCACCTACGGCGGGTGGCAGCAGACCAACTTCATCGCGGAAGAGATGGTGGAACCGGAGCGGAACCTCCCGCGCGCGCTGCTGCTGGGCGTGGGCATCGTCGTGCTGGTCTATCTGCTGGCGAACCTGGCCTACCTGCGCGTGCTCGGCCCCGCCGGGCTCGCCGCGAGCACGGCCCCCGCGGCCGACGCGATGCGAGTAGTGATGGGCCCGGTAGGAGGAAAGCTCATCGCCGCCGGGATCGCGGTGTCCACCTTCGGGTTCCTGAATCTCGTCGTCCTCGTCACGCCGAGGGTATTCCAGGCGATGGCGGCGGACGGGGTGTTCTTCCCCCGTCTGGCACGACTGCATCCGGTGCACCGCACGCCGACCGCCGCGATCGTGCTGCAGGCCGTGTGGGCCACCGCCCTCGCGCTGTCGGGCAGCTTCAGCCAGCTGGTGGACTACGTCGCATTCGCGGATTGGGTGTTCTTCGGGCTGACGGTGGCGGCGCTCTTCGTCTACCGCGCGCGCGATCGGGAGACCCCAGGGGGGGCGACCGGATTCCGGACGCCGGGCTATCCGTGGACGCCGGCGTTGTTCGTCGCGGCCTCGATCTTCGTGGTGGCCAGCTCGGTCGCCGCCAATCCACGCAATGCGGTGGTGGGAACCGGTCTGCTGCTGCTGGGTGTGCCCGTCTACCTGTACTGGCGACGCCGGACCGCCGGCTGGGCGGCGGTCAGGGCTTCGCGGTCGTCCCGCGGACCACCAGGGCAGGGGCCATGACGACGCGCCGGGCCGCCGTGCGCCGGCGTTCCAGCCGCTCGAGCAGGAGATCCACGGCGGTACGGCCCATGGCCTCGCGGGGCTGATCGATCGTGGTGAGATCGATGTGCCGGAGGGCCGCGAGCGACGTGTTGTCGTAGCCGACCAGCGAGATGTCCTCCGGCACCCGGAGGCCACGGCGGGTCAGCGCATCGAGAGCCCCGACGGCGCTCAGGTCATTGGCGGCGAAAATCGCGGTCGGTCTGGGCCCTCGGGCGAGGAGCGAGTTCACGCCCTTGGCGCCGCCCTCCTCCGTGTAGTCGCCCCGGGCGGTGCGGGCCTGCCCGGC
>Ga0190265_10001038_pt1 | contig 18084 bp, 18 predicted proteins | sample Popmic124T_FD_133135 | JGI IMG/M metagenome (GOLD analysis project Ga0190265, IMG submission 133135) | Populus adjacent soil microbial communities from riparian zone of Indian Creek, Utah, USA - 124 T | ecosystem: Environmental > Terrestrial > Soil > Riparian zone | place: USA: Utah | collected...
CGTCGAGGGCCTGATCGAGGTCGTTGACGGCTATCGCCACATGATCCAGGTTCAGAAGCTTCACCCACAGAGGCTATTGCCAGATCGGGGTGGTGTCACCCTCGCCCGGTAACATTCGCCTTCCAGGAGGTTTTCTTCATCCAATGACCAGCCCCGTCATCACCGCGATCGCCCGGACGCCAATCGGGAAGTACAACGGTGCATTGAAACCGATGCGGGCCGTGGAGCTGGGAGGTCTGGCAATCGGCACCGCCCTCGAGCGAAGCCGGCTCGACCCGGCAGCGATAGACGAAGTTCTCTTCGGCCATGTCCTCCAAGCTGGAGAAGGCCAGATCACGGCGCGGCAAGCGGCGGTTCGTGGTGGTCTGCCCATGACCGTCCCTTCGGTCACGATCAACAAGGTGTGTCTTTCTGGAATGTCGGCTATCGGGCTCGCCGAGAGAGGAATCCGCGCCGGGGACACCAAGTTCGTGATGACCGGAGGCATGGAGAGCATGTCTAATGCCCCTCACGTCCTCCGGGAACTGAGATGGGGAGTGCGAGCGGGCGACGCCGAGATGGTGGACGTGTTGCAGCACGACGGTCTGTTCTGCGCCTTCGACCATTGCACCATGGGTGAATCATCCGACCACAAGAACCAGCGCCTCGGGATCGGTCGTCAGGAGCAGGACGAGTGGGCAGCCCGCAGCCATGAGCGAGCGGCCATTGCGACCGAGCAAGGTGTCTTCGCCGAGGAGATCGTTCCGATACTCATCCCCCAGGAACCGCGCGACCCGATCGCGGTCGACCACGACGAAGGGGTCCGGGTGGGTTCGACTGTCTCCTCTCTGGGAGAGCTTCGACCCGCGTTCGTTGCGGGAGGGACCATCACGGCCGGCAATGCCTCCCAGGTCTCGGACGGCGCCGCGGCAATAGTCGTTGCCGATCGTCACGCCGCCGAAGCGTCTGGAGCGCCGATCCTGGCCGAGATCCTGGCCTACGGTCAGGTCGGTGGCGGCGACGCCACCCTTCACGAGAGACCCGCCGAGGCCCTCACGGTTGTCTTGAAAAAGGCCGGTCTCGACGTCACTGATCTCGACCTGGTCGAGATCAACGAGGCGTTCGCCGCCGTCGCCATCTGGTCGGCACGGATCCTCGATATCCCCGAGGACAAGGTCAACGTGAACGGGGGAGCCGTGGCGCTTGGTCACCCGCTCGGCGCCACAGGGGCACGGCTCGTCGTCACCCTCGTCAATGCACTGCGGGCTCGGGGAGGCGGCATTGGGGCAGCCACCCTGTGCGGCGGTGGGGGCCAGGGCGACGCGATCATCGTCAAGGTGGCGTGATGTCCGAGCCTGTCGAGAGAAACCTCGGGCTGGAGATGGTGCGGGTCACCGAGACTGCAGCCATGGGTGCGGCGAGATGGCTCGGGCGTGGTGACAAGGAAGCCGCCGATCAGGCGGCGGTCGACGGGATGCGGCTCCACCTTGCAACCCTCGACATCGATGGCCTCGTGGTAATCGGTGAAGGTGAGAAAGACGACGCCCCCATGCTGTTCAACGGGGAGCGGGTCGGATCCGGAAACGGGCTCGTCGTCGACGTGGCCGTCGACCCGGTCGACGGGACGACGCTCACAGCGGCAGGAATTCCCGGAGCGATTGCGGTAATCGCCCTGTCCGAGGGGCGCGGCTCGATGTACGCACCCGGGTCCCTGGTCTACATGGACAAGATCGCGGTCGGGCCCGAGGCCGCCGGAGTCATAGAGCTCGAGGCACCGATCGAGCACAATCTCCGTCAGGTCGCAAAGGCAAAGCGCAAAGACGTCAACGATCTCAGAGTGCTCATTCTCGACAGGCCACGCAACCAGGGTTACATCGATGGGGTCCGTCAGGCAGGAGCCCGAATCTCCCTGATCGGAGATGGCGATGTCGCCGGGGCGATTGCCACCGCCCAGGACGAAACAGCCGCGGACATCCTCCTCGGAATCGGAGGGTCCCCAGAGGCCGTGATCGCGGCTGCCGCGCTTCGCTGCATGGGTGGAGAGATCCAGTGCAAGCTATGGCCACGCGACGACGGCGAGCGCCAGGAGGCCGTCGACACGGGCCTCGACCTCGACCAGGTGATGACCACTACCGACCTGGTCCGGTCCGACAATGTCTTCTTCGCTGCCACCGGGGTCACTGGTGGCGAGTATCTGCGTGCAGTCGAGTTCAGGCGTGACGACCACGTTGTCACCCAATCGGTGATCATGAGATCGAAAACGGGGTCCATCCGCTATATGACCGCGACCCACAACCTGGCTCGCCTCAGCGAGATCTCCGCCCAGACTCTCGACTGATCGCCTGCGCTTCCACCAGCCGTTCTGCATCACCGGGTCATCTCCATCGCCTGGTGAACCGCCCATTCCACGGCTTCGCCAAGACTGTGAGCGACCGGTGCGCCCATTGCGCTCAATGTCGGCAGGTGATGCGATCCGCCGTCGTAGAGGATCACTCCGGCGCCGACCTGTCTCGCCGCCACCGCATCATCCGGAGTGTCGCCAATCATGAGAGTGTTGCCCGGATCCTGTTGCAGCGAAGAGAGATGGACATCGAGGTGCTCGGACTTGAGACCACCCGATGGGACTGTCAGCCCCTGGATGAGGGCGAACCGATCGGCGATGCCGCGCGCTGTCACCGCCTCGATCAGCTGGCTATGCAGCGACATCGACAGCACAGATTGGGACCACCCGAGAGCAGCCACCTTGTCGAGGGCCTCGACCGCATCCACCGTCAACGAGGCCCGGTTCGCTCGGGAGTAGTACTCGTCATGGAAGGTCTGATTCAGGTACTCCCACTCCGTCTCGGAGACCTGACGACCGAACAACGAGTCATAGAACGCCCTGACCGGTCTCGTGAAATGGTCGCGATACCCGTCCTCATCGATGGGTGACATCCCGAGGGTCGCGGTCCCGACGTTGAGCGACTCGATGACGATGGCGAGATCGTCGAGCAGCGTCCCATTCCAATCCCAAACGATGTGAAGAGAGGGCATGTCCTGCGACAGGTTACGGTTGGGGCGGGTCAGGAGACGTGGCCCGGAGCGCCGCCGAGGGGTCAGAGCTCCATGCGGCCGACCAGGGCCCGGCCCAGTGTCAGCTCGTCGGCGTAGTCGAGGTCGCCACCCACCGGCAGGCCCGAGGCGAGCCGGGTGACCCGGACCCCGAGCGGCTTGAACTCCCGGGCGATGTACATCGCTGTGGCGTCACCTTCGATGGTCGGATTGGTGGCGAGGATCAACTCCTTGATCTCCTCCGGCGCGAGACGAGCCCTCAGCTCCTCGATGCGAATCTGTCCCGGGCCGACCCCATTGATCGGGGAGAGGGAGCCGCCCAACACGTGATACCGACCACGAAACTCCTGCGTGCGCTCGACCACCACGATGTCCTGGGGACGCTCCACGACACAGATCAAGGAGAGATCCCGACGCTGGTCTCGACAGATCGCGCATTCCTCTCCGGCGGAGACGTTGAAGCAACGAACACAGAGCGTCACCTGGTCTCGCATGTCGTTGATAGCACTGGCGAGACGTCGTGCATCCGTCTCCTCGACGCTGAGGAGGTGGAAGGCCAGACGCTGCGCGGTTTTCTGCCCTATCCCAGGAAGACGAGCAATCTCGTCGATTACACGCTGAACCGGCCCTTCGAACATCAACCGAGCAGGCCGCCGAGGTCGAGACCTCCGGTGAGCCCTCCGAGCTGATCCGACGCGGCAGTTGAGGCAGCTTCGAACGCCTGACGAACCGCAGCGACAACGAGGTCCTCGAGCATCTCGACGTCATCGGGATCGATGACGTCAGGAGAGATCGAGATGGCGACCAACTCTTGGGCGCCGGTCACGGTCGCAGTGACCATGCCACCGCCGGCGGTTCCCTCGAAGGTCTTGCTCGCCAGCTCCTCTTGGGCCTCAGCCAACTGCTGCTGCATCTTCTGTGCCTGGGCCATGAGCTGACGCATGTCGGGTTGTCGGTTCATGAGGCTCCACGGTAGTTGGCGCCCTGCGAAGCGTGGGGCCACCGACCGGCCACTACTCCTCGACGACTTCGGCGCCAAGCTCCATTGCGAGCAACGAGGTGGGGTCGGCAGAGCTCTGGGGGCGATCCTCTAGCTGGTTCATGTCGATTGTCTGCTCGTCGGCCCCGTCTCCCCCCGCCCGGAGACCGAACCTGACACGCACCGCACCACCGAGCAGGTCACTGGCCCGAGTGGCCACAATGGCCGCCACGGCATCGTCCTCTTGGAGAGATTGAAGATGGAAGTCGTGCGCCACCTCGAGGACGATCACGTCGCCGTCGACCGACGCCGGCACCGCCTCGCGGAAGAACGCCCACCTACGGGCCCCGAGCACGTCGCGCAATGACCCGAACAGACCCGGCCAAACCTTCTGCAACTGGTCGAGCGAGACGTCGATTTGAAGGGCGGGAGTGGGGACCTGAGCCTCGGGCTGCTCCGGCTGCACCAGCTCCTCGATCTGCATGGCAACAGGTGACTGTTCGACCGGCGTCGTCTCCTGAGCAACCGACGATTCTGGAGGCGACGAGGATGCGGCGAGTGGTGGCACCGGCTCCGGCTTGCCGAGACGTCTCTCGATGCGCTCAACCCGGGAAAGGAGAGCTTCGGTGTCGCTCGCCGTTTCCGGTCGGGTGAGTTTGATCAGGGCCAGCTCGGTCATCAGACGCTCCTCGCGTCCCTCGCGAAGCCTGACCAGGGCCTCGCCGAGGAGATCGACCGCCCTCAGCACGTCGCCGGCAGGGACGACCTGGGCCGCCTTTCGCCACGCTTCGTAGACATCGGGTGGCTCATCTGCGATCTCGGCGAGGTTCGGCGCATAGTGAGCGAGAAAGGCTCCCCTGAAGAATGAAACGGACTCTGCGACGAATCGCCTGAGATCGACGCCATCGGCGGCGAGCTCCGCCACCAGTTCCAGCGCAGCCTTTGCATCCTGGGAGGCGACAGCTTCGACCAGCCGCATGAATGCCTCGGAGTCGGCTAGCCCGAGCGCGCGCCTCACCCCCGGGACATCCACCGAACCGGCGCCAAGGGCGGAGACCTGCTCCAACAGCGATAGCGAATCACGGACCGAGCCTCCGGCGTGCCTGGCGATGGCGATGAGGGCCGGTGCGTCTGACCTGTAGCCCTCACGGTCGGCGATGACACTCAGATGACCTGCGAGATCCTCGATCGGGACCGGGTGGAAGTCGAACCGCTGGCTCCGGGAGCGGATCGTGTCGAGCAGCTTGTAAGGCTCGGTGGTGGCAAGCACGAAGTGGACGTGTGGGGGAGGCTCCTCCAAGGTCTTGAGCAAAGCGTTGCCCGCTGCCTTTGACAGCATGTGAGCCTCGTCGAGGACAAAAACTCGCTTCGAGGTGGCCGAAGACGCCACAGTTGTCACGCTGACCTTGATGTCCCGTATGTCGTCGACCGAATTGTGCGAAGCGGCATCGAGCTCGAGGACATCGAGCGAGGAGCCTTCCGTGATGGCGACGCAACTGCCGCACACGTTGCAGGGTGAGCCGTTGGGCGCACGGTTCTCACAGTTGAGAGCCTTGGCGAGGATCCGCGCCGTCGTGGTCTTGCCTGTTCCACGTGGGCCGGTGAAGAGATAAGCATGCGCCACCCTCCCGTCGGCGACCTCGCGGGACAAGGTCGTAGTGATGTGGCCCTGACCTATGACATCGTCGAAAGTCTGGGGCCGATACTTGCGGTATAGCGCCTGGTACTCCACCGGGACCCACGGTACCGGCTACCGCGGCGCTGCGTAATCGGTACTGACCGACGGCGCGCTCGACGCCCAAGTCCACTTTCAGTTCATTTATCGGAGCAATCCGTCGATACTGCCCAGGTGACCCAACCGCTCATCGAAGAGCCGCTGATCGACGTCGTCGAAACACCACCCGCCGTATGGGCCAAGGGCCTGGTTCGCAAGTTTGGCAAGACCGTGGCGGTCGATCATGTCGACCTGTCGATCGGCACGGGCGAGTTCTACGGTCTGCTCGGTCAGAACGGCGCCGGCAAGACGACCACGATCAAGTCGATCGTGGGACTGCTCCGACCCAATGCTGGGACAGTCGGCATCGGTGAGTTCAACACCTGGGAGCACCCGACTGAGGTCAAGTCGCGCATCGGTGTCCTGCCCGAAGAGTTCAACCTCTACGAGCGTCTGACCGGTGCGGAGCTGCTCGACTTCACGGCGGCAATGCACGGACTCGACCGGCAGGAGGCGAAGAGTCGCAGGAACGAGCTTCTCGACATGCTCGACCTGGTCGATGCGGGTTCGAAATTGGTCGGCGACTATTCGAGGGGAATGCGCAAGAAGGTGGCACTCGGGGCCGCGATCATCCATCGCCCTCCGGTTCTCTTCCTCGACGAGCCTTTCGAGGGAGTCGACGCCGTGTCGGCGCGACTGATCCGCCGATTGCTTCAGCAGGCGGCACAGGGCGGCACCACAATTGTCTTCTCCTCCCACGAGATGCACCTCGTCGAGAAACTCTGCACCCGAATCGGGATCATGGTGGCCGGCAAACTCACCATCGAGGACACACCCGAAGGGCTGTGCACCAAGATGGGAGTCGACAACGTCGAGGACGCCTTCATCGCCGCGGTCGGGGGCAAGACGCCGGACTCGTCGTGGTACGTCTCCTAGTCGGCCTCAAGGCCAGACTCACCTGGAACGGTTTCCGGAACGACCTCCAGCGTCGAGTCGGTCTGCCGGTGGCGCTCGCGCTCCTCACCTGGACCGGTATCTGGCTGGCCAGGGCTCATTACGAGACAGCCAGCCTGCTTCAAGACACCAACCCGCAGGCCTATGCAAACTACCTGGCCTGGTCGGCCCTGTTCCTCTTCCTGGTGTGGGTAACGCTCCCGGTCATCATCTTTCCCCTCGACGAGAATCTCGACCCACAACAGCTCGCCAGCCTGCCCCTCACCCCAAACCGGATGGTGACCGGGCTGGCTGCAGCCAGTCTCGTTGCCCCATCGACGGTCGTGCCCCTGATCGTGATCGGCGCCAACACCTCGACCCTCTCCGGAGGATGGTGGATGGTCCTCCCCAGCGCCATTGTCTATCTGGGGCTGCTTGCAGTGGCCAGCCAGCTCTTCTCGGCGGCCATCTCGGGCATCCTCCGCACCCGCCGCGGTCGGGACATCGCCACTTTCCTGGTCCTCGGTTTGGCCACCGGCTCCTTCTTCGTCTACCGATCGGTCAGCCGCTCGATCTCTGAGATCGGAATCGCGGATTCTGCGCTCTCGTTGCCAATCCTGGAATGGTGGCTGCTCATCCCGCCAGTAGCGGCGCAGAAGGCGATGATCGAGGCCGCCGCAGGAAATGTGGCTCCGGCGCTGCTCGCCCTGACGGCGGCCGCCGCCGGTCTGGTGGTGCTGGCATCGTTGTGGCGGAACCTTCTCGGTTGGCTGCTCACCACACCCGCACAGCAGAGCAAGCCGGCGTCTCGCGCACGCAAGGGCGGCATGGCCACCGGCCCCTGGGGAGTGATCCCGACCATGGCCCGTAAGGAGTTCCGGTTCTATGTTCGCGATCCCCGGCAACGACTGGTGTGGACCGGAACAGTGATCTTCGTCGGTCTCGCCGTCGGAGGTGCCGTGATGAATGCAACCGGCTTCTTCGACCTCAGGGAGCGTGAGTGGGCACCACTTGTGGCTCCGATCCTTGTCTTGTTCGTCGGGCTTCCCATTGCCCTGAATCTGTTCGGTTGGGAGCGCAACGCGGCCAGCTATCTCTTTGTGCTCCCGCCAAGACCCCATCAGATACTTCTGGGAAAGAACCTCGCAGTTGCCACCGCGCTCACGGTGGAGACCGCATTGCTCACGCTGGGCCTTGCCACGTTCACCGGGCAATGGACCTGGGTGTGGCTGGCGATCCCCTTGACAGTCGCTGCCATCGGCTGCCAGCTGGCAGTCGGGAATCTCGTCTCGGTGCTGACCCCGCTCCGCTTGCCCAGAGAGGGGACCGATGTGTTCGCTCAGTCAACTGAACAGGGATGTCTCGCCATCATCAGCCAGACTGTGTCGTTCTTCGCGATCGGGTTGCTGCTGGTCCCACCGGCTTCGATCGTCGTCCTGACGGTGGAGTTCGGGCAGGTTCTTTCACCCTGGATCGCGGCCCTGGCCGCCATCGGTTGGGGTTTGGCCTTCTATTGCATTTCTCTGTTCTTGGCAAGTCGTCTGCTGCGACGAAGAATGCCCGAAGTCCTTGCCTGGGTGCAGGTGGTCTGAACCACGTCAATTCGTTCCATGTTCGAGCGGTTCGAATGAGCCGCTATGACTTCGAACATTGGGGCGGCCACCCCACAACGAGCCCCATGAGCGCGATCAACCCCAGGGACAACGCCTGCGGCGTCGAGGTTGACGGTGCCGCGTGTGGCAGGTGGCGTGTTTAGCGTCACGACCATGACCGGATTGGGCGGATGAGATTGGGGATCGACCTCGACGGTGTCGTCGCCGACTTCACCAAGGGATGGATCGACCTGTACAACCGAGAATTCGGCACCCAGCTCAGGGTCGAGCAGGCTGACACCTGGGATGGGATCACTTCGATCACCCACTTCGAGGACATGCGTGACTTCTGGAAGTGGTCTGCCGATCTCGATGGACGAAGCCTGTTCTGGCATCTCGAGACCTTTCCCGGGGCGGTGCAGGCACTACAGGACCTCGACCGGGAGGGCCACGAGATCGTGATCGTGACCATGAAGCCGTCCTTCGCCATCGACGATACCCACCAGTGGATCACAGCCAAGAAGATCCCGGCGTCGGAGATCCACGTCCTCGAGGACAAATGGCGGATCGACTGCGATGTCTATCTCGACGACGGGCCACACGTCCTCCCCGGTTTGGTGGCCAACCGGCCGGATAGCACGGTTTGTCGATACGTCCGCCCCTGGAATGAGCCGGTGCCGGGAGCGATCGACGTGCACGATTTCGACGAATTTCGCGCACTCCTACGACGGCTGGAATGAGCTCGGTGCGCATGGCTAGGGTCGCAATTGCACGACCCCCGGGGGGTCGACTCGCAGGGAATGAGACCACAGGAGAGAACATGAACAGAAAAGCCCTCTGGGCCTGTCTCGTCGTGGTCGCCCTTGTCGTAGCCGCCTGTGGCGGAGGCGATGATGGCGGTGCCACCACGACTGCAGCAGTCGAGGAACCGACGACAACAGCCGCGCCACCGGAAGACACGACCACCACCGCGGGAGAGGCCGAGCTCGGGTCACCCGAGCGACCGGTCAAGGTCTTGTTCGTCCCCTCGGTGGACGCTCAGGTGATCGTGACCGGGGGAGAGATCATGAAAACGGCGCTGGAAGAGGCGACCGGTCTCAGCTTCGAGGTGAGCGTTCCGACCTCCTACGCCGCCACCATCGAGGAGATGTGCGCCTCCCCGGAAGACACGATGGGGTTCATCCCCGGGTTCGGGTACGTGCTGGCTGCCAACCTCTGCGGGGTGGACGTCGGCTTCAAGGCCGTCCGGTTCGGGTTCGCTGTCTACTGGGCGCAGGTCCTGGTTCCGCGTGACAGTGATGTGGAGACGCTCGAGGACCTCGATGGTCTGACCTGGGCCATCCCTGACCTGGGGTCCGGATCCGGGTACCTGGTGCCACTGGTGATGCTCAACGAGGCCGGGGTCACCCCAGCCGAGACCGTGGAGACCGGGGGTCATCCCAACGCCGCTCTAGCCGTGTACCGAGGTGACGCCGATTTCGCCACCACCTTCTTCAGCCCGCCCCTGATTGCAGATGGGGAGTGGGCGATCGGCGATGAGCCGGAGGTACCTGACGAGTTCATCGATTCATGCGCCGCCGACGCCGAAGGCGACCTCTACTGCGGGCCGAACCAGGAGTACCGGGTGCTGGACGCAAGAGCCAGTGCGACCACCGACGCCCCGGACATCATGCAGCAGGTGAGGATCCTCGCCATCTCGCCAGAGATCCCCAACGACACCTTGTCGTTTGGGCCTGAGTTCCCAGCCGAGCTGCGGACCCAGATCGAGGACGCCCTGGTGGCTTTCGCCGCGGAGTGTGAGACGGACGAGAACTGCGCCTGGAACGATTCCATCGGCAATCAGGACTTCTACGGCTGGACCGGGATCGAGCCGGCGACCGACGCCGAGTACGACGGCCTGCGCACCGTGGTGGAAACCGCCGGGATCGAGCTGGAAGACCTGTAGACGAGCAATGAAGGGGGAGACGGGGACACCCGTCTCCCTCTTCGTCACGGGAGGAGCATGCTCCAGGTAGAGCACCTGACCAAGGTGTACGACGACGGCACCGTTGCCTTGAATGACGTCTCTTTCGAGGTGCCCGACGGTGAGTTCCTGGCGATCATCGGTCTCTCTGGCTCCGGCAAGTCCACACTGCTCCGCTGCATCAATCGTCTGGTCGATCCCACCGGGGGTCGAATCACCTGGAATGGTGAAGACATCACCGCTGCCTCACAGGAAGACCTGCGGAAGATTCGACGACGGATAGGCATGGTCTTCCAGCATTTCAACCTCGTGCATCGCTCCAAGGTCATGACCAATGTCCTGGCCGGGAGGTTGGGCTACACCAGCCCGGCCCTTTCCATCGCCAACAGGTTCTCGAAGAACGACCGTGAGCTTGCACTGGCCCAACTGACCCGATTCGGTCTCGAAGGCAAAGCGCAGAACCGCTCCGAGGAGCTGAGCGGCGGCCAGCAGCAACGGGTCGGCATCGCAAGGGCGATGATGCAGGAGCCCGACATGATCCTCGCCGATGAGCCGGTGGCCAGTCTCGACCCGGTCCTGGCCCATTCCATCATGCAGTACCTGGAGGACATCAACAAGACCGACGGCGTCACCGTGCTCTGCAGCCTTCATTTCCTCGACCTGGTCCAACGCTACGGGCAACGCGTCATTGCCCTCAACGAGGGACAGCTCGTCTTCGAGGGGCTTCCTTCGGAGATCGACGATGCCATGTTCAAGGACATCTACGGCCAGGAGGCGGAGCGCGTTGGCTGACGTCATCCGCGACGAGAGGTCGACACCACCGGAGACGCCGCCCGAAAGTGCGCAGACTCCCCCCAGACCGCGCCGGAAACGAACCCTCTGGCTGGTTCTCGGGCTGGTTGCAGCATTCGTGATCTACGCATACGGATTCGAAGTCACCCAGGTGAACCTGGATCGAATAAACGATGCCACCCGCCAAGAGTCGCTATTCCGTGTGATCCGGGCCTTGGGCCAACCCGACCTGCTCACCTACGACGTGGCTGAGACGTCGGTCGACCTCGACTATGCCGTCCCTTGTCCCGCTACCGGGTTCGAGGCGGTGGCGCTGGAGGGCAGCACCACCTTCACGGTCGAGCCGGCCTGTGCCGAACCCCGGTCCGTAGTGACAGTGAGGGGTGACGGTTTCAGAGCCAACGACCAGGTACAGGTCTTCTTCGTGCCCCCGAATGGCACCGAGCTTCGGCTCGAGAACGTTCGGACCGACGCCGACGGAGCTTTCGAGACGACGGCGAGGCTCCCCGCCCGCCCTGACACCGAGGTGCAAACGGTCCGGGTCAAGAGCAAGCTGAACGTGGGAAGCATCTTCAGCCCGGTTCTGATCGAGCAACCCGATGGTACGACGACCCGCTCGTCCCGGTGGTCACAGAACGCCATCGAGACCTTGGACAAGATCATCGAAACGGTGTTCCTGGCTCTCCTCGCCACAACCATCGGGACTCTGATCGCTGTCCCCCTTTCCTTTTTCGCCGCCAAGAACCTGATGCGCGACATCCGATTGCCACCGTTGCAGCTCGGTCTCGCAATAGCCGGAATCCCGGTCGGTATCGCCCTGGGACTGCTGGCCTCGACAGTCACCAACGATCTCGTCGAGCGACTGCCCGACTCCGCGGCCCTGCACGGCCTAGTTGTGGCACTGCTGGGATGGGTGACATTGAGACTGCTGGTGATGGCAGTCCCGCCCCCCGGCTCCGAGGCCAGCCGGCCGAGCCGGATGGCCGCAGCCGCAGGCGCGGTGGTGGCGATCCTCGTGGCCACTCAATCCCTTGTTCGATTCTGTCAGCTGGGTGGGGCCTTGCTTGCGGCCCGACTCGGTGTCTTCGATTTCCTCGGCGACTTCGTCGTGACCGGTGGTGAGATCCTCGGAGCGATATTCGGGCTTCTCACGGCCACCGCCGGCGCGGGGCTGGTCGCCTTTGTCGGCAGCAGATTGGGGTATGGCCTCGGTCGGCGTTTGCCCCAAGGTCTGGCCAGCATCCTCTCCGTGCTGGCCGCGGCGCTGGCCGGAGCGTTGATCGCAGTCGCGATGGGGCAGGTCGTTGCCTGGCTGTATCAGATCGCCAGTCCTCAGGCCACGGTGGTGCTCCCGGGGGCAGTCGGGGGTTTGAGTGGGGCGCTGATCGGGTGGAGGGGATTGCGGCAGACCCAAGTGCCGATCGGGTTGTGGATCTATTACGTGGCTCGCACGGTGTTCAACACACTTCGCTCGATCGAGGCTCTGGTGTTGGCGATCGTATTCGTGATCTGGGTCGGGCTTGGTCCGTTTGCTGGGGCACTCGCCCTGGCCCTGCACACGATTGCCGCCAACGCCAAGCTCTACTCGGAGCAGGTCGAGAGCATCAACGCCGGTCCGGTGGAGGCGGTCCGGGCCACCGGGGCCACCCGGCTCCAGACCGTGGTCTATGCGGTCGTCCCCCAGATCGTCCCCCCCTACATCTCGTTCACCATGTATCGGTGGGACATCAACGTCAGGATGTCGACGATCATCGGCTTCGTCGGAGGTGGGGGGATCGGGTTCTTGCTCCAGCAGAACATCGCATTGCTCGACTACCGCGCCGCAGCGGCCCAGATGCTGGCCATCGCCATCGTCGTGGCAACCATGGACTATGCGAGCTCCCGCCTTCGGGAGCGGTTCGTTTGAACCGATCTAGCCTGAACCGGGATGGACGGAATGCTGAGACGGGCGCGCCCCGAGCGGGAGAAACTGGAACACGACCTACTGGCGCCGGTCGCAACCAAGTCGGATGAATCCAGAGGCCGCGCTGAGCCCGAGGAGCCCGACGAGTTCCGCACCGCCTTCGAACGCGACCGCGATCGCATCCTCCACACCAAGGCATTCCGTCGGCTGAAGCACAAGACCCAGGTGTTCCTCAACCCGGACGGCGACCATTTCGTCACCCGGATGACTCACACCCTGCAGGTGAACCAGGTGGGTCGGGCCATGGCCCGCGCCCTCGGTCTCAACGAGGATCTGACCGAGGCGATCTGTCTCGGTCACGACGTCGGTCACAGCCCGTTCGGGCACACCGGGGAAGAAGCGCTGTCGCCTTTCGTCGAGGGAGAGTGGCTGCACTCGGCTCACGGTGTCCGCACCCTCGCCCTTCTCGAGCCGCAGAATCTCACGGAGGAGGTATTGGACGGGATCCGGGCCCACTCTTGGCGCATCGATCCACCCCCGCAGACACCCGAGGGCCAGTTGTGCCGGTTCGCCGATCGCATCGCCTATCTCACTCACGACGTGGCTGATGCGCTGCGGGCCAATGTCCTCGAGTATCACGAGATCCCCACCCGGGTGCTGATCAGCTTCGGGGCCACCTCCCGGGAGTGGATCGGCTCCTTGGCCACCTCTGTAGTCGAAGCCAGCCACAAGTCGGGCACTGTCGAGATGGACCCGAGCCATTTGGAGGTGATGGGTGAGCTAAGGGATTTCATGTTCGAGCGGGTCTATCTCCGACCAGAGAGTGAGAACCAGAAACAGAAGGCGATCACCGTGATCCAGGACCTCGTCGCCTACTTCAGCGATCATCCCCAGGAGGTCCCTGACTCGTTCACGACGCCGACTGCCGAGCCATTACATCGAGCGATCGACTACGTGGCCGGGATGACCGACCGCTTCGCTCTCCACACCCACGATCGCCTGTTCCGACCCAGCCTTCTCGACTGACCCCCTCCCCCGTGATTGGGAGCGAGAGGTCCGCATATGACCCCGGCAGGTCCCAATCACGCGGAAAAGGCGGATGTGCTCGTCCGGAGCAATACACCTATGCTCGACCGCCGTGCTCGCACTGGCCAACCTCCACAAGCGTTACGGCGATGTCGTCGCACTCGACGGCTGCACATTCGACGTCGATCGAGGACGGATGCTGGGATTCCTCGGGCCCAACGGCGCCGGCAAGACCACCGCGATGCGCACCATCTTCGGGCTCGTCCGACCCGACGCCGGTGAGGTCACCTGGGACGGCCAGCCAATCAACGCTGACCACAAGCGGCGGTTCGGATACATGCCCGAGCAGCGTGGCCTCTACCCCAAAATGAAGTCCCACGATCAACTTGCCTACCTCGGCCGTCTCCGGGGGATGACGGCCAAAGACGCCGCGGCGTCAGCCGACCTGTGGCTGGAACGATTCGGTCTGACCGATCGCCGTTTGGATGCGGTGGAGACGCTATCCCACGGGAATCAACAACGCGTGCAGTTGGCGGCAGCGTTGGTGCACGGTCCCGAGTTGCTGGTGCTCGACGAGCCGTTCAGCGGGCTCGACCCGATCGCCTCCGAGACCATGTCCGACATTTTGAGGGAGCAGGCCGCCGCCGGCAAGGCCGTCGTCTTCTCCTCGCATCAACTCGACCTCGTAGAGGACCTCTGCGAGGAGGTGGCGATCATCAACGCCGGGACCATCGTGGTCGAAGGCAACGTGCGCCAGCTCAAGGATGCCGCGCCCATCCGCCATCTCGAACTCGAGATGGACGGCGACGTCGGCGACCTGCTCGACACCCTGGACGGCGTCGGTCAGGTTCGCTCCGATGGGCTTCGAACGAAAGCAATCATCGACGCGACCACCGACGTCAGAGGTTTTCTGGCGCGGGCCCAAGAAGCAGGCAGGCTTCGACACTTCAGCTACACCACGCCGTCGCTCTCTGATCTCTTCCTCGAGGCAGTCCGATGAGCCCGATGGGGACCGTGTGGCAGATCGCGTACCGGGAGATCAAGGAAAGAGGAAAGTCCAAGGCCTACCTCATCACGACCGTGCTCACCCTTCTCATCGTGGTGGGTCTGGTGGTGATTCCTGGCCTGATCGGTGGCGGTACATCCGAGTACACCGTCGGGAGTGTTGGAGAAGGCAACGAGCCGATCATCTCCGCCGCCGCGCAGTTGGGAAACGCCGCGGACGAAACAGACGCCGAGCCATCGGTTTCACTCGAGGCCGAGCCTTTCGCTGACCGGGAAACGGCGGAGGATGCGCTGGAGCTCGGCGACCTGGATGCAGTTCTCGTCGACGGTGAGGAAGTGATCGTCGAGAGTGTTGGTGGCTTTGGAGATTCCGCTGTGCTCAGCCTTCTGCAACAGGGTGCGGCCTCGGTCGACCTGGAGGCAATCGTCTCTGAGTCGGGGGATGCCGCTGCCGATGTGATCGCGGTGATGACCTCCGATCCCCTGGAAACGACGACCCTCTCCGGTCAGGAGGCGGGAGACGAATCACGTGGGGCCGTGGCCTACGCCGGTCTGTTGCTGCTCTACATGGCGGTTTTGCTCTATGGGACATGGATCCTCTCTGGTGTTACCGAGGAGAAGTCGAATCGGGTGGTCGAGGTGCTTCTCTCCAGCATCAGACCCTGGCAATTGCTGGCAGGGAAGATCATTGGGATCGGCCTGCTCGGCATCGTCCAGTTCGCCGGCACCATCGTGGTTGCCGTCATCGCCCTCGAGGTGACCGGGTCCTTCGAGCTGCCAAGTCTCAACGCCGCAGCAGTGGCCAACCTGATTGTCTGGTTCCTGCTCGGATTCCTACTGTTCGCGGTGATGTTCGGTGCGGCCGGATCACTGGTGAGCCGGATGGAAGATGCGCAAAACGTTGCTCTCCCGCTGTCATTGACCGCCGTTGTCGGGTTCTTCGTCTCTATTGCGGCGCTCTCCGACCCGGACGGCCTGGCCGCTGTGATCGGGACGTTCGTTCCCCTCACCGCGCCGTTCGTGGTCCCGGTGCGAGCCGCCCTGGAAGCGATTCCGGCCTGGCAGTATGCGATCGCTGTCGTCCTGACCATCGCCGCAATCATCGGGTTGGTCTTCGTTGCGGGAAGGATCTACGCAGGCGGTCTGCTTCGCTACGGCGGACGGGTCAAGGTCAGGGAGGCCTGGCGATCGGCCGGCAACTGACCCGAAACTGAGACACACAGGTCCGGATGTGACCGCTGCCGGTCCCAATTACCGGGGATAGTCTCCCGTCATGGGTTACCAGCATCTCGAAGTCGAACGGGACGGCCACGTGGCCACCCTATGGCTCAACCGCCCCGAGAAGCTCAATGCAATGTCGAAGGACATGTGGGAGGACATCCCGCAGGCCATGGCTGAGCTCGACGCCGACATGTCCGTCCGCACAGTGATTCTGGCCGGTCGCGGCCCTGCCTTCACGGTGGGTATCGACATCGCCCTTCTCGGCTCGATGCAGACCGGCGCCGAGTCCCGAGCAACAGCCAACAAGAAGCTCTACGAGCTGATCAAGAGGATGCAGCGAACCGCAAGCTGCTTCGCCGACTCCCCCAAACCGGTGATCGCCGCAGTTCACGGGCACTGCCTTGGCGCAGGAATGGACCTGATCTCGGCGTGTGACATCCGCTTGGCGTCGAACGAGGCGTCGTTCTCGATCCGGGAGACACGGATGGGTGTTGTCGCCGACATCGGCACCCTGCAACGTTTGCCGGCCATCATCGGCGCCGGCGCCACCGCCGAGCTCGCCCTCACCGGAAGCGACATCTCCGCCGTCGACGCCCATCGCATCGGGTTGGTGAGCTCCGTAGCGAGCGACCACGAGGCGTTGCTGACGATGGCCCGGGACCTGGCCGGCACGATCGCGTCCAACTCCCCATTGGTGACCCAGGGCGTGAAAAAGATGTTGGCGGCCAACAACGGGAGAACGGTCGAGCAGGCACTCGACTTTGTGGCGCAATGGAACGCTTCATATCTGATCTCCAACGACCTGATGGAGGCGGTAGCGGCTTTCATGGAGAAGCGCGATCCCGAGTTCGAGGGAACCTGACCGAGGAACCAACGAGACAGCCCTGACGTTTCTCACTGCGACCCAAGGAGACATCTTGAGACGGCTCGGGCAATGGATCCAACTCACGATGATCGTCGTGGTGCTCATCGCCTGCGGGCCGGCTGAAGACACCGCCACGACCAGCACGACCACCACCACCTCCACGACCAGCACAACCTCGGTCTCCCCGCCGACGACAACGACCACGGCCCCCGGGCCGACATCCACGACCTCCGGGTCGACCATCACCTCGACCACGACCACGACGACATCGGCATCTGGTCTCCCCGGTGATCCGATCGACTTTGGGCCGGGAGAAGGAGACATTCTCGCGGTGATTGGGGTCGCCCACGACGACGTGCTCAACTTGAGGGCAGCGCCTGGGGCCAGCCAGGACATCATCGCCGGCATCCCACCCACCTACGCCGCCCTCGTCGCCACCGGTGCCACACGGCAGCTTCCGGGTGCGATGTGGATCGCTGTCGACTACGAGGGTCGCAGTGGATGGGTGAATCTCCGATATGTCGGCTACCTGGGTGACACCGTCGACGCCACTGCAACCATCGTGGACAGTCTCGGCGAGACCCCCGTGGCCGGCACCATGCTGGAACTAGGGCTGACCGTGGCCGAGAGCCTCGTCTCCGCCGACCCCGCGTCCGACATGGTGGTGAGCGTCGCCCCCTCGGCCGGCGATCTCGGCGAGGTGACCTACGACGTCATTGGGCTCGGGGACGACGCGGTCAGAGGGCTGCGAGTTCATGTCTTCGGCCAGCCGGTGGACGAAGGCTTCTCTCTCAGGACCGTCGAGGTGACCGCACTCTGTGGCCGAGGGGCCGACGACGACGGGGCATGCGTCTGAGACGATCTGTGTCCACCAATCCGGGGAATCACGCTCCCGATTAAGTTGTCTAGACAACACGCGAGGAGTCGGAGATGCAAGGACACAAGGTCACCATGCTGGGCACCGGGCTCATCGGGGATTTCTACACCAGGACCCTGCACGGCCCCCGGACCCGGGACAGAGTCGATGTGGTCTACTCGCGGTCCGAGGAAAGGGGTAGGGC
>Ga0190265_10001039_pt1 | contig 18052 bp, 15 predicted proteins | sample Popmic124T_FD_133135 | JGI IMG/M metagenome (GOLD analysis project Ga0190265, IMG submission 133135) | Populus adjacent soil microbial communities from riparian zone of Indian Creek, Utah, USA - 124 T | ecosystem: Environmental > Terrestrial > Soil > Riparian zone | place: USA: Utah | collected...
CACCGCCCGGATCCGCTCGCCGGTGTGCCCGGTCCAGGCCCCGGAGCGGACCGCGTCGGTGAACTCGCCCATCCGGCCCAGCACCGCGTGCACGTCGGTGGCGATGTCCTGCCCGTCCACCGCGAGCGCTGTCGCGCGCGGCGCGCGCAGCGCGGTGTGCAGGACCGCCCGGTCCTCGCTGGTGTTGATGTGCTCGCCGGCGAACATCGCCTCGGTCCGCTCCGGCAGGCCCGCCGCGCGGGCCAGCGCGGTCAGCAGCGGAACGGTGTCGCGGGTGATCCGGTGCTTGGAGTAGTCGAGGACGAGGTCGGCACCGGTGGCGGTGAGCGCGGTGGCGCGCTCCGGGTCGGAGTCGAACAGCTCGCGCAGGTGCCGATCGCGCACCGCCGCGTGATGCTCGGCCAGGGCGGACCACTCGGGGGTGGCCGTGATGTCGGCAAGGGTTTCGGTGGAGGACACGGGCGACATCGTGGCAGGTCTCAGGGCAGGACGGGCGCCGGGACGCTGTCCAGGTTGGCCGCGCCGGTGCGCTCCCAGAGCTTGATCCCACCGAGCAGCCCGGACACGTTCGGCACGATGGTGCGGTTCGGCCCCAGCGTGTCCGGGTCCAGCCGTTTGGCGTTGCCGCCGCCGATGTAGATGTGGTCGGGCAGCACCATGTCCTCGAAGGCTTCCAGCGCGTTCAGCACCCGCTGCCGCCATTTCTCCTTGCCGACCTTCTGCCGCTCGTGGTCGCCGCAGCCGACCTCGATGGACAGGCCCTCGCCGAACCGGCCGTGCGACAGCTCCATGTGCGGCAGCAGCGACCCGTCGAAGAACACCGCGCAGCCGACGCCGGTGCCGAGCGTGATCACCAGCTCCATGCCCTGCCCGGAGACCACCGCGCAACCCTGTACGTCGGCGTCGTTGGCCACCCGGACCGGTTTTCCGAAGCGCTGCGCCAGCGCGGACTCGATGTCCCAGCCGAACCAGAGCTCGCGCAGCTCCGGGTCCGGCGGCTCGCCGGGGGCCGGCCGGATGAATGCGGTGACGTCACGCACGGATCCGCGCCGGATCGCGCCCGGGAAGCCGACCGACACCCGGTCGTACTCGGGCTGGCTGGCGGCCAGCGTCGCCAGCTCGTCGAGCAGCACCTGCGGGGTGCACGGGTACGGGGTCTCGCGGCGCTCCCGCTCGGACAGCATCTCGCCCTCGGGGGAGAGCACGGTGGCCTTGAGGCCGGTGCCGCCGACGTCGATGGCGAGCGTGAGGGGTCCGTCGGTCATCCGGTTCCTCCGGTTTCCGCTGCTGCTGGTGGGTTGCGCCGCACGCTATCTGTCGCCTCCGCGATGCGGGAGATCGTGCCGGCCATCTGCTCCTCCGACACCCGCGGGTAGATGTCGAGCGCCCGCTCGTCGCGCACCCCGCTCCAGTCGTAGACGTGGGTGACACGGGTGCCGCCCTCGGCGGTGGGTTCCAGTTCCCAGCTGTAGGTGTGCCCGCTCGGGTCCATGTCGCCGGTGATCTCCTTGAGCGCCCCCGGCGGGTGCGGCGATGGCGCCCACGCGATGCGACGGTTCAGCTCGAAGTCGATCACCTCGTTGCTCATCCGGTAGTCGCCCAGGCCGTCCTGGTTCATGTCCATCACGAACGTGTCGCCGACCGCGGTGATCGAGCTCGGGCCGGACACCAGGCCGCGCAGCATTCCGGCGCCGTCCAGCTCGGTGTGCCGTGCCGGGTCCGCGAGCAGCGCGAACACCTGCTCCGGTGGGGCCGGCACCGTGTCGCTCACCTCGAGTTGTCGGCTGTCCTCCATGACCCCTCCATCACCGGTGACGGCCGGTCGGCCAGCACCGACCGGAGGCTCCGCAGGGAGTGAGCCACGTGCTGCCCCGGGCGTCAAGCCAGGGCTGGCCCGTGAGCAGGCATCGAGCTTGGATTGCCGGCATGACCGACGCGGTGCCGGCGCAACCACTGGCCCGCTGGCTGCGCGCCACGGTGCCGGACTGGCCGGACGGGCCGGTGGGCGTCGAGCGCATCGCCGGTGGCCACTCCAACCTGACCTACCGGATCAGCGACGCGACCGGCCGGCGGTGGGCGCTGCGCCGGCCGCCGGCCGGCATGGTGCTGGCCACCGCGCACGACATGGGCCGGGAGTGGCGGTTCCTGACCGCGCTGGCGCCGACCCCGGTGCCGGTGCCGGACCCGGTCGCCTACTGCGCGGACCCGGAAGTGATCGGCGCCGAGTTCTACCTGATGGGCTTCGTCGACGGTGAGGTGCTGGGCGACCGGGAGTCCGGGCACCGGATGCCGCCCGGCGCGCCGCGGCGCACGGTCGGACTGGACGCGGTGGACGTGCTGGCCGCCCTGCACGCGGTCGACCCGGACCGGGCCGGGCTGGCCGACCTGCGCCGGCCGGGCGGCTACCTGCAGCGGCAGCTGCGACGCTGGCACCGGCAGGTGCACGAGTCCGCGGTCGCCGATCTGGCCGTGGTGGACGCCGTGCACGAGCGGCTGGTGAAGCGGGTGGCGACGCTGCCCCCGGCGCCGGTGCGGATCGCGCACGGTGACTTCCGCCCGGGCAACCTCGCCGTCGGCCCGGACGGGCGGGTACGCGCGATCTTCGACTGGGAGCTCGCCGCGCTCGGTGACCCGCTGGCCGACCTGGGCTGGCTGGTCGCCTCCTGGGGTCGGCCGGGGGACACGACGCCGCCGACCATCCCGGGCCCCAGCCTGGTCGAGGGCTACGCCGAGCGCGCCGAGCTGGTGGCCCGCTACGCGGAGCGCTCCGGGCGCGACGTCGGCGACCTCGACGTCTACGTGGCCTTCGCCCGGTGGCGCTCGGCCTGCATCGGGGCCGGCGTGTACAGCAGGTACGCCGGTGGTGCGATGGGCGCGGGGGAGGCCGACGGGGGCGCGGCCCGGCTGCGTTCGGTCCACGAGCAGGCCGCCGCCGCGCTGGCCACCCTGGACGCCTGAGGGAGGGTGGGGGGATGCCGCACACCAGCGCCAAGGCCGGCCGGTTCACCGAGTCGGTGATCCGCGAGACGTTCCGGCTGGCCGCCGAGCACGGCGCGATCAACCTGGGCCAGGGTTTCCCCGACTACCCGTGCCCGCCGGAGCTGAAGGCGGCGGCCTGCGCGGCCATCGAGGCCGACGACAACCAGTACCCGATGACCTTCGGCACCCCGGCGCTGCGGGCCGCGATCGCGGCCAAGACCGGGCGGACCTACCCGGGCTGGACCGTCGACCCGGACACCGAGCTGTGCGTGACCTGCGGAGCCACCGAGGCCCTGGTCGCGGTCACGTTCGCGCTGCTCGATCCCGGCGACGAGGTGGTGCTGTTCGAGCCCTGGTACGAGAACTACCGGCCGAACGCGATCCTGGCCGGTGCGGTGCCGCGGCCGGTGCGGCTGCACGGACCGGACTGGTCGTTCGACGAGGCCGAGCTGCGGGCAGCGTTCGGACCGCGGACCCGGGCGGTGTTCCTCTGCCACCCGAACAACCCCACGGGCAAGATCTACCGAGCCGAGGAGCTGGCGCTGCTGGCGCAGCTGTGCCAGCGCTGGAATGCCGTGCTGGTGGTGGACTCCATCTACGAGCACATCCACTACCTGGGCCCGGACCGGTACCTGCCGCCTGCGCTGGTGCCGGGGCTGGAGGACCGCACGGTCACCGTCAACGCGATGTCCAAGACCTACGCGGTGACCGGCTGGCGGGTCGGCTGGACGCTGGCCCCGCCCGCGCTGACCGCCGCGATCCGCAAGGTGCACGACTTCCTCACCATCGCCGCCCCGGCCCCGTTCCAGGCCGCCGGCGTCGCCGCGATGGGCCTGCCGGCGGCGTACTACACGGCGCTGGCGGCCGGCTACCGGGAGCGGCGCGACCTGCTCTGCGGCGCGCTGGAGGAGCTCGGCTTCCGGCTGCGCCGCCCGGACGGCTCCTACTACGTGCTGTGCGACGTCGCCGCCCTGGAGCCGGGCCGGGACGGGGTCGGGTTCGCCCGCCGGCTGATCACCGAGATCGGGGTGTCCTGCGTGCCCGCGGCCTCGTTCTGGCGCCCGGAGCACGCTGACACCGGCCGCGGCATGATCCGGTTCGCGTTTCCGAAGCGGATCGCGACGCTGCAGGCCGCGATCGAGCGGCTGCAGAAGCTACGCACCTGAGACGCGCGCGGGCGGACGGGAAATGGCGTTGCCCGGTAGCCGCCGGTGCTGGTGGACTGCCCGGGCCCAGCCGTCGAACCGAAGGGGAAGCAGATGCGCCAGGCGTCGATGTCCGACCGGAGAGGAACCTCGACCATCAGGGACATGACGCTTCGTGGGCTTGCTCAATCTCGGGATCCTGGCACATGTCGACGCCGGTAAGACCAGCCTGACCGAGCGGCTGCTGTACGCCGCCGGCGTCCTTGACCGGATCGGCCGCGTCGACGACGGCACGACCGCGACCGACACGCTCGCGCTGGAGCGACGCCGTGGTATCACGATCAAGTCTGCGGTGGTGTCCTTCGCCGTCGGCGACGTGACCGTGAATCTGATCGACACCCCCGGCCACCCGGACTTCATCGCCGAGGTCGAGCGCGTGCTCAGCGTGCTCGACGGCGCGGTGCTGGTGATCTCCGCGGTGGAGGGCGTGCAGGCGCAGACCCGGGTGCTGCTGCGCGCACTGCAGCGGCTGCGCATCCCGACGCTGATCTTCATCAACAAGATCGACCGCCGCGGCGCGCAGGACGGGACGCTGCTGCGGCGCATCGCGCAGACGCTGACCCCGGACGTCGTGCCGATGGTCGCGGTGCGCCGGCCGGGCGGCCGGGACGCCCGGATCGTGCCGGCCCGCCCGGACGACACCGGTGTCGCCGCGCGGCTGCTGGAGCGGCTGGCCGAGCACGACGAGCAGCTGCTCGCCGCCTACGTCGACGGGACCCCGCCCGGCGCTGCCCGGCTGCGGGCCGCGCTCGTCGAGCAGACCGGTCGGGCCCTCGTGTACCCGGTGTACGTCGGCTCGGCGGTCACCGGCGCCGGTATCGACGAGCTCGTCGGCGGGCTCGTCGAGCTGTTGCCCGCCGCCGGGCGGGACGCCGCCGGCCCGGCCAGCGGCACCGTGTTCACGATCCGACGTGGCCCGGCCGGGGAGCGGCTGGCCTACGTGCGGATGTTCGGCGGCACGCTGCGGGTGCGCGACCGGCTGCGGCTGAACACCGGGGCGGTGGAGGGCAGGATCACCCGGATCGACGTGGTCGAGCGGGGTGGCGCGCAGCCGGCCCAGGAGCTGTCCGCGGGCCGGATCGGCATCCTGCACGGGCTCGACGAGGTGCGCATCGGTGACACGTTCGGCGCCCCGCCCGGCGCCGCGGCCGGGCGGCAGTTCGCCCCGCCCGCGTTGCAGACCGTCGTGGTCCCGCGAGCCGGCACCGACCGGACCGCGCTGCACCTGGCGCTGACCAGGCTCGCCGAACAGGATCCCCTGATCGACCTCCGGCAGGACGAGCGGCGCGGCGAGCTCGCGCTGTCGCTCTACGGCGAGGTGCAGAAGGAGGTCGTCCAGGCCACCCTGGCCGACGAGTTCGGGATCGCGGTCGGCTTCCGGGAGACCACGCCGATCTGCCTGGAACGGCCGCGGGGCAGCGGGGCCGCCGCCGAGCTGATCGGCGTGGAGCCCAACCCGTTCCTCGCCACCGTCGGCCTGCGCGTCGACCCCGCCCCGGTCGGCGCCGGCGTCGCGCTGCGGCTGGAGGTCGAGCTGGGCTCGATGCCGTCGGCCTTCTTCACCGCGGTCCGCGAGACCGTGCACGAGACGCTGAGTCAGGGCCTACACGGCTGGCAGGTCACCGACTGCACGGTCACCATCACCCACTCCGGCTACTGGGCCCGGCAGAGCCACGCCCACGGCACGTTCGACAAGAGCATGTCCAGCACCGCGGGCGACTTCCGCCACCTGACCCCGCTGGTGCTGATGGCCGCGCTGCGCCGGGCCGGCACCGTCGTGCACGAGCCGATCCACCGCTTCGAGCTGGAGATCCCGGCCGCGGCGCTGAGCCCGGTGCTGCGAGCGCTGGCGACGCTGCGGGCGACCCCGCAGCCGCCCCGACCCCGTGGGCCGCGCTACCGGATCGACGGGCAGATCCCCGCGGCCAGGGTGCACGAGCTGCGGCGGCTGCTGCCCGGGCTGACCTCGGGGGAGGGTGAGCTGGACAGCGCGCCCGCGGGTCACCGCCCGGTGACCGGTCCGATTCCGGAGCGGCCGCGCACCGACCACGATCCGCTCAACCGCTCGGGCTACCTGCTGCACGTCCGGCGTCGGGTCTGACCCCCAGCCGCACCGGCATCGCGGCGAACCCGCGCAGCACCCGGGTCGGGCGGCGTTGCGGGCGGCCGGCGAGCGTCAGGCCGGGGAAGCGCTCGAACAGCGCCCGCAGCCCCACCTCGCCCTCCAGCCGGGCGAGCCCGGCGCCGAGGCAGTAGTGCGGGCCACTGGAGAACGCGAGGTGGTCGGCGGCATCGGGGCGGGTGATGTCGAAGCGGTGCGGTTGCGCGAAGACGGCCGGGTCGCGGTTGGCCCCGGCCAGCTGCAGCAGCACGAACCGGCCGCCGGGCACGGGCTCGCCGGCCAGCACCGTGTCCTGCAGCGTGACCCGCCCGGTGCGCTGCACCGGCGGGTCGAAGCGCAGCACCTCGTCGACCGCGTGCGGCCAGCGGTGCGGCTCGGCCCGCAGCAGGGCGAGCTGCTCGGGATGCGCGGTGAGCAGGGCGACCGCGTTCCCGATCAGGTTGACCGTGGTCTCGAAGCCCGCGGCGAGCAGCAGCAGCGCGATGCTGACCAGCTCGTCCTGGGTCAGCCCGCCCTCGGCCCGCTCGTGCACCAGTGCCGAGAGGATGTTGTCCCCGGGTTCGCGGCGCAGCAGCTCCAGGTGGTCGACCATCCAGCGCTGCATCGCGGCCAGGTCGTTCTCCGCCGCGGCGTAGTGCCGCAGCGTCAGCCCGGGGTCGATCAGCCGGGCGCCGCCGGCGCCCCAGGCCAGGAACTGCCGGCGCATCCGCAGCGGCGCGCCCAGCATCTCGGCGATCACCGTGGCCGGCAGCAGGCTCGCGTAGTGCGCCACCAGGTCGACCGGCTCGCCGTCCGCGGCCGCGGCCATCCCGTCCAGCAGCTCGTCGGCGATACGCTGCACGCGTCCGCGCAGCCCGGCCACCGCCCGCGCGCTGAACGACCTGGTCACCAGCCGCCGGTAGCGGCTGTGATCGGCTCCGTCGACGGCGAGCATGGAGGGCGGTTCGACCGCGCTGAGCGGGCCCGTCCCGCCGGCCCGCTGCAGCATGCGCAGCGTCACCGGGGCCCGCGCCGCGGCGCCTTCGACGATCCCCAGGTGAGGGCTGCGCAGTGCGGCCAGCACCAGGTCGTGGTGTGCGGTGTTCAGGACCATGCCGTGCTCGACCAGGCGGCCGCGCGCACGCAGCCGGTCGTAGTGCGGGTAGGGGTTGGCGACGACCACCGGGTCGAACATCAGCGCCGGCAGCAGGTCGTCGGTCCGGGCCGTCCGGCGCACCGAGTACCGGAGCAACCCGTGCCGTAGCAGCCACCGGATCGTCTGCCGACCGCCGATCATGTCCGACCTCCCACCGGTCGAGCGCCCCGCCCCCGACGCTACCGTCGGGTAGCCGCCGCCGCGTGACGTCCGGTACGACTGGGCGGTGACCACCCCGCGGCTGCTCGCCGTCAGCGACCTGCACGTGCGCTACCCGCAGAACCGGGCGGTCGTCGAGGGCCTGCGTCCGGGCACGGACGAGGACTGGCTGATCGTTGCGGGCGACGTGGCCGAGCAGCCGACCGATGTGGAGTGGGCGCTGCGGCTGCTGCGCGAGCGGTTCGCCCGGGTGCTCTGGGTGCCCGGTAACCACGAGCTGTGGACGAGGACGAAGGACCCGGTGGGGCTGCGCGGCGAGCAGCGCTACCGGCACCTGGTGCAGATGTGCCGCTCGATCGACGTGCTCACCCCCGAGGACGACTTCCCGGTGTGGACCGGGGCCGGGGGCCCTATCACCGTCGCGCCGCTGTTCCTGCTCTACGACTACTCGTTCCTGCCGGACGGCGCGGGCAGCCCGGCCGAAGGGCTGGCCCTCGCGGTCGCCGCCGGCGTCGTGTGCACCGACGAGTACCTGCTGCATCCCGACCCGTACCCGGACCGCGGCGCCTGGTGCGCGGCCCGGGTCCGGGAGTCGCAGCGCCGGCTGCAGGCCTGCGATCCCTGGCTGCCCACCGTGCTGGTCAACCACTGGCCGCTGACCCGGCTGCCGACCCGGGTGCTGCGCCACCCGGAGTTCGCGCTGTGGTGCGGCACAGAGCAGACGGCGGACTGGCACCTGCGCTACCGCGCCAGCACCGTGGTCTACGGCCACCTGCACATTCCGCGGATCATCTGGGAGGACGGGGTGCGCTTCGTGGAGGCGTCCCTGGGCTATCCGCGGGAGTGGCAGCAGCGCGAGCAGCGGGACGGTAGGGATGTCGGCGAGCTGCTCCCGCGCCAGGTGCTGCCCGTGCCCGCCGATCACGAACCGCGGGCGCCGGGGATCAGCACGTAGGTCACGCGCTGTCCTTCCCCCGGTCCGGGCCGGCCAGCGGGCGACCGGTGCTGCGCAGCGTCCATCGACCCGGCCGGCCGCCCAACACGGTCGCGGTCAGCGGCGCGATGTCGATCCGCCAGAAGCCGGCCGCGTCGGCCAGCACGGTGCGCAGCACCGCGGCCCGGATCACCGCCGGGTGCGTGATCGCGGCGGTGTGCCCGTCGGCCGGGACCGCATCCAGCCAGCCGTCGACGCGGGTCAGCAGCGCGGTGAGCGGCTCCCCGCCGTGCGGCGCGGCGTCCGGCTCGGTGAGCCAGGTCTGCACGGCCGCGGGCTCCTCGGCGGCGACCTCGTCGAGCGTGTGACCCCGCCACCGGCCCAGGTCCCAGTCCCGGATCCGGGGCTCCACCCGCAGGCCGGGGTCGGGACCCAGCGCGGCCGCGGTCTGCCGACAGGCCGCCGCGGGTGAGCAGAGCAGCAGGCGCGCCCGCGGCAACCCGCCGCGAGCGGCGGTGCACCAGGTGACGCCCCGGGCGTCGAGCTCCTCGTCGCCGGGAAACGCGGCCGCGGCGGTGGCCGCGGTCGGCGCATGCGCGATCAGGGTCAGCCGGGCGCTCACGCCGGCAGGATAGGACGGTCGGGCTCACCACCGGCACATCGTCGAGCGGTGTTGACGCATCGCCCGCTCCGGCCCCATCATCTGAACAGTTCTACATATGTCCGCGTCGTCGTCGGAGGTTCGATCCCATGTCCCAGGCCGCGGCCGTCCCGCACACCACGCCGATACCCGCCGCGATCCCGGTCCGGGAAGTCGTGCCCTGGGCGGTGTTCGCCGGGGTGATCCTGCTCAGCCTGCTCTACCTGGTGGGCATGGACCAGGGCGCCACCTCCGTCTTCTCCGGCAGCGTGCTGCACGAGTTCGTGCACGACGGCCGCCACCTGCTCGGCTTCCCCTGCCACTGATCGCGCCGCCCCGACCATGGTGAGATCCCTGCTGGTCCGCGGCATGCTCGCGGGGCTGGCCGCCGGGCTGCTGTACGCGGTGTTCGCCTACGTCGTGGGCGAACCCACCGTCGACGGTGCCATCGCCTTCGAGGACCAGGTGGCCGCGGCCGCCGGCGAGGCCCCGGGTGCGGAGCTGGTCAGCCGCACGGTGCAGAGCACCCTCGGGTTGGCCGTGGCCGCCGCCGTCTACGGGGTGGCCATCGGCGGGATCTTCGCGCTGGTCCATGCCCTGGCCCAGGGGCGGGTCGGGCGGCTCGGGCCGCGGGGTACCGCGGCCGTGCTGGCCCTGATCGGCTTCCTGACCGTGTACGCGGTGCCGTTCCTCAAGTACCCGGCGAACCCGCCCGCCTCCAGCCTGGACGACACCATCGGGCTCCGCACCGGCCTGTACGTGCTGATGGTGGTGCTCTCGGTGGTCATCGGCGCCGCCGCGGTGCTGCTGCGGGAGCGGCTGCTGCAGCGGCTGGGTGGTTGGAACGCCACGCTGGCGGCGACCGGGGCCTACCTCGTCGTGGTCGGGATCGTGATGGCCCTGCTGCCCACGATCGCGGAGACCCCGGCCGACTTCCCGGCCACCGTCCTGTACGACTTCCGGCTGGCCTCCCTGGGCGGGCAGCTGGTGCTGTGGACCGCGCTCGGACTGATCTTCGGTGCCCTGGTGCACCGGGCCGCCCGTCCGGCGCCCGCGGTCCGGGCCGCTCGCTGAGCAGGCGAGGGAGCGTGGTGCGGGCACTGGTCCTGCTGTGGCTGCTGGCCCTCGCCCTGCCGCTGGGCGCCGGCACGGCGGCGGCGCACGGCGACGGCGGCCTCGGGCCGGAGGCGCACATCCCGCGCATCGTGGCGCTGGAGCCACCGATTCCGGGCCTGGACGTGCGGGTGATCGAGTCCGGGCACCGGCTGCGCATCGACAACCACACCGGGCTGCCGGTGGAGGTACTGGCCGACTCCGGGCCGCGCACCCACGAGCCGCTGGTCGCCGACGGCGGCACGGCCCGCTGGACCGATCACCGGGTGCGGGCCGCGGCGGCCGACCCGGCGCCGGTCGAGGGCCGGCGGGCGTGGGCGATCCCGATGCGGGTGGGGGACACGGCGGTGACGCTGCGCGGTGAGCAGGTGTGGCCGGAGCCGCCGGCCAGCCTGCCCTGGTGGCTGGCCACCCTGCTCGCGGCAGCCGGGGCCGCGCTGGTCGGGATCCGGGGGGCACGCCAACGGTCCTGGGCGGTGGCGCTGGCCGGGGTGACGCTCGTGGTGGTCGCCGCGCACGCCGTGCACGTGCTGGGTGGCGCGCTCATCGTCGAGGACCAGCCGCTGCTGCAGGTCGCCCTCGGTGCCGCGGGGCCGGCCCTGCTGGCCTGGGTGCTGGGACTGCTGGGCGCGGTGCTCACCGTGGCCCGGCGAGGCTACGGGCCGCTGCTGTGCAGCCTGTCCGGAGCGCTGTTCGCGCTGGTCACGGCGTTCAACGCGAACAACTTCGGCTACCCGGTGCTGCCGTTCGCCTGGGCGGCCGACCTGGACCGGCTCACGGTCGTGCTGACTCTCGGAGCCGGTGCCGGCCTGTTCCTGGCCGGCTTCGCCGCGCTCCGTGAGCTGTCCCCGGCACCGACCGCCTGACTGGCGCTGTGCCGGTCCTCGTCGAGGACGACGATGTGACGGACAGTGCGTGCAGCGGCCGATCAGCGCCTATGGTTTTGGCCCATGGGAGTCGCCGAGGAGCCGCGGATGGCTCGGCGGTCGCTGCTCGAGCGGATCGAGGCCGCGCCGCCGACCGATGTGATCGCAGTCATCGACGCCGAGCTGGCCGCCACCGTCGGGGCGCGCGACGTGAGCTTCCTGATCGCCGACTACCAGGGCCGCGCCGTTGTCCGGTTCGACCGCTCCACCTGGTCGGTGGCCGACGGACGCGATCCGGTCATCGAGCACAGCGAGACCATCGCGCTGCACGGATCCCAGTACGAACAGGTGATGCGGACCCAGCGGCCGGACATCCGTCGGTTCGACGCCGGAGTGCAGCTGATCGCTCCGGTCACCGTGAACGGCGACGCGCTCGGCGCGCTGGAGATGCGGCTGCCCAGCACGCCCGACGAGCGGGCGCTGCTCGCCGTCGAGGCCGTCGCGCACGCCCTGGGTTACATCCTGGTGGTGAACCGCCGCTACACCGACCTGTTCGAGCGCGGCCAACGCACCACGCCGCTGTCGCTGGCCGCGGAGATCCAGCGCCGGCTGCTGCCCAGCGCGTTCACCCACGCGGCTCGGGAGTTCACGGTGTCCGGCTGGCTCGAGCCCGCGGCCACCGTGGGTGGTGACACCTTCGACTACGCGCTCGACCACGGAATGCTGCACGTTTCGATCACCGACGCGGTCGGCAACGACGTGCACGCGGCGCTGCTGGCCACGGTGCTGGTCGGCAGCCTGCGCAACGGCCGCCGCATGGGCCTGGACCTCGCGGACCAGACCAGCCAGGCCAACGACGCGCTGGCCGAGCACTCCCCGGTGGGGGAGTTCGTGACCGGCCAGGTGCTGCGGGTGGACCTCGGTACCGGGGCCACCACCCTGGTGAACGCCGGCCACCTGTTCCCGCTGCTGCTGCGCGGCGGGCAGGTGCGTGAGCTGCAGCTGGAGATCGACCTGCCGTTCGGGCTGTACCCGGGCCGGCCCTTCCGGCTGCAGCGGCTGCAACTGGAGCCGGGGGACCGGTTGCTGCTGGTCACCGACGGGGTGTTGGACCGCAACAGCGCGCACCACGACGTGCCGGCCGCGCTGGCCGGCAGCGCGGGCCTGCACGCCCGGGAGCTGGTCCACCAGCTGGGCGACCTGGTGCTGGGGGCGACCGGGGGCAAGCTGCGCGACGACGCCACCGTGCTCTGCCTGGACTGGAGGGGTCCCGACGGCCGAGCGCGACCCGGAGCACGTGACTGACGGTCCGGACGACCTGCCAGCGTCCTAGACTTCCGGGCCTGTGGACGATCTCGAGGAGTTCCGACGTCGCGGCTACGCCGCCATCGACTGGATCATCGAGTATCGCCGCCGGTTGGAGGAGCTACCGGTGCGGCCCGCGGTGGACCCGGGCTGGGTGCGGTCCCGGCTGGACCGGCGCCTCGCGGAGCACCCGCAACCGTTCGAGACGCTGCTCGGCGACCTGGACCGCACGATCGTCCCGGCCAGCACGCACTGGCAGCACCCGGCGTTCTTCGGCTACTTCCCGGCCAACGCGGGGGTGCACTCGCTGCTGGGTGATCTCCTCTCCGGCGGCCTGGGCACGCAGGGCATGATGTGGTCGACCTCGCCGGCCATGACCGAGCTCGAGCAGGTACTGCTCGACGGGTTCGCCGCGGCGCTCGGGCTGGACCCCGGCTTCACCTTCGCCGCCGGCGGCGGCGGGGTCATCCAGGATTCCGCCTCGTCCGCGGTGCTCGCCGTCCTGCTGGCGGCGCTGCACCGGACATCGGACGGTGCCTGGCGCACATCCGGAGTCGACGGCCGCGAGCGCGTGTACGTCAGCACCGAGACCCACTCCGCGGTCGCGAAGGCGGTCCGGGTGGCCGGACTGGGGGAACGGGCGCTGCGGATCATCGACGTCGATCAGCAGACCCGCGCGATGAGCCCGGCCGCGCTCGAGGCCGCGCTGCGCGCCGATGTCGAGGCCGGGTTCCGGCCGGTCCTGGTGTGCGCGACGGTGGGCACCACCGGGGTCGGTGCCGTGGACCCGGTGCGGCCGATCGCCCGCGCCGGACGGGCCCACCGGGCGTGGGTCCACGTCGATGCGGCGTGGGCCGGGGTGGCGGCGATCTGCCCGGAGCACCGGGCGCTGCTCGACGGCGTCGAGTCGGCGGACTCGATCTCGACCAACGCGCACAAGTGGCTGCTCACCGCGTTCGACGCGTCGCTGCTGTGGGTGCGTGACGCCGCCGCCCTGCCGGCCGCTTTGACTATCACCCCTGAGTACCTGCGCAACGAGGCCAGCGACGCCGGCACGGTCGTCGACTACCGCGACTGGCAGGTGCCGCTCGGCCGCCGGTTCCGGGCCCTGAAGCTCTGGGCCGTGCTCAACGGCGTCGGCCTGGAGGGCATGCGTGCGCACATCCGCGGACACGTCGCCATGGCCGAGCAGCTGGCCGGCTGGGCGCGGGATGACCCGCGGTTCGCGCTGGCCGCGCCACCGAGCCTCGCCCTGGTCTGCCTGCGCGTGGTCACCGGGGCCGGCCCGGTCGCCGACGACGCCGCGACCCGGGCCGTGTTGGAGGCGGTGAACGCCTCGGGGGCGGCGCTGCTCACCCACGCCACGACCGGCGACCGGTACCTCATCCGGGTCGCGATCGGAGGCGTCGCGACCGAGCAGCGGCACGTCGTCAAGCTCTGGGAGGCGTTGCAGGCCGCGGCCACAACGGTGCTGGCCGCCACGCCGCCGACGGCCTCGTGAGCCGCAGGGAGGCCACCCGATCCTGGAGGCCTCCCGGCGGGGCCGCACGTCCATCGCCCGGTGCCGGCCGCAGCGGCTACGTGATCTCGAAGGTGGTCGACAGCTCGGCGGTGGAGTCGCCACCGATCCACACGTCGAAGATCGAGGCGTCGGTGACCCACTCGCGGACGGCCGCGTTCCAGTACCGCCGCTCGTCGGGGCCGACCGGGAACGAGAGCGTCCGTGACTCCCCGGCGGCGAGGGTGACCCGCCGGAAGCCCTTGAGCTCGCGGACGGGACGCGAGGCGGTGCCGTAGCGCTGGTGGAGGTAGAGCTGGACGACCTCGTCGGCTTCGCGGGCGCCGGAGTTGGTGACTTCGACCGACACCGTGACGGTTCCGTCGGTCGTGGTGGTGGGCTGGTCGACGGTGAGGTCGGTGTAGTCGAAGCGGCTGTAGCTGAGGCCGTAGCCGAAGGGGAACAGCGGCGTGCTGGCCTCGTCCCAGTAGCGGCGGGCCTGGTTCTCGGGCTCGTGGGAGCGGGTGTGGGTGTGGACCATCGGCACCTGGCCGACGGTCCGCGGCCAGGTGAAGGGCAGCTTGCCGCCGGGCGAGACGTCACCGAACAACAGGTTCGCCGCGGCGGCGCCGCCCTGGGTGCCCGGGTACCAGATGTCGAGGATGGCCGGCACGTTCGCTGCGGCCCAGCGCAGATCCAGGGGACGCCCGTTCATCACCAGCAGGACGACCGGGGTGCCGGTCGCGACGACGGCCTGGAGCAGGTCGAGCTGACGTCCGGGCAGCTCGAGGGAGGACCGCGAGGCCATCTCACCGATCATGTTCTGCCACTCACCCACCACGACGACCGCGACATCCGCTGCACCGGCGTACTCGACCGCCCGCTGGAACTCGGCGTCCTCGTCGAACCCTTCGGGATCGGAGGGCTTGTTCCAGCCGAACATGTCGAACAGCGAGGGGAACTCGCGTTGCACCACCGGCACGCCGCGGGCGTACTCGACCCGGATGGCGTCACCGGTCCGGGCGCGGATCCCGTCGAGCACGGTGACCGTCTCGTCCAGATCGAAGTCGAAGACCCAGGGCCCGATGATGTCGCGCGCGGAGTCGGCCAGCGGTCCGATGACGGCGACCGAGCTGAGCGCCGCGGCGTCGAGGGGCAGCAGGTCGCCCTCGTTCCGGAGCAGGACTGCGGATCGCTGGGCCGCGACCCGGGCCACGTCGCGGTGGGCCGGATCGGCCAGCACCTGGCGGGCGCGGTCCTCGTCGACGTACGGGGCGTCGAACAGGCCCAGGCGGATCTTCGCCTCGAGGATGCGCCGCACGCTCGCGTCGATCGTCGCGACGTCCGTCGCCCCGGAGTCCAGCGCCGCGGGCAGCTGGGCGTAGGCGGCGTCGGCGATCGTCATCTCCATGTCCACCCCGGCGTTGACGGCACGGGCCCCCGCGTCGGTCAGGTCGGCGGCGAAGCCGTGGGTGAGGAGGTTGCGCACGGCGTTCGCGTCGCTGACGACGAAACCGTCGAACCCCCAGGTCTCGCGCAGCACCTCGGTGAACAACCACCGGTTGCCGGTGGCCGGGATGCCGTTGAGGTCCATGTACCCCGTCATCACGTTGGCCGCGCCCGCCTCGAGCGCGGCCACGAAGGGCGGGAAGACGACATTCCACAGCTCGGAGTCCGACAGGTTGACCTCGTCGTAGTCGCGCCCGCCGAGGGCGTAGCCGTAGCCGGCGAGGTGTTTGGGTCCGGCGATGATCCGCTCGGGTGCGCCCAGCTCCGGGCCCTGGAAGCCGCGGACCTGGGCCGCGGCCACCACCGCGCCCAGGAACGGGTCCTCGCCCGCACCCTCGACGATCCGCCCCCACCGCGGGTCGCGGGCGATGTCGACCATCGGCGCGAACGACCAGTGGATGCCCACGGCCCGAGCCTCCCTGGCCGCCACCACCTGACCCGCCTCGATCGTCTCCGGGTCCCACGACGCCGCCATTGCGATCGGCACCGGGAAGATGGTGCGCAGCCCGTGGATCACGTCGAAGCCGAACAACACGGGGATGCCCAGGCGGTTGCCCTCGACCGCGAGCCGCTGCAGACGGTTGATCTCGGCCGGATCGGTGACGAACAACAGCGAACCGGTGACGCCCTCCTGCAGCTTCGACTCCACCATCTTGGGCTGCTCGTCGGCGTCGAAGTCCAACACCGGCTCCGCCCCCTCGGGCAGCCGGAAGTAGAAGTACTGCGTCAGCTGACCCGCCTTCTCGACCGGCGTCATCTGAGCCAGCAGCTTCTCGACCTGTGCCCGGATCGTCATCCCGTACTCCCTGTGCGGTCGTGGTGTACCGGCATCGTGCCGTGCCAGCCGGTCCAGCGGGAGGTGAGGCGACCCGGCCGACCGGCGTGCCCGGCCGCCGCTCTACCGCACGTAGGTGTGCTCGACCTCGATGCCCACGGTTCGGGGCGGACTGGCCGGGGCCTCGCCGAGCAGTTGGCGCAGCCCGGGGCCGAGTCGCTCGGCCATGAAGGCCTGGGCGTGCTCCCGGGAGTCCCAGATCGCGACGATGCACAGCTTGCCGTCGACCATTCCCGCGTAGCGGGCGGCGAGCCCGTCCGGCTCCGGGAGGATGTCGGTCATCAGCTTGTCGAGGTTCTCGACCGTCCGGGCGGGGGAGTCGTCGACAACGGTCACGTAGGTCATGGCTGCCTCCTCGGTTCAGCGGCGTGTGCCGCGGACCAGACGTTAGGGAGTCGCGGACCGCTGGGCATGAGTCGGATCGCTCACCGGGCTGCTCATCCTGGCCGCGCACCAGGCGGCGATCTGGGCGCGGGAGGTGAACCCGAGCTTGGTGAGGATGTGCGCGACGTGGTTGCCCGCCGTGCGCTCGGAGATCACCAGCCGGGCGGCGATCTGCCGGTTGGTCAGGCCATCGGCGACGAGCCGCGCCACCTCGGCCTCGCGGGCGGACAGGCCCCCGTCGCCCGGGCCGAGGCGGTGCAGCAGCTCGGCTGAGGCGGCGTTGTAGGCGGTCATCCCGAGGGCGCGAACCAGCCGGTCCGCCTCGGCGGCGAGGCGGCGGGCCCGGTCCTGCTCACCGGGTACGGCGCGGGCCGCCAGCGCGGCGGCGAGGTGGTGGGAGGCCTCGGCGAGGAACGCCGGCGCTCCGGCGGCATCGCAGCGCCGGACCGCGCTCCCCAGGTCGGTGACGGCGTCGTCGAGCCGGCCCTGGGCGAGGGCGCCGAGCCCGAGCGTCAGCTCGGCCGGGCCGCAGTAGCTCACCCCGGTGCCCACGACGTGTTCGCCGCGAAACGCCTCCAGCGCGGCCAACGCGGCGCGCAGCTCGTCGGCCCGGCCGAGGTCGATCGCGACGAGCGCGGCCAGCACGGAGCCGGGCGCGGTGAAGAACACCGGCCACGACCACGCCTCGGGCGGCCCGGCCTGCCGCAGCTGCACCTCGGCCTCGTCCGGGTGACCCGCGCGCAACAGCAGGAAGGCGCGCGAGATCCGGCCCATGGTGCGGAAGCGGGGCGGCGGCTCGACCCACGTCCGGGCCAGGCGCAGGCCCTCCTCGGAAGTCCCGACGTGGCGGGCCAGGGCCCACTGCGCCCCGAGCAGCGCGCCGGTAGCGGGCGACGGCTCGATCAGTCGCATCCGCTCGTACGCGCGGGTGGCGGCCTCCCGTGCTTCGGCGAAGCGACCCCGGGCCTGGGCGACGCACCCGTGCGCCCGGTCGCGGTGCCACCCGCTCACCGGGCCCCCGACGCGCTCGACCGCCGCCGTCAGGGGGCCCAGCTCGTCGGCGGCGTCGGTGAGGCGCCCGTCCTCCACGAGCGCGTCGATCCGCCACAGCCGGCCCCACATCGCAGGGCCGGCGTCGCCGGTGCGGTCGGCCGCGGTGAGCATCTCCGCGGCGAGCGCGAGCCGCTCCCGCCGCCGCTGCGGCCCGGGGACGGCGTCGTGACGGGCGCGCAGGGCCGCCACCAACGAACGGTCGTCGCCGGCCGCGCGGGCCAGCTCGAGGGCTGCGACGCTCGTGGCGTCGGTGAGCTCGCGGTCGCCCCCGTAGAAGGCGAGCTGGCTGCGCTGCGCCAGCAGGCGCGCCCGCAA
>Ga0190265_10001040_pt1 | contig 18021 bp, 16 predicted proteins | sample Popmic124T_FD_133135 | JGI IMG/M metagenome (GOLD analysis project Ga0190265, IMG submission 133135) | Populus adjacent soil microbial communities from riparian zone of Indian Creek, Utah, USA - 124 T | ecosystem: Environmental > Terrestrial > Soil > Riparian zone | place: USA: Utah | collected...
CGCAGGGCGGAGGTCTCGTAGGTCTGCTGGATGCCGAGGCTGATGGCCCGCTCGTCGTCGCCACCCGTGAGCACCCGCTCTCCGCGCTTGCCCATCACGATCGCCGTACCGGTGTCCTGGCACATCGGGAGCACCCCGCCCGCCGCGATGTTGGCGTTCTTCAGCAGGTCGAGCGCCACGAACTTGTCGTTGGCGGACGCCTCCGGGTCGTCGAGGATGCTCCGCAGCTGCCGCAGGTGGGCGGGACGGAGCCAGTGGGCGATGTCGCGGAACGCGGTGCGCGTCAGGAGGGTGAGCGCCTCGGGATCGACCTGGAGGAACGTGTGCCCGGCCGCCTCGATCGTGGACACCCCGTCGGAGCCCAACGAGCGGTACGGGGTCTCGTCGGGCCCGAGGGGGAGCAGCTCCGTGAACGCGAGGTCGGCCATCGATGAAACACCGTAGGGCTCGCCGTACCGTGGGGGCATGTCCGCTGACGACTTCCGGGTGGAGCACGACACCATGGGCGACGTGCGGGTGCCGTGGGCGGCCCGGTGGGGCGCGCAGACGCAGCGGGCCGTCGACAACTTCCCCGTGTCCGGCCGGACCGTGGAGCCCGAGCTGATCCACGCCCTCGGCGCGATCAAGGCCGCAGCGGCGGAGGTGAACGCCGAGCTGGGTGTGATCGAGGCTGACGTCGCGGCGGCGATCGCCGCGGCAGGGGAGGAGGTGGCCGAGGGTCGCTGGGACGACCAGTTCCCGGTCGACACCTTCCAGACCGGGTCGGGGACGTCGACCAACATGAACGCGAACGAGGTGATCGCCAACCTGGCGGGGGAGCGCCTCGGCCGGCCCGTCCACCCGAACGACGAGGTGAACGCGTCGCAGTCGTCGAACGACGTGTTCCCCACGGCGATCCACATCGCCGCCGCGACGGCCACCACCCGCGACCTGCTGCCGGCCCTCGACCACCTCGCCGGTGTGCTCGACGAGCAGGCATCGGCCAACGCCACCGTCGTCAAGGCCGGACGCACCCACCTGATGGACGCCACCCCCGTCACCCTCGGCCAAGAGCTCGGCGGCTACGCGGCGCAGGTGAGCCAGGCGGCCGAGCGCATCGCCGCGGCGCTGGTGCGGGTGGGGGAGGTGCCCCTCGGCGGCACGGCCACGGGCACCGGGCTCAACGCCCCGCCGACGTTCGCGAGGAGCGTGCTGGCCAAGCTGACGGAGCGCCTCGGCCTCGACCTCCACGAGGCCCACGACCACTTCGCCGCCCAGGGCGCGCGGGACGCGCTGGTGAGCCTGTCGGGCGAGCTGCGGGCGCTGGCCGCCGCATTGCTCAAGATCGCCAACGACATCCGCTGGATGGCCTCGGGCCCGAACACCGGTCTGGCGGAGATCCACCTTCCCGACCTGCAGCCGGGCAGCTCGATCATGCCCGGCAAGGTGAACCCGGTGATCCCGGAGGCGGTGAGCCAGGTGGCCGTGCAGGTCTACGGAAACGACGCCGCGGTGGCCATGGCCGGCAGCCAGGGCAACTTCGAGCTCAACGTCTACCTGCCGGTGATGGCCCGCAACGTGCTCGAGTCGATCCGGCTCCTGGCGACGGTGAGCCGCCTGTTCGCCGACCGCTGCCTCGCCGGCCTCGAGGCCGACGTCGAGCGGTGCCGGGCCTACGCCGAGGCGACGCCTCAGGCCGCAGCCGCCCTCAACCGCCTCCTCGGCTACGACAAGGTCGCCGAGCTCGTGAAGGAGTCGACCGCCACGGGCAAGACGATCCGCACGTTGGTCCTGGAGCAAGGGCTCCTCGACGAGGAGGAGCTCGACGAAGCCCTCGACCTGCTGCGCCTGACCCGCGGGGACTAGCCCAAGCCCACGAACTGGTCGAAGAAGTACAGGAAGAAACCGGTACTTCTTCGACCAGTTCGAGGAGGTGGCTAGGCGCGGGCGGAGGAGCCGGCGTACGGAGAGGGATCTGTGATCTCCGGGATGAGGGGGACGGACCAGCTCATGACCTTGGCCAGGCCCTCGGCGACGTCACGCCACTCGTAGGGGTCCCAACCCTCGGCCGCTCCGACCACCTTCAGGTCGCCGCGGATGTGGAGGAAGGCGGGTAGCTCGTTGAGGCCGAGGGCCTTGACGACGGTCCGGTCGGGGTCGCTGAAGGTGAGGACCCGATCGGCCCACGGTCCGAGGAACTGCCGGGCCTCGTCGGCCGTGCCGGTGACGACGAAGGCCGAGCGGCAGTCGGCTTCCCGGAAGTGGAGGAGCACCCGCCCGGCGGTCTCGAGGAGCCAGGAGCTCTCGTTCGTGAACGGGTCGAGCGCGACGACGGCGAGCTGGAAGGTGGTGAGCCATTCCTGGATGCTGCGGGCTTCGCCGTTGATCGGCGCGAGCATCAGATCGGCAGGGGGGTCGGTGGCCACGGCGGCAGACGGTAGCGCGCCGGGTTCGTCCCGAGCAGATCCCGGAGGGGTCGTCAGGCGGTGTGATCGAGGTGGCTGAGCACGGCGTCCATCCAGGCGGACCGGTTCTCGACCTGAGGCGAGTGGGCCGCGTCCGGGATCACCACCAGGACCGAGCCGGGGATGGTGGCCGCAAGGTCGTCCGCGGCCGGTCGCAGGTTGTGGTCGTTCTCGCCGACCACGACCGTGGTGGGCACCGTCAGCCCGGCCAACCGGTCGAGCACCGACGGGTGCGTGAGCAGCTCCTCGCCGAGCGCGAGGAACGCGGCGACGTCCAGGTGGTCGTAGTTGTCGCGGAGCTGGACGAGCGTCCGCTGGCCCACCTCGTCGTCCGGGATGAAGCGCTCGATCGACGCGAGGACGGCGGCAACCCCGCCTTCCCGGGCGATGTCGAACCCGGCCCGCATGAACGCTGTGGACGGCCCCTCCGCGCTGGCCCGCGCGCCGGTGTCCATGAGGATGAGCGACCGCAGCCGCTCGGGATGCTGCAGCGCGTAGCGCATGGCCACGATCCCGCCCATCGAGTGGCCGAGCAGGTCGAAGCGGTCGAGCTCGAGCGCGTCGACCACGGCGGCCAGGTCGGCCACGAGCTGGTCGAACGTGTAGGTGGCCTCGTCGCCGGTGTTGGTGCTGTTGCCATGGCCGCGGTGCTCGACCGTGACGACCTCGCGGCCCGTGGCCAGCTCGTCGACCACCCCGGCCCAGTCGGTCGCGCTGCCGGTGAAGCCGTGGACGAGCACCAGGGGAGGGCCGTCCCCGGTGCGCTCGACGGCGACCTCGATGCCGTTGACGGGGATCAGCACGGCTCGCCTCCTCGCAGGACGGGGTACTGCCGGTCAGGCGCGTCCGCGGGCTCGCGGCGATCGGGCGGCCCGGTGTCGGGGTCGCCGCGCAGCACCTCGGCGCCGACCGGTGCGTACTGGAGGATGTAGGCCTTGCGCACGGCGTCGGTGGTGTTGGGGCCGGTCAGGTGGGGCGTGAGCGAGGAGAAGACCACAGCGCCTCCGGCGGGGACCTCCGCGGCGACCGCGCCGGCCGGCTCGGAGAGGCACTCCCAGCCGAGCGGGTCGACGTAGGTGTGCCGGAGCGTGCCCGACCGGTGCAGGCCCGGGACCACCCAGGGGCAGCCGTTGTCGACGGTGGCGTCGGTGAGGGCGACCCAGCACGTGAGGTACTGCTGGGGCTCGACGTACGCATAGCCGTTGTCCTGGTGCCACGGGAAGCGCCGGGGCTTCTCCGGCTTCTTGTAGACGGCCTGGTCCCAGTACAGGTTCACGTCGGGGCCGACGAGGTCCCGGCAGATGCCGACCACCCGAGGGTGCTTCGTCAGGTCGGCCAGCAGGCTCGACTTGGCCGCGAGGTGGGTGGCGAAGGTGATGGCGCCGGTCTCGGCGATCATCACCCGACCGCCCTCCACGTTGCGCAGCGCCGCGTCGACCGCCGCCTCGTGGGCATCGATCTCGGTGGTGGCCGCCGCGAGGGTGGCTGCATTCACGAGGTCGGCGATGACGACGTAGCCCTCGCGGTCGAACTGGCCGACCTGCTCGGCGGTGAGCGTGGAGGGCGGCCCGCTCTGGTCGACCCACTCGAAGTCGGTGTTCCACGGGTGGCGCACGATGGCGTCGATCACGTCGTTCCCCCACTAGCCCTATCGGTGGCGATGGATCGCACCAGGTCGTCGAAGTAGTTGCGGTAGAGGTCGACCAGCGAGACGTCCTCGTCCATCAGCCACACGATCGCGGCGCCCTCGAGGAAGGCCACCACCTCCGCGGCCTTGGCCGTGCAGTCGAGGTCCGTGCGCACCTCACCGAGGCGCTGCGCGGCCAGGAGCGCGTTGCCGACGTGGGTGCGGAGGTAGCGGCTGCGATCGAGGAAGTACTGGTGCGTGACGGCGTCGGGCTCGAAGCTCTCGACCTGCAGCACGGTGTGGAGCGCGGCCAGCCCTCGTTCTCCCTCGGACTGCTCGGCGAAGCGGATGCTGGCGAACAGCGCGGCGACGCCTGGTTGGGGAGGATCCGTGACGAGCACCTCGCCCGCCCGGCGGTCGCGCTCGGCGATGACGGCCAGGAGCAGCTCCTCCTTCGACCCGAAGTGGTAGAGGATCCCGGCGGGGGTGAGGTCGACCTTCTCGGCGATCTCGGCGAGCGCCCCGGCGCGGTAGCCCCGCTCGGAGAAGACGGTGATGGCCGCGTCGATGATCGCATCGCGTCGCTCGGCCCCTCGGCGAGCCTGGCCTCGCAGCTCCTCCACCGCACGACCTTCCTTGACAGCGCCAGTACTCTGAATGAGTGTTCAGGATAGATCGGGAGGGGTTCGAACACCAGGGGTTCTTCCGCATCCCGGGCTTCGCCGATGCGGGCACGTGCGCGCGGATGCTCGAGCGCGTGGTCCAGATCGCGCGGGAGCGGGCCGCGGGCACGCACGGGAGCGAGATCGTCCTCCCCGAGGCCAACCTCGCCGGCCGGGCCGCGCAACCCGAGGAGCTCGTGTCCAAGGTGTTCAAGCTCCACCGCGACCCGGTGTTCGGCGAGTTCGCCCGCTCGAGTGCCGTCACCGACCTCGTGGCCGAGCTCGTGGGACCGGCCCTCGACTGCTTCCTGTCGCAGTTCATCTTCAAGAACCCAGGCGCCTGGGGCCAGCCGTGGCACCAGGACTCGTACTACTTCCCGTTCGACCCGCCCCATCCGATCCTCGGGGTGTGGCTGGCCGTCACCGAGGCGACGCTCGAGAACGGGTGCCTGCACGTGGTGCCCGGGTCGCACCGCGAGCCCGTCCACGAGCACGTCCCCGACCGGCGGGACGGGGCCAACTACGGCTACGTCGAGATCGTCGACCACGACATGTCCGCATCGGTGCCCGTCCTGATGCAGCCAGGCGACCTGCTGCTGTTCGACAGCCACCTCATGCACCGATCGACCGACAACGTGTCCGACGGGATCCGCGCGGCGATGGTGTACCACTACGCCACCACCGGCACGGTGGAGCGCACTCCCGGGCTCGTCACCGACTTCGTCACCGTCCGACCGCTGGCGTCGTAGGGTCGGCGGGCGTGGGGGACGGGGTGGTGGCCGAGACGGACCTCGACGCCGCGGAGCTGGTGCGGCCGCTCGCAGGGTCCGACTGGTGGAACGTGCCCGCCTCGGGCTCGGTGCCCGCGCTGAAGGTGACCGACGGGCCGAGCGGTGCGCGAGGCGAGCGGTTCGCGGGCGGACCGCCCTCCGTCTGCTTCCCGTGCTCGGCTGCGCTGGGCGCGACGTGGGATGTGGAGCTCGTCGAGCGGGTCGGCCACGCGCTGGCCGAGGAGACGAGCGCCAAGGGTGCCCACGTCCTGCTCGCGCCCACCGTCAACCTGCAGCGCTCGCCGCTGGGGGGTCGCCACTTCGAGTGCCTCTCCGAGGACCCGGTGCTGAGCGCCCACCTCGCGGTGGCCTACGTCACGGGCCTGCAGGCAGGCGGGGTGGCCGCGTGCGTGAAGCACCTCGTGGCCAACGACACCGAGCACGACCGCTTCGAGATCTCGTCGGAGCCCGACGAGCGCACGCTGCGGGAGGTGTCGCTGCTGCCCTTCGAGCACGCGCTGCGGCGGGCGGGCGCCTGGTCGACCATGGCGGCCTACAACCGGCTCCACGGCGTCCGCTGCACCGAGCACGAGCAGGTGCTCACCACGATCCTGCGCGACGAGTGGGGGTGGGACGGCGTCGTCATCTCCGACTGGTTCGCCAACCGCAGCACCGTGCCGTCGGCCGTAGCGGGCCTCGACCTCGAGATGCCCGGGCCGGCGCTCCACTGGGGCGCCGCGTTGGCGGCCGCGATCGAGGCCGGTGACGTCGAGGTCGCGACGATCGAGGCCAAGCGTGAGCGCCTCACCCTGCTCGGCCGTCGCACCGGGGCCGACCGCCAGCCGCCCGGCGCCGACGGCCCGGGTGGTGGCGCGGCGGCCATCGCCGTCGCCCGTGAGGCGGCCGCCGCGGGGATGGTCCTGCTGCGCAACGAACCCGCCGGATCCGGGGTGCCGGTGCTGCCGCTGCCCGCCACGCTCGGTCGGGTGGCCGTGCTCGGTCCGCACGGCGACCGTGAGGTGATCCAGGGCGGGGGCAGCGCCCGCGTCACGCCCACCGACGTGGCGACGATCGCCGACGGCCTCCGGGAGCGGTTCGGCGAGGCCGTCGTGGTCGAGGCCGGATGTGGCGCCAGCCGCGGCACGCCCGCCCTCGACGGCCGCCAGCTGCGCCGGTCCGACGGCACCGCGGGCGTCGACGTCGAGATCCTCGACGGGGACGGCGTCGTGCGCGATCACCTCCGGCCACGCGACTTCCGGGTGGTGTTCCTCGACGACCCCAACCCCGGCGCGGCCATCGCCGGGTGGACCGTGCGGGCCACGGCGCGGTTCGAGCCCGCCGCCACCGGCCCGCACCGCTTCCGCCTCAAGACCAGCGACGAGGCCGAGCTCTTCGTCGACGGCGAGCCCGTCGGTGAGGTGGTCGACCTCGTCGCCGGACGCTCGGTGGAGCTGGTCGTGGAGGCTCGCAGCCCCAACCCGAACGCCCGCCTCATGGTGGAGCTCCGCATGGCGCAACCGGAGGCCGACGACGCCTTCGCCCGCGCCGTGGCCGCGGGGGCGGCCGCCGACGCTGCAGTGGTGGTCGTGGGCCTCGACAACGACTGGGAGACCGAGGGGCGTGACCGCGACCACCTCGACCTGCCGGGCCGCCAGGTCGAGCTCATCCGCGCCGTCGCGGCAGCACAACCCAACACGATCGTCGCGGTGGTGGCCGGAGCGCCCGTGGACCTCTCGTGGGCCGACGCCGTTCCCGCGGTGCTGTGGTGCTGGTACCCGGGCCAGGAGGGCGGCCGGGCGGTGGCCGACGTCCTGCTCGGCGACCGCGACCCCGGTGGCCGGCTCCCGTGCACGATGCCGCGACGGCTCGAGCACACACCGGCCTTCCTCGACACGCCGCCCGACCCGGGGGTGCTGCACTACCAGGAGGGCGTCTTCTGCGGCCACCGCTGGTACGACGCCCGGGACATCGAGCCGCAGTTCCCGTTCGGCCACGGCCTCAGCTACACCACGTTCGCGATCGGCCCGCCGATCGTCGACCGGCCGGAGCTCGCCCCGGGCGACGCGCTCACGGTGCTGGTGGAGGTGGCCAACACGGGATCGCGCGCCGGCACCGAGGTGGTGCAGCTCTACGTGGGTGACGACGCCGCCTCCGTCCGGCGCGCGCCCCGTGAGCTGCGGGCCTTCGCCAAGGTCGCCCTCGACGCAGGAGCCGCCACTCAGGTGCGGCTCACCCTCCACCCGCGCGACCTCGCCTTCTGGGACGCGCGGGAAGCCTGCTGGCGGGCCGAGGCCGGCTCGTTCACGCTGTGGACCGGCCGCTCGTCCCGCGACCTCTCCGCCCCCGTGACCGTCACCCTGACCTCGGACTGGACGGCCCCCCCGTCGGCCCCACTCCACGAACCCGTCGACCTTTCCAGTCAAAAACGACGCGAAAGGTCGACGGGTTCGCGGGGATTGGGTGGTGGCGCGACGTGAGGCGTCCCCGCCGGCGGGACGCGGCTGGGCTCGCGGTCGCCGTGGGCGCCTGGCTGGCCGGCATCGTCCTGGTCGCCGCCGTCGGTGAGGCTGTGGTCGTCCAGCGCGTGGACCGCGGTGCCGCCCCCACGTCCGTGCCGGCCGAGCGGGTCGCCGCGCCGTCGACCGTGCCGACCTTCCCCACCTCGCCGCCGCCGACTCTGCTCGAGAGCCTGGCCCCGATCCTCGGCCTGGGCCCCGTGGCCGAGGCACCCGCGGGCTTCGACTTCGGGGTCTCCGACCCGCTGGCCGCGGCGCCCGGCCTGGCCAGCCTCCTCCCGTCCCTGCCGGTGATCGAGCTGCCGCCCCTCCCGCCCGAGCTCCTGCCCTTGCTGGCCGTGGTCTCGCCGACCGCCCGGCAGGTGTGCTCCACGACCGGCGTCGTCATCGTGCTGTCGGCGCTGGTGAAGGGTGATCTCGAGACGGCGGGGATCCCGGTCACGCAGGCCCTCACCTACCTCGGGCCGGTGCTCCAGGTGTGCGCGCTCTTCCCCGAGGACGAGCCGAGCATCTGCGCGGTCGACACCGCGCTGAACGAGGCCATCATCCCGGTGGACCTCCGGCTCCTCGTCGGCATCCCGCCGCTGGCCGCCCTCGGTCTCGACCAGGCCGCGTCCATCGAAGCCGCGCTGCGGTCCGCGGGCCTCGACCTGCCGCCCTTCGCATCGGAGCTGGTCGCCACGAGCCTCGGGTGCATGCTGAGGTGACGCGGCTCCGTCGCGCCCTCGTCGTGGTGCTGGCCCTGGCCCTTGCGGCGATGGCCGCGTCGTGCAGCACGTACCGCCTCGGGGACAGGAACCTGGCCTCGGCCGACGGCTCCGCCGATGGTCGCGCGGGAGGCAGCCGGTCGGGCGCAGGCGACGTCGTCAGCACCGACCCCGGGGTCGACCCGTCGGCCATCCCCGGGCTCGACCCCTCCGGTGGTGGCGGAGGCCGGGGTCCCGCGGCCAACGTCGTCGGGGGCGACGCGGAGCGCGTCGCGTCGGATCGAGGCGTCACGCCGGACACCATCACGTTGGGGATCCTGACGCCGAACGAGGAGCTCGCCGCCGATCTCGGCGTGACCTACAACGGCAGGAAGATCGAGGAGATCGCCCAGCCGTTCATCGACGAGATCAACGACCAGGGCGGCATCAACGGACGCCGGGTCGTCCCCGCGTTCACCCGCTTCAACCCGGCCAGCGCGGACAACATGCTGGCCGCCTGCGTCAACCAGGCCGAGGACCGCAAGGTGTTCGCGTCGCTCGCGCTGCTCGGCTTCTACGGCGAGGGCGAGGTGTGCCTGGCCAACAAGCAGGTGCCCACGATCAGCAGCTCCAACTCGTCGGAGTTCACGCTCTACGAGCGCGAGAAGGGCTGGGTGCGCCAGACGACGATGAACAAGGACCGCACCCTCCGCAACTGGATCGACTGGATCGTCCAGTCGGGCACGGCCACCCCTGACACCCGCATCGGGCTTGTCTACACCGACGTGCCCGAGGACCGGCAGGTGGTGCAGGAGACGGTGGTGCCCTACCTGAAGGAGAAGGGCCTCAACGTCGCGGAGACGGCGGTGTTCACGCTGTCGTCGATCGACGCCATGGTGGCCGAGGCGCAACGGGGGACATTCCGCTTCAAGGCCAACGACATCCAGCTGGTGCTCCCCGTCACGAACTTCCTGCAGTTCTTCCTCTTCATCCAGCAGGCCGACCTCATCGGCTACGTGCCCCGCTACACGGTGACCGACTTCGGGGCCATGGCCACCGACGCCACCGCGTTCTACCCGCCCACCCAGTGGGAGGGCGTCATGGGCACCACCTCCACGCTCGCGGGCCAGCCGAAGCGCAACGACATCGCGGACACCCCCGCCGCCCAGGACTGCCTCCGCGTCTACAACGAGGCCGGCCTCACGCTCAACCGCAACGCCGAGGACCCGCGGCTGCCGGACACCATCGAGGTGGCCGGCATGCAGTCCCTCTGCCAGCACATCGCGCTATTCGCGGACGCGGCCCGCCGGGCCGGGGTGAACCCCACTCGGCAGTCGTTCCTCGACGCCATCGGCAACACGGGCACCTGGTCGCACCGCGTCGTGGAGACGCCGCCCCTCGACTTCCGGCCCGACCGGTATGACAGCGCGGACAGCTTCGCGGTCGTCCGCTGGCAGTCGCGGTGCTACGGGCAGGACGGCTGCTACCGGCGCGTCGAGGGCTTCCGCCCCGGCCGATGACCGACGCCGTCCCCGCGCTCCGCGTCGAGGCCCTCGACTTCTCCTACGGGCAGGTCCAGGTGCTGTTCGGCATCGATCTCACCGTGGAGGCCGGTGAGGCCGTCGCGCTGCTCGGCACGAACGGCGCCGGCAAGTCGACGCTCCTGAAGGCGGTCTGCGGCCTCCTGCGACCGAGCACGGGCCGGGTGTCGCTCTTCGGTGAGGACATCACGACGATGGGCACGGATCGACGGGTGGCGGCGGGGCTCGTGCAGGTGCCCGGTGGGCGGGCCACGTTCCCGTCCCTCACGGTGGAGGAGAACCTCAGGGCCGGTGCGTGGACGTTCCGCCGCCGGCGCGCCCTCGTGGCCGAGCGGCTGGCCGAGGTGCTCGACCTCTTCCCCGAGCTCGGCTCCCGGCTCGACTCGGTGGGCGGCACCCTCTCGGGCGGTCAGCAGCAGATGCTCGCGCTCGGTCGCGCCCTCATGCTCCGCCCCCGCCTGCTCCTCATCGACGAGCTGTCGCTCGGCCTGGCCCCGGTCGTGGTGGAGCGTCTGCTCGAGACGGTCCGGCAGCTCAACGCCGACGGCACGACCGTGCTGCTCGTCGAGCAGTCGGTGAACATCGCCCTCTCGCTGGCCACCACCGCGTACTTCCTCGAGCGCGGCACCGTGCGGTTCGGCGGCCCCGCGGCCGAGCTCGTCGACCGGGACGACCTCGTACGGTCCGTCTTCCTCGACGGCGCGAGCGCCGCCCTGGGTGGGTACACCTGATGGACCTCGTCGTCGTCCTCGACTGGCCGATGCACCTCGAGTTCCCGGTCAGCGTCATCTTCCTCGGCGCCATCGTCGGCATGTCCTACGGCCTCCTCGCCACCGGCCTCGTGCTCGTCTACCGAGCCCAGCGCATCATCAACCTGGCCCACGCCCAGCTCGGCGTCGTCGGCGCCGCGGTGCTCGCGTACACGGTCCTGCAGCTCGACTGGCCGTGGCCGGTCGGCTTCGTCGCCGGGGTCGTCGCGGCCGCGCTGCTCGGCGTGGTCACCGAGGTCACCGTGCTGCGGAGGCTGGCCGACGCACCGCGCGTGATCGTGCTCGTGGCGACGATCGGCGCGGCGCAGCTGTTCGTGTTCATCGCCTACCTGATCCTCAACCGCATCGACGGGCGCATCGGCGGCTTCCCCCTGCCCTTCGACGACCGCGTCGCGATCGGCCGCTACCTCGTGCTCACGGACAGCCACCTGCTGATCCTGCGGCTGGTGCCGCCCGCGGCCATCGCCGTCGGCCTCATCCTGCGCTTCACGAGCTTCGGTCTGGCCGTGCGGGCGTCGGCGGAGAACGCGGACGCGGCGCGGCTGGCCGGCATCCCCACGCGTCGAGTGGCGATGGGCGTGTGGGGCCTGGCCGGGGCGATGGCCGCGCTGAGCGCCATCTGCCTCGCGCCCGACAAGGGCCTGGCGCTGACGGATGCGCTCGGACCCGAGCTCTTGGTACGGGCCCTGGCCGCGGCCGTGCTGGCCCGGCTCATGTTCCTCGGTCGGGCCTTCGCCGCCGGCATCGCCATCGGCGTCGTCGAGCAGCTGGTGTTCTGGAACACGTCGTCGAACGGCGTCGTCGAGGTGGCGCTGTTCGTGGTGATCCTGGGGGCGTTCGGCCTCCAGGCCCGGCGCCGTGAGAGCACCCGCACCGAGGAGCGCTCGAGCTGGGAGCTGGCCCGGCTCACCCGACCGCTGCCCTCCCGGCTCGCCGCGGATCGGCGCGTGCGGGCGGCGGGCTGGGTCGGCGCCGCCGTCGTCACCGCGGGCGCGGCTCTGGCCCCGTTGTGGCTGTCGAACTCGCAGACGTTCCTGATGACGGGCATCGTCAACCTCGCCATCCTCGCCGTGTCCGTCAGCCTGCTCACCGGCATCAGCGGCCAGATCTCGCTCGGGCAGGTGGCCTTCCTGGGCCTCGGCGCGGCCATCGCCCACCAGGTGGCCACCGAGCTCGACCTGCCCTTCCTCCCCGCCGTCGCGGCCGCCGGCGTCGTCGGCGCCGCGGCGGCGGTGGCCATCGGCCTGCCGGCCCTCCGCCTCCGGGGTCTGTTCCTCGCGGTCACGACCCTCGGCTTCGCCCTCGTCTCGCAGCGGTGGCTGCTCGGCCAGGACTGGATGGCCGGCGTGGGCGCCCAGCTCGCGCGCCCGGAGCTGTTCGGCGTGTCGTTCCACGGCCAGCACGCCTACTACCTGCTGGCTCTGACCGGCCTCGCGGGCGCGGTGCTCGTCACCCGCACGGTGCTCGGCGGCCCGCTCGGGCGGACGATGGTCGCGGTGCGGGACAACGAGGCCCAAGCCGCCGCCCTCGGGGTGGACACCACGCGGGCCAAGCTGCTCGCCTTCGCCGTGTCGGGCTTCCTGGCCGCGGTGGCGGGCGCCCTGTACGGCTACGGGGCCGAGCAGTTCTCGCCAGAGAACTTCCCCGTGGCCGACGGCCTCCGGATCGTCTCTGTGGCCGTGATCGGCGGACTCGGGTCGCTCGGGGGCACCGTGGTCGCGGCGTTCGTCGTGTTCGGCGTCGACCGGCTCGTGGACGTGGCCGAGGTGCGCCTCTTCATGACCGCCGCCGGCCTCCTCGTGGTGCTCATGTTCCTCCCGGGCGGGCTGGCCGGACCGTTGGCCCGCATCCGTGACGCCGCCGCCACCCGGATCGCCCGACCCACCCCTCGAACTCGTCAGGCTTCTCCACCACATTCGGCGGACAAGCCTGACCAGTTCGGCCGTGGGTCGTCCGCAGAGGCCGTGGCGGAGGGATCGGCATGAGCGCGCTGCTCGAGGTGGAGGACCTCTCGGTGAGCTTCGGCGGGCTGGTGGCCGTGGACTCGGTGTCGTTCGCCGTCGGCGAGGCGGAGGTCGTCGGCCTGATCGGCCCCAACGGCGCGGGCAAGACGACCCTGTTCGAGGCCATCGCCGGGTTCACGCCATCGCGGGGGAAGGTGCGCCTCGACGGTGAGGACATCAGCGACCTCGCCCCGCACCGCCGGAGCCGGATGGGGCTCGTGCGCTCCTTCCAGGACGCCGCGCTGTTCGCCGGACTCACCGTCCGGCAGTGCGCGATGGTCGCCCAGCAGCAGGCCGTGCCGGTGCGGACCTGGGCCGCGCTCGTGCGGACACCGGGGGAGCGACGGGCGGAGCGCGAGCGGGGCCGACGGGCCGACGACCTCCTCGCCGCCTTTGGCCTCACGACCTACGCGGACGCCCTGATCGCGGAGCTGTCCACCGGCACGCGCCGCGTGTGCGAGCTGGTGTGCGCCCTGTCACTCGACCCGCGCGTGCTCCTGCTCGACGAGCCGTCGGCCGGCCTCGCCCAGCGCGAGGTGGAGCAGCTGCCCGACCTCCTCGGCCGGGTGCAGGAGATCACCGGGGCGACGGTGCTCCTCGTCGAGCATGACCTCCCCCTGGTCCTCGGCCTGTCGAGCCGGGTGCTCGCGCTCGAGCTGGGCCGGGTCATCGCCGACGGCACGCCCGAGCAGGTGCGCCACGACCCCGAGGTGCAGCGCAGCTACCTGGGCGGCGACCCCAACGCCATCAACCGCTCCGGCAAGCCCGCCACACGACGACGCCGCAAGCTCGCCGTGAAGTCCTCCGGGTAGGTTCGGAGGCGTGCACCCGATCGAGCGGCTCCGCTACGTGGCCCGCGCGTCGGGGGCGGACCAGGGTCTCCTGGTCCGCGAGACCGCCCAGGCGCTCGCCGCGTTCCACCACGATCCGCCTGGCCTCGTGGCCGCGAGCCGCCGCATCGTCGACCGCCACCCCACCTCGGCGCCCATCTGGTGGCTCTGTGCCCGGATGCTCACCGCGCCCGACAGCCGCCAGGAGGCGTGGGCGGCCGTCGACGACATCGACGCCGACACGACCGCGCTCGAGCTGGCCCACTCGTTGACGCCCGACTCGACGGCGTGCGTCATCGGCTGGCCCGAGCAGGTGGGGGAGGCGCTGCCCCGCCGGGGTGACATCGAGGTGCTGGCCGTCGACTCCCTCGGTGAGGGCAGCGGGCTGGTCCGCCGTCTCATGCACGCGGGCATCGACGCCGTCGACGTGCCCACCTCCGGCCTGGGCGCAGCGGTGGCGTCGTCGGACGTGCTGCTGCTGGAAGCCGTGGCCGCGGGGCCCGCCGGGTTCGTCGGCGTGAGCGGCTCGCTGGCCGCCGCCACCGTCGCCCGCCACGCCGAGGTGCCCATCTGGGTGACGGTCGGCGTGGGCCGGCTCCTGCCGCCGCGCATGTGGGATGCGCTGGCCGACCGCCACGTCACCCGCGCCGCGGATCCGTGGGACCTCGACGAGGAGATCGTCCCGCTCATGCTGGTCGACCGCGTGTGCGGTCCGGCCGGTCTCGAGGCACCGGCCGACGCGATCCGCCGCACCGACTGCCCCGTGGCTCCCGAGCTGTTCGACCGCGGCAACGCGCCCGGCACCTACACCGGCTGACCCCACCCCCAAATCCGAACTCGCGACGGCTCACACACGAAACCGTGTGCGAGCCGTCGCGAGTTCGGATTTTGGGGGTGGGGAGCTAGGACTGGGCGGCCGCGAAGATCCGGCCGACGTTCTCCTCGGAGAAGAACTCCGTGGGAGACGTCGTTCCCGCGTTGACCCGGGCGAAGCCGTCCATGGCCTCCTGATTGCCGTGCACGGCCGCCAGGAGCTGCTGGAGCTCCGGCGGCGGCGGCTCCATCGAGGCGATCTGCTGGGTGAACCCGTACACAGGGAGCACCTGCTCGTCGCGGGTGCTCTGGTACGCAGCCATCGCCTCGTCGAAGTCGCGGGCACCTGAGAGGGACTCGTCGATCGCGGTCGTGCAGAGCTCGGCGTCGCGGAACGCGTCGGAGATGCCCATGGCGGTGATGAAGTCCCGGTTGTACCCGGCGTCGCCGACGAGCCCCCACCCAGGACCGAACGGCTTGCGGAAGAAGTTGGGCACTGCGGTGCCGACGACGCGGGTCTCCTGCGTCGCCCCGCTGAGCCGCTCCGCGAACGCGGGGTCTCGTTCGAACATCTTCAGGTAGTTGCCCTCGATGTCGGACTTGTTGGCCTCCATCTGGGCGAAGGGCCAGCCACCGACGAGCATCGTGAGACCGTCGTTCGTGGGAGCGGCCGCCCAGCCGCGATCGTCACGGTCGTAGACCTCGAACCGCCCGTCCATCGGAAGGTCGCTCCAGTAGGAGTAGTAGCCGCACAGGAGGCGCGGCCCCTCGTTGTACTGCTCCGCCTGGACGCTGCGGGCGACGAAGGACTTGAGGCCGTCGGCGCCGACGACGACCTTGGCCCGCTCGGTGACCTCGGCGCCACCTTCGCTCTTCCCACGGATGCCCGTGACCCGTCCGTCCTCGACGAGCACCTCGTCGACACCGAAGCCTTGGCGCACCTCTGCCCCGGCCTGGGCCGCCCCCTCGACCAGCACCTGGTCGAGCACCGTGCGCCGCGGGCAGTACGCGAAGGGCGACTCGGGCGTCCCCGGCGCCCCCGCGATCGTGAAGGGCCCGAAGTCGAACGCGTAGGTGTCGATGGGCGGGCACCCGGACGCCGTCACCGCATCGAGCAGGCCCCAGCGTTCGAGGGCGGCCACACCGCTGGGGTGGACCACGTGGGTGGACACGGTGTCGCTGGGGAACGTGGTCCGGTCGACCAGGAGGACGTCGTAGCCCTTGCGAGCCAGGAGCATCGCCGTCGGCGAACCGGCACAACGGGCTCCCACCACGATGACGTCGTACTGCCGCTCGGTCATGACCGGACCTCCTCGGGTCGACGCCTCACGGTACGCCGCCGGTCAATCGTCCTCCGGTTCGACGGGCGCGTTACAGCGGTCCCGCGTCAGGCGCGGGCGACCAGGCAGGCGAGGCCGACGCTCGGGATCAGGTCGCGTGCCTTGACGGACGCGAACCCGGCTTCGGTGGCGTGGCGGTGGAGCTCGTCGATGGTCGGCAGCCGGTAGCAGCCCTCGGTGACGCGCAGGACGAGGTCAAGGTGCCGGCCGAAGACGCTGCGGGCCGGGATGGCCGACAGGACGAGCACCGTGCCGGTGCCCGCGGTGAGATCCCGCAGCTGCCGCAGCACCGCGGTGCGCTCGTCGACCGGCCAGTAGTAGAGGTTCTGGGCCAGGACGGCGACGTCCCACGGCCCGCCGAGGTCCGTCGGCAGCGCCCGCAGATCGGCCTGAGTCACCGCCACGCGGTCCTCGAGGCCCCAGGCGACGAGGTTGGCCTGGGCGCCGGCGACCGCATCGGCGTCGAGGTCGATGCCTCGTACGACCTCAGCCGAGGGAAGCGCCTCGGCGATCCAACGGAGGTTGACCGCCGACCCGCAGCCGATGTCGAGCACCCGCGCGGCCCGAGTGCGGGCCGCCTGCGCCGCGAGCCATGGTCCAGTGATGGGCTCCGCGGCGCGTGATGCTCTGGCGATGACTTCGCCGAGCCCCGCGTCGTAGGGCGCCGGCGGCCGCCCGCGCAGGTGTGCATCCAGGCCCGCGTAGACGGGGCTGTCGTAGGCGGTGGCCTCCGCCACCAAGCCGGCCACGTCCGGAGCGCGGCCCGACGTGATGGCGCGCATCCGAGCGCCGCGGGGGCGGTACACGGTCCCACGTCGCCTGACCTGCCGCACCGCCACGCCGAGGTCGAGGAGCGCGGTGGTCAGCTCGACGTCGGTGAGGTCGGCTCGCGCCGCGAGGTCAGCCGGCTCACCAGGTGTGCGGAGGGCGTCGGCCAGCCCGCTGTGCGTGAGGACGCCGATGCACTGCAGGCGCAGGAACGACCGCAGGTCGCGGGCCGCCAGCAATCGGGCCCCGTTGTGGCGAGTCCGCAGGAACGCACGTGCCGTCCCGACCGCCCGTCGTCCGGCCGCCACCGTCGGGCCCGCTAGCTGCCGAGGTCGGCGATGGCGGCGCTGATGGCCAGCACGCGGCGGGCTTCCTCCACGTGGAGGTTCTCGATCATGCGGCCGTCGACCGTGACGACGCCGCGGCCATCGGTCTCGGCCTCCTCGAAGGCGGTGATGATGCGACCGGCCAGCTCCACCTCGTCGGCGTCGGGTGCGTAGGCCTCGTTGCACGGCTCGACCTGGTTCGGGTGGATGAGCGTCTTGCCGTCGAAGCCCATCTCGCGCCCCTGGCGGCACTCGGCCGCGAAGCCCGTCTCGTCCTTGATGTCGTTGTAGACCCCGTCGAGGATCACCTTGCCGGTGGCGCGAGCGGCGAGGACGCACATCCCGAGGCCGGGCAGCAGGGGATGGCGGTTCGCCACGCGCACGGCGTGGAGCTCCTTGGCCAGGTCGTTCGTGCCCATGACGAGCACCGTGAGCCGCTCGGACGCGCCGGCGATCTCCTCGGCGTGGAGCATCGCCACCGGCGTCTCGAGCATCGCCCAGAGCCGCGTGCGGTCGGGTGCTCCCGCGGCCTCGAGGGCGGCCTCGATGGCGTGCACCTCGGCCGCCGTGTCGACCTTCGGCACGACCACCGCGTCCGGCCCGGCCGCGGCGATGGCCCGGAGGTCGTCGTCGTGCCAGGGCGTGCCGATGCCGTTGGCCCGGATGGCCAGCTCTCGCGAGCCGTAGCCGCCGCCGGTGACGGCTGCGCAGACGCGCTCGCGGGCCTCCGGCTTCGCGTCCGGCGCGACCGCGTCCTCGAGGTCGAGGATCAGAGCGTCGGCCGGGATGTCCTTGGCCTTCTCCAGCGCCCGCTCGTTGGCGCCGGGCATGTAGAGCACCGACCGCCGCGGTCGGAGCAGCACGTCGTCGGTCAACGCGTCAGCCTCCCCCGTCGATGGCGGCGTAGGCCTTGGCCAGCTCGGGA